>Ga0207053_10324_pt1 | contig 11456 bp, 9 predicted proteins | sample Alteio_BWMinCont_59_FD_153290 | JGI IMG/M metagenome (GOLD analysis project Ga0207053, IMG submission 153290) | Enriched cells from forest soil in Barre Woods Harvard Forest LTER site, Petersham, Massachusetts, United States -... | ecosystem: Environmental > Terrestrial > Soil > Temperate forest >...
ATGAAGTTCACTGATTTATTTGTCAGGCGTCCAGTTCTGGCGGTGGTGGTCAACCTCCTCATTCTGATCGCTGGCCTTCAGTCGATCCGTTCGCTGAGCGTCCGGCAATATCCCCGTAGCGACATTTCCCTCGTTCAGGTAACCACGGTATATGTCGGGGCGAACGCCGACCTGGTGCGCGGATTTATCACCACGCCGCTGGAGCGCGTAATTGCCAGCGCCGACGGCATCGACTACATGGAGTCCACCAGCGCCCAGGGCCTGAGCACGATTATTGTTCACCTGAAGTTGAACTACGACACCAACGCCGCCCTCACCCAGATTCAGGCCAAAGTTGCGCAGGTGAAAAACGATTTACCGCCGGAGTCGCAGGTGCCGGTGATCGACCTGCAAACGGCCGACCAGGAGTTCGCTGCGATGTATATCGGGTTCGCAGCCAAGGACCTCGACGAAAACCAGATCACCGACTACCTCACCCGAGTGGTGCAGCCGAAACTGAGCGCGGTCAGCGGCGTGCAACGCGCCGACATCCTCGGCAACCGCACCTTCGCCATGCGAGTCTGGCTCAAGCCCGATCAAATGGCCGCTCGCGGCGTCTCGCCGTCCGACATTAAAGATGCGCTGTCGAAGAACAACTATCTGTCGGCGCTCGGCAGCACCAAGGGTTCGATGGTTTCTGTAAACCTGATCGCGAACACAGACCTCCGCACCCCCGATGATTTCAAGCAGATGGTCATCAAGCAGGAAAACGGCGTGGTGGTTCGCCTCGGCGAAGTCGCCGATGTGCAACTCGGCGCGGAAAATTACGACCAGGACGTGCGCTTCAATGGCGAAACCGCCACCTTCATGGGAATCTGGGTCCTTCCCACAGCAAATTCGCTGGATGTCATCAAAGCTGTGCGCAAGACGCTCCCCGCCATCCAGGAACAGTTGCCTGCGGGAATGAAGTTGGGCATTCCCTATGACTCCACGGCGTACATTCAGGATGCCATCAATGAAGTTCTGCACACACTGACTGAAACGCTGCTGATCGTCGTCGTTGTGATCTTCCTTTTCCTGGGTTCGTTCCGGTCTGTGCTCATTCCGATTGTCGCGATTCCAGTTTCGCTAGTCGGCGCGGTCTTTCTCATGCTGATCGCGGGCTTCACCATCAATCTTCTGACTCTGCTCGCCATCGTGCTTTCCGTCGGCCTTGTGGTCGATGACGCCATCGTGATGGTGGAAAACGTCGAACGTCATTTGCAGATGGGCAAGCTACCGTTCCGCGCCGCGCAGGACGCCGCCCGCGAACTCGTCGGACCGATCATCGCCATGACCATTACTCTGGCCGCGGTATACGCGCCTATCGGCATCCAGGGCGGACTCACTGGATCGCTCTTCCGCGAATTTGCTTTCACCCTGGCGGGCGCAGTCACTGTCTCCGGTGTTGTGGCGCTTACCTTGTCCCCCATGATGGGCTCGAAGTTGCTTCGGGCCGGCGACACCGAACGTGGATTTTCCGGCATTGTCAATCGCGGTTTCGAACGGGTAAGAACTCTTTATACCCGCCTGCTGACCGGTACTTTGAACTACCGCCCGGTCGTGCTGACGGTGTGGGCGATTGTCGCCCTTCTCATGATCCCGTTCTACATGTTTTCCCAGCGTGAACTCGCGCCGCAAGAAGACCAGGGAGTTGTGTTCGGCGTGATTCAAGCCTCCGCGAACGCCACGCTCGACCAGACCAACCTGTTCGCCAATCAGGTGTACGACGTGTACCACTCGTTCCCGGAGAGCGAAAGCCTCTTCCAGATCACGAATCCCGGCGGCGGCTTCGGAGGAATGGTGACCAAGCCGTGGAGCGAGCGTAAGAAAACCACGCAGCAGTTGCTAGTCGAATCGTCAGCGAAGCTATCGAAAATTGCGGGCGTGCGCGTCATACCGCTGACCCCGCCGCCGTTGCCCGGTGGCGGCAATTTCCCTGTCGATTTCGTGATCGCTTCCTCCGCTGAGCCCGAGCAAGTCAGCCAACTCGCCGAAAAGATCGTGCAGAAGGCCATGGCCAGCGGCCTGTTCATCTATGCCGACACCGACGTAAAGTTTGACCAGCCGCAGACCGAAGTCGTTTTCGATCGCGACAAACTGCGCTCACAAGGCGTGGATTTGAGCCAGGCCGGCCAGGATCTCTCGACTATGCTGGGCGGGAACTACGTCAACCGATTCAGTATTCAAGGACGCAGCTACAAGGTCATCCCGCAGGTTCAGCGTGTCGAACGCCTCACGCCCGAACAGCTTTCGCAAATCTATGTGAAGGGATCGGCCAACCAACTCGTGCCGCTCTCTACCTTTGCCACCTTGAAGACCACAACCGAACCGCGCTCTCTGAATAAATTTCAGCAGTTGAATGCGGTACGCATTCAGGGCGTAATCCCCCCGAATGTACCCCTCGACAAGGCGTTAACGTTCCTCGAGGATCAAGCCAAGCAGATCCTGCCGCAGGGTTTCACTGTGGATTACGCCGGTGAATCGCGTCAGCTCAGAGTGGAAGGCAGCAAGTTTCTCGGCACCTTCATGCTGTCGGCGATCCTGATCTACCTTGTACTCGCCGCGCAGTTCGAGAGCTTCCGCGATCCTTTCATCATTCTCGCCGGCTCGGTTCCCTTGGCCATTTCCGGCGCGTTGATGTTTTCGTTCCTCGGGTTCACGACGCTCAACATTTACAGTCAGGTCGGCCTGATCACTCTCGTCGGTCTGATCGCCAAGAATGGCATTCTGATCGTGGAATTCGGCAACCACTTGCAGGAAACCGGACACACCAAGCTCGAAGCCATCATCGGCGCCGCCAGCACCAGGCTGCGTCCGATCCTGATGACGACAGCCGCGACCGTCTTCGGCCACTTCCCACTCGTTCTAGCCAAGGGCCCTGGCGCCGGTGCGCGAAACAGCATCGGCATCATGCTGGTAAGCGGCATGATTATTGGCACGATCTTTACTTTGTTTGTGGTGCCCTCCATTTATATGCTGGTCGCTAAGACTCATACGGCAATTCAGGACGAGGATGACGAGAGAATCACTCTGCGCCAGCCGATAGGGGCAAGCGTCTGATCACGGCTTGTCGTCATCACACTGGGCTGCGCTTCAGCGCCTTCTTCCGTGCCTTGCGCCGCATCTTGGCCATCCATTCCCGGGAATACATGGTACCGCGGCACCTGGGCGATCCACAGTGGCAGGGCGCGGGAGCTTCATCGTCGTAGAGGTTGTAGTCCCAGAGCAGTTCTTCGCCGGCGGCGATATCGCGTAGAGCAAAAATCCACACTCGACGCTTGATTTCATCGATCTCGCAGTTGGGATCGCAGGAGTGGTTCAGGTAAGCGCCGAGTCCCTCGCCGTCGATGATCGTCTTGCCATCTTCCAGACCATAGAGGTAGGTGCGGTGCGCGCCGTCGTAGAGGCGGTTGGCCTCTTGCGGAGTGATCCGCGGACCGGCGTATTCGACGACGCGAGTGCCTTTGCGAATAGGCGTGGTGGTGAACACTCCAACCGAATGAATGCGCGAGGGACGAACCACCAGGGCCATGCAACTAATTTCGCACGCCTGAGCGGTTTGAAGGAAGTTGAAAAAGACTTTTCCAACGAGGCTTTGCGGTTACGGGTCGTAAATCGAGCTTCCGTAGCCTTGTTTGCGGGCGGAATCCTGCATATCTTCCAGGCGTCTCTTTTCCTCTTCCAGTTGAGCCTGCATCCGCTCGGCGCGCTGTTGCTTTTCCCTCTGGCGCTCATTCCATCCGACGCAATTCTCAACGCAGTTGGCGGGAGCGAAACGGACCGACTCGTTGAGTTCGTCCACCTGGCCCTGCAGAGTTGCGATCTTGCTCTTCTGCGTCAGAATCTGGGACTTCACTTGTTCGCCCGGCTGCTTGCCTCCGTTTGAAGGAGCCGGCTTCGAATCCTGGTTCGCCTGGCCACTTCCCACGGAAGGGTTTGCGGGGCCCGTGCGCTCGGGAATTTCTTCGTTGGTGATGACCTTGGGCGCCTTGGCATCCTTGCCTGGAGCGGTTTTTGACTGTTCTTTCTGCTGGCGCTGCTGGCGGGCGAGGTCGCCGAGGGACGGCGAATCCTGGCTGCGGGCGGTACCGGCAATCAGGCTAACCGCCGCCGCAAGAACAAGAATGAGCTTGTACCGTGTGCTCATAGAAAGACCCTCTCTGGCGACCCGTCGAACCTCTACGGATTCCTCCAGTAAATCTTATTCGCGACAGCTGGCGAACCAGCATTACGAACGGGTCGTGTACGAGCGGCACAAGAGCAGCGACTAGCGGGATCATGAGGCCCGGCCACTTCTGATCTTACTTCTGATCGGAAGGCGGCGAACCAGCAGCAGCTTCCGGGCTAGCCTGCGACTGCATCAGCTTAAGGTTTTCAGCTTTCCAGCGCATAGCGGCGTAGATCCGGTTGCGCCCGCTGGGGTGATCGAAAAAGATCCATTCCTCAACCGGACCTGGGTTCATCTTGCGATATTCCCCGAGATGAATGGCCGCTTGAGCGAAGCCATCCGGCTGGCGGCTGGCGTTCAAACCATACATGTCGGCCTCGCCCTCAGTGGTGCGTGTTTGAGTGTTCAAGATGGGCGTCACGAAAAAACCAAAGATGGATACCAACAAAACCACGAGGGGCAACACCGCAGTATCGCCGATGCCGCGGATCTTCCATTTCTCTCCCCAACGCTGCAGAGACCAGTTCAGCGACCACTGGAGCAAAGCGAAGGCGATTACGATGACGACACTGAAGAAGAGAGTGTCCTTGTAAATGTGATGAAGGACGTAGTGACCCATCTCGTGTCCCATGACCGCCTGAATCTCTTCCGGCGAACCGCGGCGCAGCAGATTGTCATTCAGAGTGATCCGCATCGTGCTTCCGAAGCCGCTCACGTTGGCGCTCATGCGCGTGGTCTGGCGGGACGCATCGATCTCGAAGACATCGTGCGCGGGAATTCCATTGGCGCGAGCCATGCTTAAGATCGGCTGCGTAACCTTAGGATCATCCAGTCGCGTGACCTTGTTGAAGATGGGAACAATGTAGACCGGCGCGATGAGGACCACGAGGATCAAGAAGCACACAGTGACGACCGAGCCCCAAATCCACCACGTGCGCTGCAACCGCCGTACTATGCCAAACAGCACGACCGCCAGGATGCCGCCGAGCACGAGATTCACTCCCAGCCCCTTGAGTTGGTCGCCCATCCAGGGGCCGAAGGTCTGCGTTGCCAGCCCGTATTTATGTTCGCGGAAGTAGTCTTCGTACACGGTGAGTGGGAAACCTAAGATCGACGTGAGCAGGAGATACTGCACCCAGTAGACGACGGTGTGAACAGGCTTGAAGCGAGTGACCCGCTCGGCGAGATTGCGCATCGCCGCCGACCACCCGAGATTCAGCAGCAGAAGAAGGATGACCGCTCCGTAGAGAAAATCCCACAGGATCATCCAATAGCCGCCTTCGAAGTAGGCGTCTGAGCGTGCTCTGGCGTCGGCGGGAATCTGCGCCAGATAAGCGTTCGTGGCCGCCTCGGCATTGAAGTTAGAAGAAGGCTGGGCCTCGGGCGGAACTTGAATGACCGACGGCATCGCCGTGAGCGGTTGAACCCCAGGCGTGGGAGCTTGCTGACTAAATACGCTGCCTGTCATCAGGCATAAGCAAAAGACGACCAACCAGCGATTCCACTTCGCAGATGAATCCATGAGTTCCCTTCGTAATCGATTGACGAACGGGAGTATATACGCATCCAAACCAAACTTGGTTCCAAGCGCATGGCCAGCCCGAATCTTCCGCGTCCGTCTTACGATCAGAATGACGGAACGTACCCGGAAATGAGCGCGTCGAGCTTTGCCAACAGCGCCGCGTTGCCTTGCCTCGGATAGTCAGCGAGCTTTTCCCGATAGAGCGACAGGTTGTAGAGGAAAGATTCGACGCTCTCCTTGTTCAGCTCTTTCCAATAAGCACCGTAGCCCATTTTCTGCAGCCAGTAGGCGTTGAATATCTGTTCGAACTGGTGCTTCACGGGAACTGCAAGATAAGGCTTGCCGAGATGCAAAGCCTCCGTGACCAGCGAAAATCCAGAGTTGGCTACGATGGCCTGGGCGCTGGTGAGGTCCCGCATGAAGCCATCCAGCGACGGTTTTTTATACACCACGTTCCCTTCTTCGCCCTCGCGGCCAAAACCGTAGGCGATGAACCGGCCTCGCACTGCGCTCAACACCTTGACCAGCGCAGGAGCGGGCGAGGTTACATACACCAATACGTGTTCTCCCTGCGTGGGCACGGTTTTGAGGATCTCCTGCCGCAGCAGCGGCGGAAACAGAAACGTGTTTCGCTTCTTCACCGGCGCCGTGAAAAAGGAAATGACCAGGTAGGCATCGGCGTGCGGAGTCATTAACCGCGTCACCAGCTTCGCGGCCGCGGCATCGCGACGGTACTGCCGGGGATAGGAAACAACCGCATTCGTGAGGCAATGCTGATTATCGATCGAGATGACCGGCAGCCCTATCCTGTGCCCGACGTGGCAAGTCAGCGGTTCGAAGTCGGTAATCACCAGGTCGATCTTCCATTTCGCAATCAGGTCCTTCAGCCGGCTGACGCTCTTCGCTGCCTGGCGCATTGTCACCAAGTTCTTGGCGATGGTGCGTTTGTATCGCACACGGTTGTTGACATAGGCAAAACGAAATCCGAAGATCTCGGTGACTTCAAACTGGTCCGCGAGGTTGCGCAGTCCACGGTCGAACGATGCGACGTGGAGCGTGTGCCCTTGATCCCGCAGATGATTGAGAACTTCCTTGGCGCGCGTCGAATGGCCGGCGCCTTCGCCATTCACTCCGTAAAGGACGTTGGCCATAGGTCGAGGCAGTATAAAGCAGGAAGCCAGGCGGAGCCGGAAAGCCACAGTACGGGGCGGTTTCGAACGATAGTCCTCGCCTCCAAGAAAAAGTTGGCGCGAGTTGTACTTCTTGCTTCTGTTGCTTCCAGATCCGGAGAAAAAATTCACAGATCGAATCTCCTTAATTCTTTTGAATCAACTATTTATGGACTTCGATCTGCAATCAATCTGGCTAAAACCTTGAATCGAAGGAACTTATCCGTAAAATCTTGGATCGATTGGACTTAGCTGGCCATATTCGGTTGTGAAAGAGCGAGTAGAGATTTGGTTTGATTATCGGACGAAGCGGGAGTGGGGCACAAGGTCAGACGTCACACTGTGGCTGTGGACATCCTGGTTAATCTTTGCGGGCCAGCGGGAGAGTGTGCATCGGCGGAACCAACGTCGGGTAGCTGGTCTAGTTTCCGAGTAGTCGACCACCGGTCCGGGGGGAGTCGCTTCGGGGTTGTGAAGTGTAATGGGGATGTTTCGTCAGTTACCGCAATTCGTCGTGGTCTATCACGCAAATCTCTGGCTTATCCTGATAGTGAACCTTGAGCTTTCGTTCTTTGCATCTGGACACAAACCGCTCTGCATCGTCTCTGCTCGTGAACGTGGCTGACTCGCAACCAAAAAACTCTCGGTCACCCACTTTGTACATGTAGCGAAGGGTCACCCTCGGGGCTCCGTCTGCATCGGGCCCTTGGCCGGTATGAAGAACAAGGCCCTCGGCAACCGGCCAGCGTTGGGCCTGCTCCAACATGCTTGCTTTTCTCTCTCCGGCCTCCTTTTCCACCCTTTCCTCAACCTTCTCTACTACGGCCATGACCGACACGACCACGCCCGCCATCGCCAGCCACCCGTAGTACAACCACCAATATCGATGGTTATCGTCAAAATGGAACGCTACGAAGAAGAGATAGAGCGCGTATGGGCCGACGACACCTTTGGGCAACTTTCCCCACGGTATCCACCTTTCCCACGGAAGGTACCACGTAACGAAAATGGGTATAGCCGGGATGGCAGGAGCCAAGATCAGCCAGTCGATAGTGGACATTCCTCAAAAAGCATAGCGCGTCAGGACGGGACTTACCAGCCAGACGCCTGCGGTCAATTCCTGTTAACCGGCGATTTCACTCATTGACCCGCTCCTCCGTGAGGGGTGCCAGACTTCACCGCCCGCCGCGCCGCCCGGTTGCCTTTGCCGCCGAAGAAGCAGGCTAGACCGAACAGGTAGCCGAAGTTGTACCAAGCGCCGTTGTTGTGGACTTCGTAGATACTGAGGTCTCTCCGGAACAGCGAGACCACGAACACAAGGGGCGCGATCAAGCCTTGCCAGAGGCCGAGCCAGAAGCCCGCAACTCCACCGTGCCCGCTGGCCGTTCCTTTGGACGGGTTAGGGCCGGACACGCATGCGGCCAGAACGCCCAGCACCAGGAGGGCAACCACAAGCAAGGTCAGAGAAGGTTTCATCGGCAATACCTCCCGCTCGTACGTTTACGAAGCAGGGGCATGAAAAGTCTCAGAAGGACCTGCAGCGTTTAGCACTCCGATCCAGAGCTTGGACTCTTGGCAGCTGACGGGCAAAAGTCGGAAACTGACCTACTACCCGCCGGCGAGGAACCGCAACAATCTTGGCTGTTGAAGAAATGCGTGTTTGTGAACTCAGTCGTCTTTGGCGGCCTCTATGCCCCTACTGCACTGGCCGAGGCGCCCATTCCGGACAATCTGCTGCCGGTGATCGCCGGCACGAGTTGGATCTGCACCAGGCGCGGAACCGAGGGACTCTGCTGCTTCGCCAGCAGGTTGGCCGAGGGTATGCCGGTTCGGGCAAAGGACTTCTCGCAGTCCGCGGTGGAAGGGCCACGCATGTTCCCTTCCATGAACGCGAGGCCCGGGCAGCGAGTGCAGGTCGAGCCATGCGCACACTGCGAGCAGCTCGAGAGATCACGCAGGCGAATCGAGCGGACCTCTTTCAATTGTTCTGAGTTGCGCCAAATGTCGATGAAGCGCTGCTGGCGCACGTTGCCGCACGACAGGGGGAATTGCACGCAGGGATAAAATTCACCGTAGGGAGAAACATAGCAGGCGGTGTGTCCGGCGCTGCACGGCAAAGACTCCATGCTGTTTTCGTCGGGCGTGGGCGGCAGCGCACAGAATTCTTCGACGTCGCCCACAAATGCTTGTTCCCGGAACAGATTGCGCAGCGCGGACTCGCCTGCGTTCAAATCCAGGGTAGAGCGGCCGCCGTCCATCATGGGCGTGACCGTCGGGTCCAGCGTGGACTCAGTTCCAAGTTCGTCGGCGAGCGCCCGGACTCCGTGATAATCCTGCATGTTCTCCGTCATCAAGACGTTCGCGATGATGACCTTCAAGCCTTGCGACTTCAGAAAGCGGATGGCGTTGATCGAGCGCCGCAGCGAGCCTGGAACCTTGGTGATCGCATCGTGCACCTCCGGCCGGTGCGAATAGATGCTGACCTGAATTGACTCCACGCCGAGATCGCGCAGCCGCGCCGCCTGCGCCTCGCGGATCAGCACAGCGTTGGTCTTGAGCTTGATGCAGAAGGTAAGCGCGCGCGCGTACTCCAGAATCTCGAAGAAATCCTTGCGCATGAAAATCTCGCCGCCGCTCAGGGTAAGAATAAAGACGCCGGCTTCGGCCATCTCTTTGAGCAGATGCTTTATTTCGACGGTGGTCATCTCACCGTGGTCGTCGTGATCGAGGTAGCAGTGAACGCACTGCTCGTTGCAGCGGTAGGTAAGGTCGAGTTGCACGCTGAGTGGAATACCCAGGCGCAAGGCGCGGTCGCTCATCTCCCGCATTAAAGCGCTCATGGTTGTTGTTGCTCCTGCGTCCTCGATTTATTCGCGACCGATTCACTCGGGATCGATTGACTCGGAATCGGTTCCTCGGAGATCAGGAGGATGCCATGCTTGGCCAGATCCTCGGCCAGCGCCTCGGCATCGCGCAGCGCTTCTTCGGGCTTCACCTCGAATTCGGAGCAGATGCGGCGCTCGACGATTTCATTGAGGGGCGTGGCGCCGTCGGCGGCCTGCCATAGAACGGTTGCAGTCGGGTTAAGCGTGAACAAGGTCGATCCCTGTCCCGCCATCACGAGCATCTCTTCGCCCAGCATGCGAGCGGCGATTCGCGGACTGCGCGCGACATAGAGCTTCTTACTCATTAGCCAATCTCATTATCCAATCATCTCCCAGACGCGCGCATCCGGCACAAAAGTGAGTCGGTAAACTGGTACCCGATCAACGAAGCCGCACGCCGCCTGAAACGCCCAGTGGACCAATTCCTGATCTTCGGCAAAGAAAAGCGTGTTGGCCAGAAGCTCGCGCAAGGCGTCGGCCGCAGCGACAGGGTCGATGCGATTCTCGGGACCCTGGGCCAGCAGATAAAGTGCGGCCACGGGCGCCGAGGTATTCTCCCCCAGCTTCGCCAATTCCCCAGTGAAAGGCGTGCCAAACGCAACGTAATCCGACCCCAGCTTGCGAACGTACGAGATCTCATCGGTGAGCAGAGTGGCATCAGCGGGTGCGAGGCGTGAAATCGTAGTCTTGCCCGCACCTGAAACTCCGGCAAACAAGAACGCTTTCCCGTTGCGAATCGCGCTAGCCGAGTGCAAAAGAAATCCACCCTGCCTGGCAAGAACGATCGTGTGAACGATACGCAGGACGGCGTCGATCGAATATGGGTTCGCAGACTGGCGAATGCGGCCGGTCCGTGTGCCAGGATCCCACTCGGCCTGGAAATCTCCGCGCTCCATAAACCACCGGCCAGCGTGCAGAGTGACCCTAACGTCGACGTCCGGATCGGCAAATGCAGGCGGGGTCAGCTCCACGTCAAAAGTGAACTCAGCTCCCGGTTGCTCGCTCACAAAACCCGCATAGCGCTCCTGCAGCATTGCGAGAAAACCCGCATCGGTCGTGTTCACCCGGACGGGGACACCGCCGATCGCAATCACCACGCTGTAACGCTCGACTTGCACGGCTAGCCCTGGCACAGAAGCACCGATTTCTCCGCGGATGACTTGTGTGGAACCGATCTCGCAGAAGTCTGAATCACGCGGCGATTCATCCGGCGATTTACGCGGTGAAGATAAACCAGGGCGCGCGCCGCGGGCACCGAGCGCCCTACAATCTTCGCAGTGAGGCGTTCCACCACACTCAACTCGGGGCGCACTGCGATCAACCTGCCCGCGCGGATCAGGTAAGAAACCCGGCCCAGCAACTCACTCTCGTTGACCGGTCGATCCGGGGCGGGCATCGCATCGCCCTGAGTAATCCACAGCGGATTTTCCTTATCCTCTGAGCTGGAGACAACCCGATGAGCACAAAGCCTGCCGTCGCGCCCCACCAGCACGACATCTCCGATGCGGACTTGGTCCCCGCTGACGCGCTCGACCATCAGCGTATCGCCGGGCCACATACTTGGCAGCATGCTCCAGCCCGTAGCTTCAAATCGAAGGTTGCCGAACGAGCGCAGAACCTCACCTGCCAGATCGCACTTCACAGCGGCGGCATCCGCCGAGGCGCCGTGCACCGGCCTCATGACACTTTCG
>Ga0207053_10325_pt1 | contig 11454 bp, 8 predicted proteins | sample Alteio_BWMinCont_59_FD_153290 | JGI IMG/M metagenome (GOLD analysis project Ga0207053, IMG submission 153290) | Enriched cells from forest soil in Barre Woods Harvard Forest LTER site, Petersham, Massachusetts, United States -... | ecosystem: Environmental > Terrestrial > Soil > Temperate forest >...
CAAAATGAGGCTCTTCTCTTTTTGGCTCTCTTCTCTCTTTCGTTTGCGGTTGTCGCACAAACGATCCCGACCGGTACCGCGATCGATGCCGAAGTTGGCAGGATCATGACCAACACCCACGCCCAGGGCATGGCAGTTGCCGTCATCGATCATGGCAAAGTCGGCTATGTGCAGTCTTACGGAATTCGTAACGCCAGGGCAGATCCGCTGACGACGGACACCGTCATGTACGGCGCATCCCTCACAAAGACCGTATTCGCTTACACCGTGATGCAACTGGTCGATCAGGGCAAACTCAACCTCGATACTCCTGTAAAGGCCGATCTCGACAACCCATTGCCGAGCTACGGGCCAGATCCGGTCTTTCCGGACAAGTATGGTCCGTACAAAGACCTCGCCGACGATTCCCGCTGGGAAAAGATCACCCCTCGCATGTGCCTGACCCACACCACCGGCTTCAGCAACTTCTGGTTCATCGAGCCAGACCAGAAGCTGCACATCCACTTCGATCCCGGCACGCACTTCAGCTATTCGGGCGAAGGCTTCATCCTGTTGCAATTTGTCGTTGAACATGGCCGCAAAGAGCAGGGCCTGGGACTCGATGTCGGAGATCTGACCAAAGCCAACTTCGACCATCTGGGGATGACCCGCACAACTCTGGTGTGGCGTAACGGTCAGGACCCCAACGTCGCCGATGGATGGAACGATCAGGGCCAGCCGCAGCCGCATGACAAGCGCAGCAAAGTGCGCGCCGCCGGTTCAATGAACACCACCATCTCCGACCTGTCGAAGTTCACCGCCGCCCTGGTCCGCGGCGACGGCCTGCGCCCCGCATCACGCGCCGAGATCACACGGCCAGTGTTCCACATAGCCACTGCCGGTCAGTTTCCCATGTTCCTCCCCGACCTGCCACCAGCGAAGCAGCGCAAAGATCTCTACTCCGGCCTGGGCGTCATCCTCTTCGACGGCCCCCAGGGCCACGGTTTCTTCAAGGGCGGCCATGACGGCCAGACCGCCAACACCATGGTCTGCATCGAAGCCAGTCAGCGCTGCGTCCTCATCCTCTCGAACGACGTCCGCTCCGAAGCAGGTTTTGCCCAACTGGTCCGGTTTATTCTCGGCGACACCGGCGTTCCCTATGACTGGGAATATGGAGATCACGCAGGAAAGTCCTGAGTTCGCTTCGTCTCACTGATTCGTATCAGCCCTGGATAGCCTGGTATTGCAGCTTCTTGAACAGCACGTCGCCTTCGCCTGAAGCGAACAGTGCCGGGCGCAGGCTCAGGAAGCCATCCCCCACATTGTGGTTGTACCCGGAAACCTCAAATGAATTTGCTTTTTGCCACCTCACGCCATCCTCGCTCCAGAAGAAGGTTGCGATGTTCGCCAGGTTTTGAACGCGCATAAACAGATGCGGATTGGTGATCGTGGGGCTCGGCGCGTAGCTGAGGTCCTTGCCCAGTTTGTAGTTGCGAAGACGTTTGCCATCGCATCCGATCCCGCAGAACAGATCGTTGTTGTAGAACAGCAGCAGGCCTCCCTGCGCCGCCCCCCGCAGTTCGAACTCCACAACAACTTCGTAGGAGTGATCTCCGTTGATCATGGCCAGCGGCGAGGAACCAGCCGGCCCGGAACCCTGACCAGCCAGCAGCATGCCTCCGTCCTCAAAGCGTGCTCTTTTGAGATAGTCGCCCTGAGGCTGATAGAACGCCAAATGTGTGCCGAGCCGGTTCTGCCGGAAATCATCGGAAAGCGGTTGCCCATGCGGGTTAACGGTGGTCACTGGAACCGGCTTGCTCATCGGTTCGGCAGCGTCTTCGCCCCGCGCGATCGGCCAGCCATCCGCCGTCCATTCAAAGGGTTCAAGCAGCGACTGGCGGCCGAGAGTGCGGAAGCCGTTTTCGTAGCCGTGGTAGAGCATCCACCAGTCGCCCTTCGGTCCTTCAACAGCTGTTGCGTGGCCACGCGACATCCACAGCTCATCCCGGCTCCCCGTATGCACGATGGGATTGTGGGGGCAGTTCTCCCATGGACCATGAATCGACCGTGCGCGGGCCACTACGACCATATGGCTGGTTGGTGGGCCAGCCGTCCCACCCTCTCCCGAGAACATATAGAACCAGTCGCCGTGGCGCAACACCTTCGGTCCCTCGAGCGCGAAGCCCTCGACGATCCATTCCTCCGGATACTTCCAGCCGTCATAAACCTTTTCGATCGCGCCTGCACGCCGTAGTCCGTCTGCAGTGATGCGGACACGATGTCCTCCGTTCAGGAAGAGGTAGCGCTGGCCATCTTCTCCCACGGCGTGTCCGGGATCGATGTAGCCGGTAATATCCATATCGATCGGTTCGCTCCATGGGCCACTCATCTGCTCGGCATGAATGACATAGATCCGGAATGGCGAGCCCGTTACAGCGGGCCGAGCGCTCTCTGAAGCTCTGGGAACCTGAAACACCGGGATATAGATGAAATATCGTCCGTCATGTTTTACAAGATCCAGCGCCCAGACCGATCCAATGTATGTCCGCAGCGCCGGTCCGATCGGTGTCCAGTTGACGAGATCCTTTGAGTGCCAGATGACAATGCCCGGATAGTAGTCAAAGGACGAGTAGCTGAGGTAGTAGTCGTCGCCATCCTTCAGGACATTCGGGTCAGGATGGTCTCCGGGCAGAACCGGATTCAGAAACTGACCATTGCCGAGGTCTCCCTGCCGTTGGCCTTCAATGCTGCCCAGCGTGGCACGCGGATCTCTGCTGAAGGTCTGTCGCTGGTTGAATTCGGTTTGCGCGGCCGCGCCTGTCTGCAACAGAGGGATTGCACCGATAGCAGGAATACCAAGTTCTAAGAATCCGCGACGCGACGTTTTGATAATGGCCCTCCCGAATGCACTACGAATTCCAGGCCTGGCTCGCCGGGCCCTGACCAGCATCTGACACGTGATCCCGCCACGTATCGAGTGCACCGTAGCAATTTAGTCAATTACGTCAATCATAATCGCGGTCCGGATCATCCCACTCCCAGCAACCGTCGAGATAATCCCTCCACCGTCATCCCCGGCTCTTCGCACAACCCGGTATGCACCGGAGAAACCTGAATAATCGTGCTTCGCGGCGAAACCAGCCAGTGAAACCTCTCCCGCTGGCTCAGCTTCGCAATCGGCCCGGCCGACTCATCCCCCGCGCAGATCTTCGGAATCGCCTCCAGATGCTTCCGCACCAGATCAATATCGATCTCCGGCCACAGCGCCTTCAGCCGAGCCTCATCCACCTGCACCCGCGCCTCAAGATATCGATGCTCCAGGCAAAAAACAATTACGCCCGCATTGATAAACTCCCCGCGCTCCACGCGAGGAACCACACGCACCACGGCATAATCAAACGAGCTCGGCACGGGCACGCATCGCCTCCTCAACAAAATTCGCAGAAGCCTTCAGCCGCCGCATAAAGAAGTCCTCATACACCCCACGCTTCTCAGCTGCACTCAGCGTCTTCGCCTCCGGCAACAACCACGCCTCCGGAACACCCTCCAGAATCTCCGCGAAGACCTCCGCGTTCAGCCTCTCTCGCGCAGCCACATCGGCCTCCTGCAACGTCGAAGCCCACGGCAGCAAAACATGCTCTTTCACCTGTGCAAACTTCGACTCCGCCTTAGCCGCCATACTCTTCCAGTCATGATGAAAGTACAACGCCGCTCCATGATCGATGAAGTAAAGCTCGCGATGCCAGCAAAGCAGATTCGCATTCCGCGCCGTCCTGTCCACATTGGCCACAAACGCATCGAACCACACCGCCAGCGAAGCCGTCCGCGCATCTGCCGTATCACCCGCCGCCGGATCGAACATCGATGACCCCGGCAGATAATCCAGCGCCAGATTCAACCCCACACTCGCCCGCAGCAAATCCCGAATCTCCTGATCCGGTTCATTCCGTCCCAGCGCGGCATCCACCTCGACAAACACCAACTCCGGAACCCGCAGCCCGAGCGCCCGCCCAATCTCACCCGCGACCAGCTCCGCCACCAGCGCCAGCGGCCCCTGCCCGGCCCCGCGAAACTTCAACACATACATGCCCTGATCGTCCGCCTCGATAATCGCCGGCAGCGAGCCGCCCTCCCGCAGAGCCGTAACGTACTGTGTCGCGCGAACCGTCCTCAGCATCCCACCCAGTGTAGCTGCCCAACCTTCTCACTCCGATTCATCCGCAACTACTTACCCGCCTTAGCCGCCCCCGCAGGCGTCTGAAACTCCTCGCCCATCCAAACCTTCAGCGCATCCAGATTCTGCTCGCGGCCCAGAAAATCCTTCACCAGCGCCGTCGCCGGTTTACTCGCCCCTGGCTCCAGCACCGACCGTCGATACCGCATCGCCGTCGGACCATCCAGCAAATCCTTCCTGTCGAACTGCGCAAAGAAATCCACCGCAATCACCTTATCCAGAACATACGTGTAGTAGTTCGAGGCATACCCCGTCAGGTGCGTAAAGCTCGTGAAGAAGCGATTGCCCTCTACAAGCGTGAACGGTGTGAACCGCGTCATGTTCTCCTTCCACAGAGCATCCAGATCTACTTTCTCCGGCGCGCGATCATACACCTGCAGCGAGAACGTTGAGTACATCAACTGCCGCTGCACCCAGCTTCCGCGCCCATAGGCTCCCGCGGCGTTCATCTTCTCGAATAAATCGGCAGGAATCGTCTCCCCCGTCTGATAGTGCTTCGCGAACGAAGAGATGATCGTGCGATCCCGGAACATCTCCTCCAGCATCTGCGAGGGAGCCTCAACAAAATCGCCCTCCACGTTGAATCCACCCGCAGCCGACCACTGCCCCTGGCTCCCCAGGATGTGATGCATCAGGTGTCCAAACTCGTGGAAGAACGTCACCACCTCGCTGTACAGCATCAGCCCCGGATCGCCCGCCACTCCACCAGAGAAGTTGCAGATCAGCGCACCCTCCGGCAGCTGTCGTCCACGAACCCCAGGCACCAGCGGCGCACTCGAGAACCACTTATCCTTCCCTTCGCGCGGATGCATGTCCAGATAAATCCGCCCCAGCAGCTTCCCGCTACCCATCCCCCCCGCATCATAGACATCGAACGTGGCCACCGAAGGGTCCCACGTCTTCGCCCCGACAACCGGCTTAAACTCCACATGGAACAACCGCGCCGCCGTCTTCAGAATTCCCGCCTGCACCTGGTCATACGGAAAATAGGGCCGCACGCTCTGCTGATCGAAGTCATACTTCGCCCGCCGATACTGCTCCGACCAATACGTCGCATCCGCGGCTGAAATATTCGTCAATCCAGGCTGCTGCTCCTTCGCGAATGTCAGCAACTGCCCATACTCCCGCTTCCCCACATCACGCGAGGCATCGTCCACCTCTTTCAAAAACGTCCGCAGATTGTTCGACGACCCCATCATCTGGTCAGCCGTCGCCAGATCGGCATACGTAGAAAATCCCAGCGTGTTCGCCAACTCATACCGCGTCTTCAGCAGATCCATCAGCACGTCGACGTTCTTCGGATACGCACGCCGGTTGTACGCCAGATACATCTTCAACCGAAGCTCCGGACTCTTCACAAAGTTGAACACCGGGTCCGCATCCGGCTCATCCGTCGTCAGCGTATACGTTCCATCCGCGGCAGGCTTGTGCCTCTCAACATAGTCCGCAGGCAGACCCTCCAGCTCCGCCTTCGTCGCCGTAACCTTCAGCATCCCATCCGCCACGTTCCGGCCAAACACCAGCGACAGCGCCGTAACCCTGTCCTGCAACTGACGAATCTTAGCCCGCGTCGCATCGTCCCGATCCACGCCCGCCAGCTTGTACTCCAGCAGCGCCCGTTGCACATAGTGCGTCGTCGCCGGATCGCCCGCAGGCAACGGCACTGCCGACAACGCGCGATAAACCTTCTGATTCAGGCTAAGGTCAGTCGCCGCAGACGAGATCACCCCCAGCATCGCCTGCCCTTTGTCCCGCAGCGGCGCCGTATTGCCAACGGCGAACATAAAATAAGCATTGTTTCCTGCTATCGCCAGCTCATTCAGCGCATCGTCATACGGACGCACCGTATTCTCCACCGTCCGCGCATCCGCGACGGCCACCAGCTTATCGATATCCTGCTTCGACGCCGCCAGCCGCAGCTTCACCCACGACTCCAGCTGCGCCGGATCAGTCCCTCCACTCCACGCATGCAACGGATCGCCCACCGGAGCCGCCTCTCCCATCGCACACCCTGCGCCACCCACCAGCAGAGCCACACAAACCGCAATGCCACAACCAGCCAACCGCCCGCGAAAAAGCATTCCGTAGCTCCTGAGGTAAAAGTAGGAAGATAGAAAGAATACGCTCCACGAGAATACCGCTCCCGCATCTCGTCACAAACCGCCCTGCTTTCGAACCGCAGCCCTTCACCACCAAAGGACCCCCACCATGGCACTCGCCGAAGACATCGTCGGAATCATTCATCAGGAAGCCGAGCTGCACTTCCCCCACTTCGACCACAACACCGCATGGACCCTCGGCCTCACCCTCCGCGAGCTGGCCATCTCCCGCAAGCTCCCCGTCGTCATCGACGTCCGCCGCTTCGGCAACCCGGAACAGCCGCTCTTCTACACCGCCCTGCCCGGCACCACCCCCGACAACCCCCGCTGGGTCCAGCGCAAATCGAATGTAGTCGCCCGCTTCCATCGCAGCTCCTACCAGGTCGGCCTGCACCTCCAGAACACCGGCGCCACCTTCAGCGAAAAGTACGCCCTGCCCGACGCCGACTACGCCACCCACGGCGGCAGCTTCCCCATCCACGTCACCGGCACCGGCGTCATCGGCAGCGTCACCGTCTCCGGCCTCCCCCAGCGCGAAGATCACAACCTCGCCGTCGAAGGCCTCTGCATCGAACTCCGCCGCGACCACAACTCCCTCCGCCTCTCATAGCCAATCCCTTCAACCGCCTATGCTAGCCTGACACCCATGCGCGAGCTCACTGTCTTCGTCGGCGGTTCAACCGGTTCCGACCCCTATTCCCCAAAGACCTGGTCCGGCATATCCCCATTTCTCCTCCGGGCCATGGGCGAAGCCCATCTGCTCGACAAGGCCGTCGGCCTCAAAATACCCAGCCCGCAAAACTACTGGTACCTCGGCAAAAACTTCTCGCCCAACCGCGCCGTATGGCGCAAGCACTACTACTTCGACCCCGCCTACCGCCGCGCCCTCACCCAAACTGCCCGCACCATTCCCGTCACCAGCCCGTTCTGTTTCCAGATCGGCCACATGTTCTCGCTCCCCACCGTCTTTCCCGACAAAAAGTGCATCTCCTACCACGACGGCAATCTACCCGAGTTGCTCAACAGCCGCTTCGGCATCGAAGGCGTCTCCCGCCAGCGCATCGACCAGGCCCTCCGCTACGAAGAGGAGACCGCCAACCAAATGACCGCCGTCTTCACCTTCAGCGAGTACCTTCGCCAGTCCTTCATCCGCGACTACCACGTCCCCCCGGAGCGCGTCTTCCACATCGGCGGAGCCGTCAATCTCACCACATTCCCCGACGCCAACCCCAACAAGGACTACACCACCAACCGCATTCTCTTCATCGGCACCGAATTCAACCGCAAGGGCGGCCCCCAGCTTCTCGAAGCCCTTCGCATCGTCCGCGAATCCATCCCCAACGCCGAGCTGCACATCGTAGGCCCACACACTCTCGACAACCTCCCTCCCGGAGCCGTCTTCCACGGCCATCTCTCCAAAGCCGACCCCACCCAAAGCGCCCAACTTGAAGAGCTCTTCCGCACCTGCACCCTCTTCGTTCTGCCCTCCCTGTACGAGCCCTTCGGCATCGCACCCCTCGAAGCCATGCTGTACCAGCTCCCCGCCATCGTCACCGACGCCTGGGCCCTCCGCGAGTGCGTCACTCCCGGCGTCAACGGCGACCTCGTGGAAAAGGGCAACCCCCAGGACCTCGCCGCAAAGATCACCCAGATCCTCTCCAACCCCACACGCCTCGCCGCCATGGGCCAACGAGCCCGCGAGCTCGTCCTGACCCAATACACCTGGTCCACCGTCGCCAGCCGCATAGCCCAGGCCCTCAAATCCCTCTAAGGGAGGTCTCGGCAGCCTCAGTTGTTATGAGACTTCTCTTCGTGGGCTATCTGCCTTGCTTTTCGTGCCCGTAGTTCTATTCCCTCGGAGCTGGAAAATCTGTCGGGCAGTTAAGCCGCGGCAACGGAGAGCCCCACACTCCGCTGTCACCACCTTCGCGATGCCAACCCCAAAAATCAGTTAGCCCGCCCAACGAGGCCGCAAAAACCGCCCCCAACAATCACCCCACAAACCACACTACCCAACCAATCCACCACACCCTGACCAGCGAAATCACCGAAAACCCTATCCAACCCGGCAAATCAGACACTTCAAATAATTCGTCTCCGGCAAAGTCAAAACCGAAGGATGATCCGGCGCAGCCCCTCTGATTTCCAGCACTTGCACCCGTTTCCCCGCATCCGAAGCCGCCGCAGCAACCACCCCCGTAAACTCCTCCAACCCCACATGGTGCGAACAGGAGCAGGTCACAAGCGTCCCACCTGCCCGTAACGTCTTCATAGCACGTAGGTTAAGCTCCTTATACCCACGCATCGCTCCTTCCGCCGCGCGCTTCGACTTCGCAAAAGCAGGCGGATCCAGCACAATCGTGTCGTAAACCTGACCTGCAGCCTCATACTCCCGCAAAAGCTCAAACGCATCTGCCTCAATCCAATCGACTTGCGCCCCAGGCTCCGGATTCAGCGCATGATTCCGATCAGCCACTTCCAGCGCCGAGCGGCTGGCATCGAACCCCGTAACCTGTTGACAACGCTGAGCCATATGCAAAGCAAATCCACCCTGATATGTGCAGACATCCAGCGCCCGCCCCGTCGCGTATCTGGCTGCAGCAGCATAGTTTAGCCGCTGATCCAGAAAAGCCCCCGTCTTCTGCCCCGACCCCGCATCGAAATTAAAACGCAATCCATTGATCGTAAAAACAGTATCAAGCCGTGCAGAATCAGCATCTTCCGCATACAGAGGACCCGCCGCCGGAGCCGCCAGCTCCTCCAGCTCCCGAATCTTAGGATCAGGCCTCTCCCAAATCGTAATCCCCACCGAAAACCGCGACCGCACCACCTCCGCGACCACCCGCCGAATGTCGTCCTGAGCCGTTCCCTGCGTCAGCAACTGCAGGATAACAAGATCGTTATACCGATCCGCCACAATTCCAGGCAACCCATCTGCCTCCGAAAAAATCAACCGGCAGGCATCATTCTCCATCGACTCCGGAGCCACCTCATCCCGCAAAGCCAGCGCCACCCCCACCCGCTCCCGCACCTGCTCGAGATAACGTTCCCGAGAGAGCTCCGCCTCCGAAGAAACCACCCGCAGCATAATCTGCGAAGCCGCGCTATAAAGCGCTGATCCCAAAGGAATTCCCCGGCCATCCACCACCGTCACCAAAGCCCCGGCAGCAATCTCCGTCGCTCCCAGCGGAGGCACCAGCGACTCCACATCCGACCGATACACCCACAAATGCCCCGCACGCAGCCGATCCGCCGCCCGCCTCGTAATCGACGCCGCCGGTCCATGCGCCTGTCCCGCAATCACCCGCGGTCCGCGCTCTTCCACTCGTTTCACCATGAATTCATGGTCGCACAGCCGGAAAAAAGCAGCTACGGACGCTGATTGAGCGCATTGCTCTGGATCGCCACCGACAACGGAGTCACCACAGGAGCCGCCACCCCCACGATCTGCGTAATCAACCCCGAGCCCGCCACCGGCATTCCCAGATTAGCCACCCACAAATTGCCCGACCGATCCAGCGCCACACGGAACGGATTCGACAAAGACGCGCTGCCATATCCCGACGCTCCCGACTGCGGCCTGCCCGTGCTCAGGAACTCCGACACGCTGTTGCTTCCCGAGTTCGCAAGCCATACATTCCCCAGCCCGTCGATAGCAAGATCGATTGGAGCATTCAATCCCGCTCCGTAGTACGGACTACCGGCCACACTGTCGCCAAAGCTCGTCAACCGGCTCAGACTGCTTCCGGTCCGGTTTGCTATCCACGCACCGCCGACCGAATCAATCGCAATCGCAAACGGACCATTGATACCCGCGCCCGTATACGGCGACCCCGGTATCAGTGCCCCCGCAGGACTCAGGACAGCGATATCGTTATTGGCACCATCGGCCACCCACGCGTTCCCGGACGTATCCAGCGCAAGCGCCGTCGAGCCGATACCGTTAGTCTTAAACCCATTTACCGACAACGCCGCTCCATTTGCACTCAGCTCGCTCACAGACGGTCCGCTGTTCGCAATCCATACATTCCCCGATCCATCAAAAGCGATCGGTCCAGGCCCCTGAATACCCGCGCCACTAAACGGGTTGAGCGTAGCCCGACTCCCGGAGCTGTTCAACTCCACGACATTCGAAGCAAGCGGATTCGTAAGCCAGGGATCGTCATACGGATCCAGCGCGATGCGTCCAAGGCTTGCCCCTGTCTGTGGGAAGGTAGCGGAGATACCGCCTACATTCAGAATGCTGACGCTCGAAGAGTTGCTGCCGGTCGAACTAAGCACCCACGCATTCCCCTGCGAGTCGATCGCGAGATCGCTCGGCGTTTTGAAGGCGGGCGAGACGTACTGTATCGCCAAAGTCCAGTCCGACGGCGCAATGGCGAGCGTAGGTTGAAACGGGCCGTTCGATGGAACAGAGTTGTAAAGCGCCCCCGCATTGTGACCGGGATTTCGGGCAATATCGAGCGCCGCCGCAATCGTATCGCCAGGCGCGGTTCCACCCACTGGAGTGGCTGCAGAAAAAAGCTTCCCGCACGAAGCCGTCGAGCTTGTGCTGCCGTTCGAATTGATGCAACCAGCCAGAATATTTCCCAGCGACTTGATCGCCGCATTTGGGACAGTGGCAATCGATGGCGCGGGACCCGGTGTAGTTCCGGTCTCTATCGCCACCAGATTTTCAGCCGTGGCAAAAGCATTGAGCAACCCCGGCACATTGCTGGAGCTGGTGCCGATGTGTGCATAGTCGACCATAAAGGGCGCGAGCGACCACACGGCAGCGACAGTTGTGATCTCGTTGATGATGAAATAGCTGCTCGAGTTCAGGCTTCCGCAGGTGCCCAGCAGTCCCATCATCGCAAGAGACTTGTTGTTGGTGCCCGAAGCCAGGCCAGGATTTCCACCCGTGACCACCAGATAAACCGGCGTTGCGCTGGAGGGACACGTAAAGGCATTTGCCAGAGAGAACTGCCCATTTGCATCCGTCATTACGCAGCGGTGCCGTACCCATTTGTCCCCGGCTCATACATTTGAATAACGGCGTTGCTGACGGGTTGATTGCCGCCGAAGATCTGTCCGCCAAAAGCCTCGCCCGTCGAGGGCGTTGAAGACAGCGAAGAAGTCAGGGAAGAGGACGAGACACCACAC
>Ga0207053_10326_pt1 | contig 11429 bp, 7 predicted proteins | sample Alteio_BWMinCont_59_FD_153290 | JGI IMG/M metagenome (GOLD analysis project Ga0207053, IMG submission 153290) | Enriched cells from forest soil in Barre Woods Harvard Forest LTER site, Petersham, Massachusetts, United States -... | ecosystem: Environmental > Terrestrial > Soil > Temperate forest >...
CACGACGTGGCCGTTGTCGCAGGGTTGCGACTGCGGGTTTACACGGCCTTGGACCGGAGCGATCGCGCGGTCGAGGTATTTCTTGAATTCCTGCGGAGCCGCGGCACGGTTTGGTCGCCACATCCTGACATCGACGAAGTACGGCGCGAATATGATCGTATCTGGTCACAGATTGGAAGCCGACGGATCGAGGACCTCATTGACTTGCCGTTGATGACCGACCTGGACGTTCTCGGCCTGCTCGATGTCCTGGTCGAGGTCATGACACCGGCACTGTTCTCAGACGAGAACTTGTCTTCACTCGTCATCTGCCGAATGGTCAATCTCAGCCTGGAGCACGGCAACACCGACGGCTCGTGCTTCGCCTATGTATGGCTGGCGATCATAGCCGGACCGCGCTTCGGCGACTACAAGGATGGATTTCGCTTCGGCCAGCTCGGCTATGACCTGGTGGAACAACGTGGACTGAAGCGCTTTCAGGCCCGAACCTATATGTCTTTCGGAGATATCGTGCTGCCCTGGACTAGACATGTCCGGGCCGGCCGCGATCTGGTGTGCCGCGCCTTCGATGCCGCAAACGAGATCGGTGACGTTACCTACGCGGGCTTTTGCTGCGACCATCTGGTCAAAAATATGCTGTCAGCAGGAGATCACCTGCGCGATGCGCAACGTGAAGCCGAGGAGGGTCTCCAGTTTGCACAGAAGGTTCGATTCGGTCTCGTCATGGATCACCTCAAAGCGCAGCTTGGCCTTATCAGGACCCTTCGCGGACTGACTACAGAATTTGGATCATTCAATGATGATCAATTCGATGAGCTTCGGTTCGAGCACTATCTGAGAAGCAATCCTGCCTTGGCCGAACTTGAGTGCTGGTATTGGGTCCGAAAACTGCAGGCGCGTTTCTTTTCCGGAGACTATGATTCCGCCACCCATGCCTCGATGAGCGCGCAACGGCAGCTGTGGACATCACCCTCACAATTCGAAACGGCAGAGTTATGCTTCTATGGCGCTCTTTCCCGCACGGCCTCATGGGATTTTGCGTTATCTGAAAAGCAACGATGCCACCTTGACGCTGTGATGGCTCATCACCGGCAACTTGAAATATGGGCGGAGCATTGTCCTGCGAATTTCGAAAACCGCGCCGCGCTGGTGGGCGCGGAGATCGCACGCATAGAAGGCCGTGAGCTCGATGCCGAGCACCTCTACGAGCAGGCCATCAGCTCAGCGCAGACAAACGGATTCGTCCACAACGAGGCGGTCGCCAACGAACTGGCCGCGCGCTTCTACATGGCGCGTGGCTTTGATAAGATCGCAAACACATATTTGCGCGATGCCCGCGACTGCTATCTGCAATGGGGGGCCGACGGCAAGGTACGGCAACTCGACAGCCTATATCCGCACCTCAGACATGGAAAGCCGCCGCCCGACCCGACGAGCACGATCCTGGCATCCGTCGAACAAGTGGATCTTGCTACGGTAATAAAACTATCACAAGCCATATCGGGTGAGATCGTCCTGGAGAGACTGGTCGACACCCTTATGCGTCTGGCCATTCAGAACGCGGGCGCCGAACGGGGTCTATTAATCCTGACACGGGGTGACGAGTACCAGATTGTAGCTGAGGCGGCCGCAAGCAGTGATGATGTGGAGGTTGGCGCGCGGGAAGCAAGCGCAAGCGCCATGGATCTGCCGGTTTCAGTGCTCCACTACGTCGCCCGAACGAAGCAAAGCGTTCTCCTGCACGATGCATCGGGTGACGATCAATTCTTCGCCGATGATTACGTTCGCCGGAAACGCGCCCATTCAATCCTTTGCCTGCCGTTGCTGAGGGAGACCACGCTCCTCGGAGTGCTCTATCTTGAGAATAACCTAGCCGTGAATGTGTTCACCGCCGATCGTATCGTCGTGCTCAAGCTACTGGCGGCTCAGGCGGCGATCTCGTTGGAGAACATCCGGCTCTACGACGAGCTGCAAGACAGAGAAGGCAAGATAAGGCGCTTGTTCGAATCGAACATCGTAGGCCTTGTCATGTGGCGTGGTGATGATGGCAAATGCATTGATGCAAACGATGCCTTTCTCCGTATCATTGGATATGGACGAGAAGCTATCGAATCTGGTCTGCGCTGGAGGGAGTTGACGCCGCCGGAATGGCATTCCATTACTGAGCAACGAGTACTTGAGATGCGAGCGACCGGAGCATCGCAGCCCTACGAGAAAGAATACTTTCGAAAAGACGGTAGCCGTGTGCCGGTACTGTGTGGCACAGCAAGGTTCGATCAAAAGTCGAATGAGGGCGTGGCTTTCGTGCTCGACTTGACCGAGCAAAAGCGCACCGAGCGTGCGTACGCCCAGACACGGATCGAGCTCGCACACGCTAATCGCGTGGTGACGATGGGGCATCTGACAGCTTCGATCGCCCACGAGATCAATCAGCCGATCGGCGCCGCCGTCACATACGCAAACGCCGGATTAAATTGGCTCGGCCGGAGGGAGCCAAATGTGGAGGAGGCCCGGCGCGCGCTTGATCTTGTCGTGGAGGCTGCCATTCGCGCCGGCGCTGTCGTCAACCGCATACGAGCGATGGTCAAGAAAGCTGCCCCGCACAAAGACGCCGTAGATATCAACCAAGTGGTCCGGGAAATCATTGAATTGACACGCCGCGAGATAACGAGAAACGCGATCTCGGTCCGCTTGCAGCTGACGCAAGGCCTGCCAGCCGTGGAGGGCGATCCCGTCCAACTACAGCAAGTCGTTCTCAATCTCGTCATGAACGCCATCGAAGCAATGAGTATGGCGGGCAAAGAAACCCGGGAATTGCTGGTCAGCTCCGAGAAAAGCGCATCAGATGGGGTGCTGGTCGCGGTGCGCGATTCCGGTCCGGGGATAGCTCCCGAGAGCGCGGATCGGTTATACGAGTCCTTTTACACGACCAAACCCGGCGGCCTGGGAATGGGGCTATCGATCTGCCATTCGATTATCGAAGCCCACCACGGGCGACTGTGGGCGACAGCGAACTCTCCCGAGGGGGCCGTGTTTCAGTTCACGCTACCAGCCAAGTGATCTGGGACTGATCCGGAGCAGCATGTTTTGATGTTGAGGATTGCTCGAAGTGCTCTCATGCCAGAGTTCTAAGGCGATTAGCGGCGTGTGAGAGCCCGTACGCCTCGGCGCTGCCTTACTTGCATCGGACCCCGTGATTGGTAGGATGTTGTCTGGGATATCGCACCATGGAAGAGAGTTCTCCCGCTACTTCCCGGACCACGGCTGCAGAAGAGTCGATAGTCTACGTTATTGACGATGATCGGCTCATGCTCGGTGCGTTAAACACCCTGTTTCGTTCGATCGAATTGGGCGTCAAAACATTCTCGTCCGCAACCGAATTTTTGCAACACACCTTGCCGGCGATGCCAAGTTGCCTGGTTCTCGACATCAGAATGCCGCGGTTGAGCGGCCTCGACCTGCAAGTGGAGCTCGGTCGCCTAGGCATCAACATGCCGGTTATTTTCATCACCGGCCATGGCGATGTCCCGATGAGCGTCAGGGCCATGAAGGCTGGGGCGGTCGACTTTCTGACCAAGCCCTTCCGCGACCAGGAGATCGTCGACGCCGTAATGGCCGCGCTCCAGCAGGATCGAAAGCGCCGTTCGGAGGAGAAATCCAATTCCGAGCTGCGGGCACGGTTCGCGTCGTTGACCCGACGCGAGCGCCAGATCATGGGGTTCGTGACGGGCGGTCTCATGAACAAACAGGTTGCGGCCAGGATCGGCATAAGCGAACGGACGGTCAAAATTCACCGAGGCAACCTTATGCGAAAGATGCAGGCAAAATCGCTGGCCGAATTGGTTGTGATGGCCCAAATCGTCGGGATTCGCGGACAGGAGAACCCGAACGAGTAGACTTCAGTTTTTAGAAACTGCTCGCGCAGCGATTTCTGCTCTTGGACACGCGCGGATCGCGTCTCCTTTCGAAGATTATGCAACTGAAGGCGCGCATGAACAGCGCGCCGGTCGTGCCGAACATCTAGCACCTAGGTACTAATTTTCTGGATAGCCGTTTCGTGCCATCCTCGCAAACTTCCGGAAAACCAATGAGCGCGCCGATTATGCTACCGGAAGTGGAACTGATCCTTGACAGAAATTTCGCTTATATCAATAGTCGACGATGACGATTTGTCACGCGCGTCCTTGCAAGAACTCGTGCGATCGCTCGGATATTCGGTATGTACGTTCGCTTCCGCAGCGTCGTTTCTCCAGTCAACCGCTGTCGCAGAAACGCACTGTCTGATATTGGACGTGCAGATGCCGGAAATGAGCGGAATATCCTTGCAGAATCATCTGGCTCGACGAGGCATCGACATTCCGATCATTTTCATAACGGCTTTCCCCGACGAGGATACGAAAATGCACGCGTTGAGCGCCGGGGCTATTTGCTATCTCCACAAGCCCTTGGGTCTGCGGGGGCCTCTGCTTCGCGAGTGTATCCAGGCAGCGCTAGAGCGGGGCAAGGGACCCACACCAACCGCATAGCCGCGGCTCGTTGCGGCGCTGGCCCGATCGGCGCCCGGCAATGCCATGCCGCACATTGGACCGCATGTCATCGCCGTCTTACGGTCAAATGCGCCGCTATCGCGCCATTGGAACCGGAAGAGGCGGTGTTCTCCCTTGTCGCCGACCTCGTCTCGCATTGAAGACATCATTACGACCAAAGGGAACCCGGGCGTGACTTACGTCAGATAGAGATGCCCAGGTCGTGAGAATACCATCCCGCGTAAATGCAGGCTTGATTGCAAAACTTCGCGGGAGATTTCTGTGACGACAACACCTTCAACATTGGTTGAGCCCGATGCATGGCTCGAAGAAATCCGGTTGTTGCGGCGGACGCGCCGAAATCCGCTTCTTGAACGAACTTCCGCAATATCTGAAACGCGTACTGCCTTTGCAACGCCATTAGCCTCTGCCGCGTATCTTTTTGGGAGGACCGTCGAGATATCTCCGATTGATGCCGTCAAGCGGCACAGCAGCGGACGATATGAGATACTAATTGAGAACATCTATGTGCCCGCACAGAGGAAAATCGAATGCCGGTTTCGCGCGCCCGCACACCTGCTCGTGATGTACGACGATGGCATTCGCCGCGATGGAGAAACCTCCATCGATGACCTGGCTCCATCAAATCTGCGAAACATCGCTAACAAGCTAACATTTGTGCCACCTAACTGCATCTATAACGAATGGCACGAGCCTCGCACACCGATGCGGTTTTCGTATCTCTATCTGAACCTTCGCAGGCCTGACGGTCCTGGTCACGAAACCACGACCTATGCACCGAAGGTGTTTTTCGATGACTCGGCGGTTTGGGACACAGCCACCAAATTGCGAGACGTAATCACAAACGGCAAGGCAGGTAAGCCTTACGTCGATGCACTAACGAATGTACTCGCGCACGAACTTTTACGTTCGGAAAAGAAGATATCGCAAGATTCGTCAGTAAGTCGCGGCGGCCTAGCCACTTGGCAAATGCGCGCCGTCGCCCGGCACATCGAAGAGCGCCTCTGCGAGAGAACTCCTCTCGTTACGCTCGCGAAGCTCGTTCGCTTGAGTCCATCCCATTTCTGCCGAGCGTTCAGGCAGTCGTTTGGTATTCCACCGCATGAATACCACATTCGGCGACGGATCGAGAAAGCTAAGGCTCTATTGGCTGAGCGCGAGGCGTCAGTTACTGGCGTTGGTTTCGCCTTGGGCTACTCCCACACAAGCTCCTTCAGCGTTGCCTTTCGTAAGATCACGGGCCAAACACCCATAGAGTTTCGCCGAGATTTCACGTGATCATGCGACCGCCAGACGTGGGAGGGACCTGGTGCCCAAGCGCACGGGTTAGTCGGCAACAGTTGGGCGTGAGTCGAAGATTGCTTCCATCCTGACTGGGTTGTCTTTGCCCGGAAAGCCGGTAATGCGGTCGTAGTCACTTTCGTGCCGCCGACTGCTCAAGATGCGCGGGTGTATCGCGCAATAACAACATCAGCAAGAGCGCGCCGATGACGGCAAAGCCGAGCACCATGAAGCCGTCAATGTAGGCGAGAACATAAGCTTGATTTTCGCGACCGAAGCTAAGTCGTGTCGCGGAAGCAGCTGGGAGCACGTCAGAGCTGGACGCGCTCCGTTGACTGGAATCAGAATCCGGCCAAGCCCTGCGGGCTGTTGTACGGAATCTTGACGCTGGTTACTTCGTTCAGCGAACCGTCTGGCTGAGTGGCATAGCCCACTAGCTTCGCGGCATTGCCGTAGATCTGGTAGAGATACGCGCCATCTGGCGTAAGCCAGTTATCGCTCGGGCCGCTGCTAACGGTTCCATTGATCGCCCTGAAGGTGCCATCTCCCTGAACCTTCGGGCACGCAGGATCCTTCGCAACGCTGACCTCGGCGCCGTCGATATGGTAGCTGCTGACGTTGCTGTAACCGAAGCTCGTAGCGAACACTGACCGGTCATCCGGGGAGATGGCCAGCCAGCACAGTTCAGAGGGCTTGCCTGCCCTCGTGTCGATCGGCACGAGCGGTCCGATGCCGATCCGGCCGTCTGCATCGATGCTGCTCATGACGACCCCATTGCCAGCGGCCGCTGCATTGATGAAGGTATTCGGCCGGCTGTGCAGGAAGGCTATGTAGAAAGGCGCAGAGCCTCCCGCGTCGTGGAACGAGGGTGCGCCGAGCGTGCCGTCCCCGCCCACGGGGAATATGACGAGGCCGTCGGGGTCTCGCTCATTCGCAAGGACAAACTTTGTTGTGCCGTCTGGATTCGCCGAGGGTCGCTCGTCGAAGTTGACGTCGACGAGAAGGAATTTCTCGTCAGGCGAGAGCACGGCCATGGTGGACACACGATCGGTCTTGTGTTGCGTATTCACCGAATATCGCTCCGGACGCGCCGTGAGCTTGCCTTCGCCGTTGACCGACATCAGCCGGACATGATCGGGACCGAACGAGTGCAGCACGTAAAGCGTGCCCTTCGAGGAGCAATAGGCCAGCGATTTGGCGGTGCCGCTCTTTCCCTTCACGGCGTTCCCCGTCGGCTTGACGTCCAGCAGTGTGAGGCGGCCGGCTTTGCCTACACTGAAGCTGGAGACCGAATTGTCGCCGCCATTGGTAATAAACAGAAATCGTCGATCCGGCGTGAGGATGACGCTACCCGCGCCCTCGAACGCGTTCGGCCCGTTGGCCTTGTAGATCGGCCTGAAAACTCCGGAACCGGAGCCACCCGTGGGGATATGTTCTACCTGGGTAATCGTGCCGCTCGCAGATCGAAGATACTGGATGACGGCGTTACGGGTCTCGTTCGTCTGCATGTAGAGATGTCCGCCATCCCGCGTCAACGTCCTGGTTTCAGCAAGTACCTTGGACACGAACGGCGCCGAGAGGGCCGGCGCCAAGCCGACGGCACCCGCAATGGCGCCAGTCGTCTCGATGAAGTCTCGTCGCGTAACGGACTGGCTTTGCTTGTTTCCTACGAATCCCATTGCAGAGCTCCTATTTGCCAGGTTGAATGATGAGGCTGATAATTCGCCGCCGATGGCGTTCATCAAAATCGAGGGTGAGAACGCCTACAGCCTTTGCCTCGAGCCAATGCCCGACCGGCCGATGAATGGATGCAGAATCCATTGCAATGCTCTTGCGTCAGTACATGAAATAACGATGCGCCATTGGTAGTACCTTTGCGGGTTCGCAGTTGAGAAGCTTGCCGTCCGCACGCACCTCATAGGTTTCCGGATTGACCTCCATGCGGGGAGTCAGCGCGAGGATGATGACCAGCAAGCGGCCGACCAAGCGAGACTGCCCGTTACAAATTCCCTGTTCCGTCACACCCGCAGCGATCGTTCCCGGCAGATCCGGTAATTTTCGTGCCACGGCCGTAACCGCTCGAACGCCGCACTCGCCGCCAGTACGTCAACATCGGCGTTGCGGCGGCCGATGATTTGCATCCCGACCGGCAGGCCGTTTGAAAGCCCGGCCGGTACCGACGCCGCAGGGTGGCCGCTGAAGTTGAGAAAGTAGGTCATGGCCCAGCCGACAAGAGGATCAATCTCCACACCGTTGATCGAACTCGGTCCCACGGTGTTGCCATCGTCTGCATTATCGACCGGCGGGCAAGCCGAAGTCGGCGTGACAAGCAGATTAAAATTACCCAGTACGCCCTGTAAGGCATTAAAGACCTCCGATCGGACAGCCTGGTTCCGATGGAAGTCGACGCCCGAAAGACGCTTGCCTTTCTCGACCCATTCCAAGAACTGAGGCGGGAAGTCTTCGCGGTGTTTGCCGAGAAGATCAATGCCATCCTGTTTCTTCATGTTCTCGAATGCGTGCAGGTTGAGCAGGATATATAGCCCGGACCAAGCGTCGGTCAGCTCCTTGTGCGAATGCGTAATGCCGAGCTTGACCTCTTCGACATGCGCGCCTGCTTCCTCGAATACGCGCACCGCCCGATTGACCGTTTCCCTCACTGCCTTATCGACGGGAAAGATATCCAAGTTCGGGCTATAAGCGATCTTGAGGCCGCGGATGGAACGCCGGGTCGCCGCGGTAAAGTCGGTTGGCGTCTCGGTCAGGCTGAAAGGATCGCGCGGATCGGGACCGGAGAGCACATTGAGCGCTATCGCCGCATCCTCCACGGTTCGGGTGATCGGTCCTTCAAAAAGGAACGGCGAGTCGGCGGCGCCGAAAGAATGGCCATGTATCACGAACGGTACCCTGCCGAATGAAGCTTTGAGCCCGTAGACGCCACACCACGCAGCAGGAATCCGGATAGAGGCGCCCGCGTCGGTGCCCTCTGCGATCGGCAGCAGTCCGTCGGCCACCGCCGCCGCACTCCCGCCTGAGGATCCGCCGCTATTCTTGGCTAGATTGAATGGGTTGCGCGTAGGCCCGTACAGGTAGTTGTCACAGGTGGCGCGGAATCCCAAGAGGGCGCTGTTGGTTTTGCCCAAGAGTATCGCCCCACCGCGAGCCTCCATACGCTCGCAAAAAACACAGTAAGCATTGACCACGTGGTTCTTGAGTGTGCGAATGCCGCCCAGGCTTGCGGGCCACCCGGGCTTGAAGTCAAACAAGTCCTTGAGCGCCGACGGTACGCCGTGCAACTGTCCCAATTGCTCTCCGGTCATGACGGCGCTCTCGGCCTCTTTGGCCCTCTTGCGCGCGCCGTCGAAATCGGTGAAGACGAAAGCATTCAGGCTCGGATTGCGCGCCTCAATGCGCGCAATGAATGCCTCCATGACCTCGACCGGCGACAGATCGCGACGTCGGATGCGAGCTGCCAAGTCAGCGGCGGGAAGGTAAGCGAGTTCGTCGGAAAAAGAAGCTGGGCTTTGGCTCGACATGGCTTTTTCCATTGTTACGAAATAAACAGTAACAAAGGTTTCAAAGGAACGCTGCGCGCCCCTTGCCGTGAGTTTGTCAATCTTACGGATTTTTGATTCGAACCCGTCGATATGCAGCGTGCTGGGCTCGGCTCTACCTATATTCCTGTCGGGAAGACGGCCTGCGCATGCTGGCCACGCGGATCCGTCCATAATTCCGGGTTATGTATAGCTGCCCGTCGGCGACACCGGGTGAGGGGGGGCAAGAAGAAAATTGGAGGGGGGACCTCCCAATCTGGCAGCGAGCGCGGCGAGCGAAGATTAGGGGAGACCGATTTTGTTCTTGCTGGGTGTGCTAGGGCAGGGCCCTCGCACCCCCGACTTCAAACGAAGACGATGTCGCGCAGCGACACTGTACCAGCGGCAACGATCGTTACCCGCGAGGGCGGAGACGCTGCCTCGGCGGCTCCGGTCGCCAAGCGACTAGAGCGTGACCGAGCAAAGCGAGGGGCCGCTAATTTGCACGCTTGGGAATCGGGCCTAAACTCTCATTGGAGGTATCCGTGCCGCTTTTCCATACATCGCTATTCTCGATTGATCCGCCAGGTGACGCCTTCGTTTCACGCGGCGCCGCGTGGTCGTTCGAAAAAGAATCCGGCGTCTATCGCGGGCCGGCGAAAAAGATGCACGAGCACGCGGATAAACTTCGCCAACAGCAGGGTCATGCGCCGACCGGGAACTATTTCTCCGAAGAAGTGCCGGTATTTTTCGACATGGAAGTGATGATCCGCGCACCGGGGGTAGCTCAGGCACGGCGCGCGCTGAATTTGCTCGTATCGTCGATGGCCGTGCAGGAGGGATCGATTACCTTCTGCCCGGAACCTTTCGGTATCGAACCTCGGGAGGCCGGAACGGCCGCTCGCACCACGTCGTTCCGAAGCATGGCCGGCCTCTTGGACGTCTGCCGGCTTGCCAATCGCGCGAGCAAGGTTCGCAACTTTACCTATGCGGTGCACAAGCTGGCTCTCAGTTACCGATCCTCGTCACCGCACGTCATGGATCTGGACCCGGGCGAGTCGCCGCGCCTCTTTCGCGTCCAAGCCGATCCGATCTATCACGTCTATTTGGCGAACGCGATCACCCTTGCCTACTCAGCGATCGAGGAGGTGGGCCTGCAAATTCGGGCGAACAAGGATAATCCCTCGAAGATGCCAGACGGCACATGGAATCCGATAGTAAAAACCAACCTTGAGGAGCGGTTGCGTAAGTCACGCATCGACATTTCGGACGATCAACTGTGGACGCTGCGCGGTCCAAAAACCCGCATCGAGAAGAAGCGTGCTCCCCCGTCAACAGGCAAGCCGAGATGGTCCCGCGGCAGCGTGCGTGACGTAAACATGCGCCTGATCGATGCCTTGGCGCTCGCGAGCTGGCTGCGAAGCTGCGCGGCCGCGCATCGATTCGACGAGAAGGCGCGCAGTCTCACCGTCTACGACGCGCACAATGTCCAATCGCTCGCACGCCGGCTCATCATGGAAAGGCTCGGATTTTGGATGCCTCGCCCGAAGCCGCCTCGGAAAAAGTCTGGCGGAGGATCGCCTTGAGCACCCAAACGGCGCCTCGGCTCGATTGGCCCCACATGATCGAGGCCCGCGGCGTCGCGCCCGATAAGCTTGTGGGCGCACTGAACCATCTGCGCTCGTTTTTCGGAGAGCGCGCCGAAGCGCTGCCGCTTCCGCTGCTGGAGCGGTTATTGAATCGCGCGCCGTGGACCGGCGATTGGCTCGTGTGGCTGTCGCGCTCAATAAGGTCCGTCGATGGAGTGGACGGTTATGCGAGTCTCCGCGACCGTCTTACCGATCCGGTCCGCTTCGATGAAGCATGCTCGGTATTGCAGGTCGCCGAACGGCTGGTAGCGGCCGGCCTCGATATTGCATTCGATCAAGCGGTTTTGGTCGATGGCGCCAGAAAAATCCCGGATTTGCTCGTCCGAGACCTGGCGGCCGGTGTGCAATTTCACTGCGAGATTTCAGTGCAATACAGCGCGGCCGCTTTCGCAGAGCAATCCCGCGCGGCGGACGCCGTT
>Ga0207053_10328_pt1 | contig 11407 bp, 4 predicted proteins | sample Alteio_BWMinCont_59_FD_153290 | JGI IMG/M metagenome (GOLD analysis project Ga0207053, IMG submission 153290) | Enriched cells from forest soil in Barre Woods Harvard Forest LTER site, Petersham, Massachusetts, United States -... | ecosystem: Environmental > Terrestrial > Soil > Temperate forest >...
GACGCATCCTGGAATCTCGCGTGTGCGAAATTGCGTTCAACCTTATTGGGGCGCGTCAACATTTATGATTCAAAAGTTGCGCGAGTTGCACCTGCACGGCTGGGAGACCGTCGAAAGCAGTGCGCTACCTCCGACCCCATACCTCGGCAAAAAAAAAATTTACACGTTTCCGTCAAACTCGGAAATGCTAAGGTGGCTGGCGCCAGTGCTCATTCGAAAGGCCTCGCGGAGGTTCGTACGGAAACCGATCATTAAGCACTGGCGACTGGCGGTCCGCGCGACAGCCCCGTCGGTCATCGGTTCCGGACCTACACCGGACCTGAGCGGCTTCCGCTGGATTGAGTCACCTAAGAACCGCTTTTATGCCGATCCTTTCATGATCGAGGAGAGCGGCAAGGTCTGGGTGTTCTTCGAAGATTTTGATTACGGGACGCAGCGCGGCAGGATTTCATGCGCCGAAGTGCAGGACGGCGGAATCGCCAATGTTGTGACCGTGCTGGAACGTCCCTATCACCTTTCGTACCCGTGTGTTTTTCATGCAGACAATGTGATGTATATGATTCCGGAGAGTGCATCTAACGGCACAGTCGAACTGTACCGCTGCGTGCATTTCCCGGATAAGTGGATCCTGGAAAAAGAGTTATTCAGGGCCCGTATAGTGGACACGACTGTATGGATGGACGACGGTCTGTACTGGTTTTTTGTGACACTAAAAGAGGGCCGAGGCTTAGGTAGTCAATTATGGCTCTTTTACGCGAGCACACTCACCGGGGAATGGATGCCACACCCGGGTAATCCTATTTCCAGCGATGTTCGCAACAGCCGCGGGGCCGGTGCAATCTTCCGGCTTAATGGGAAGCTATTCAGGCCGAGCCAGGATTGCAGCAAGCACTATGGTTACAGTGTTACCCTCAACGAAGTCGTCGTTTGGGATCGTTTCCAGTACAAGGAAAGGCCGTTTGTGACGATTGGTCCCTCGTGGGAGCGAGGCCTGGTAGGAACGCACACATACAGCCACTTCGGCAACGTTGAAATTATTGACGGCTGTGTGCCCCTCCCCGCCAGCAGTGTACGCGACTTACATTGAATAATCTGCCGTTTGGACGGGAATCCACTTTTTCTAATCTCGTGTTGAGCTGATCACTCCGGTGGTTTCCCGCTCGACCGCATCTACATCAGCGCCTAAATCTTTTCCGTCATTGCTAATGCGCTTGCAGGGACTCTCGCCAGAGAGGTGATAATTTCCGCCGCTTCCCTCGCGATGATTAATGAACTTGACGTCTTTGAGGTCGCGCGGAAAAAAATTCCCCTTAGGCCACGCGTTGCTGGCTCCGATGAGCGCATTTGCAGTGAAGGTGTACGGGCTGACGCAACGAGTAATCCGATCGACATTCGAGTGTCCATCAAAGGCACAAGGCGCTTTCGGGCCAGTGCCTTGCACAGCCATGTCCGGCACCGCAGTCGCGATGTTATGCGTATAGGTGAAATTTCGGATTGGATTATCCGGCGTGGTTCCCACAACCAGGAAGGTTTTCTCGTTGCTCAATATTTCTGTGATGTGATTGATGGAGATGTCACGCATGGCCTCGCACCGGGGGCAGTCCAAAAGCTCGAGCGCCCATCCGCCCGTTTCGTCGGCATTTGCATAAGCTTCGCTGACGTCATCGAAGATGTCGTCGTGCACCGACACGCGAGCCACTGGCAGGTTCGGTACGGCGTTCGGTCCGCTCGGGTCCGTAATTCCAAATCCCGAATGCGTGTGCGAGATACGGTTATAGCGAATCGTCACGTCCACAACTGACACGTTCGAATAGGTTGCGCTGAAACTGGTGTTTGCGCCCTCAATCAGGATTGACTGGCCGTGCTGGGTGAATCCTGCCCACGCGTTCTCAAGGATGTTGCCCTCAAACAGAACTCTTTGCGCGTTTTTCAACTCGAACAAGTTCTTTACGACGAAGGGACATTGGCCGCCGCCGTTGGGATCGAACCGGCGGCAGCCCGATGGCACTCGGTCGGGAGCGCCGACGTATCCGGGCTGAGGCGGTCGCGGCATCCAGGTCAGTGGCTTGAACAAATGGTTATGGCGGATCGTAATATCGGCCGGAGTGACCGAGTTCCGCGAATTTCCTCCGAACATAACGTTCTCCGCCGCGGCCTCAAGAAAGTTATTTTCGATTTTCCAAATCCCCTGGGGCAACGTGCCCGTCCCCCCGGCTATTGCTTGCGAGTCGGTGCAGGCGCCGATCCCAGCGGCGCAATGAAAATCGGAAAAAAAGGAATCGACCACCGCGGCGTAGGCTACTCCGCTCAAAAATATCCCACGAGTAGTTTCATCCTGCGCAGTACCATGCACCCAGACGCGGTCAACAATGATGTGGTCAGCGGGGACATTGGCCTCCTTGCCGATCAGGGCGTAGTTAATCCCGGTCCCGACTGGACGGGTGATCTCGAGTCCGGGCCCGATGCGATAATGGTTCGCCCCGGACGCCAGCGTGAGCGGCCCGGCTCTGACCGCCATCAGACGCGCCGTTATTGCCTTTGTCGATGAGCAATTCAAAGCGGGACGGCCAGCCAGGGAATCTACTCCTGAGAAGCAAGGAGTGAGCCGTGTCCCTTCCGGCGGCAGCGCGGCATCTGGCGCATCGGTGCGAACAACGATCCAGTGATTGTCGTCGCAATTTTTTGCCGGCAAAGTGAAATTGCCGGTGAAGACCGCTCCTGCCGACAGAGCAATGGTGTCGCCGCACGCGGCCCGATTCAAAGTACCCTGAAAGTCGTCGCCAGACTTCAGCTTCCAGGTTTTCCCCGGCGCAGGCGAATCCGCAAGTGAACTCTTCATAGAAACCCGGGGCAACTCCGCTGGTCCGTCAAACTGCGCGAGGCCCGAGCTCACCGCAGGTCCTTTGTCGCTTGACATCCCCAAAAGCGTTGCCTGAGTGAGTGCCAATGCAAGCAGAAAAAATACTCTATGCCGAGAAGACCACAAGCTGGGGAATTCCATTACCGTCCTTCAAGAAATTGAGGCTTTAAATTATCCAAAGATTCTATCGAATCGCGCACTGGAGGGAGTTCGCCCAGAGCGGCGAGATTTAAGAAGACGGAGCGTCACAGTTCTGGGCCCGAATGAACTGAAGTCCGCAGACTGAGTTTGAACAGTCTGCGGACGTCCGAAAAACTACGTCACGAGTCAGAGCGCGCCGTCGATGGCCTGCAAAACGGCGTCCACGTTGGCGCCGAGATCGCTGCCGTCCCTGGCTTTGTTCTTATACGGGCTGGACGAAGACAGGTGGTAGTCGCCCCCGCTGCCATTGTTGTAGTCAATGAATCCCACGTCAGATCCCGTTGAAGGGTAGAAATTCCCTTGCGGCCAACTGCCAGTCGCCCCAATCAAAGCGTTTGCAGCCATATTGGATGAACCTGTGCAACTGGTAATTCGGGCCCAATTGGTTGCGCCAAAAAATCCGCACGGATTGGCCAGCCCAGCCCCGCTTACCACGAGGCCTGAGCCCGTGCTGACGATGCTGTTGGTGTAGGCCCAGTTCTGTATGGGTTTAGACGCCAAGCCGCCCGCGATCAAAAACCACTTCTTGCTCTCACCGATAACTTCAGTGATGTGATTGATGGCGATGTCGCGAGACGGAACGCAATTGCCGCAATAAGTCTGCTCGATAGCCCATGCTCCGCTATTGTCGGCGTATCCGTAAGCAGCACTTATGTCATCGAAAATGTCATCATGCACCGAGATGCGGCCAACCGGCAGATTGGACACTCCGCTGAATCCAGGGTTGGTAATTCCAAATCCTGAATGGGTGTGCGAGACCCGGTTGTAACGGATGGTTATGTCCACAACTGACACACTCGAATAAATGGCGTTGACGGTAGTATTCGCCCCCTCAATCAGGATTGATTGCCCGTGCTGAGTGAATCCCGACCACGAGTTTTCGAGCACGTTGCCTTCAAACAGAACTCGCTGCGCGTTCTTCAACTCGAACAGGTTCTTTACGATAAATGGACATTGGCCTCCGCCCTTGGGATCGTAAATCGCACAACGAGAAGGCAACGTATCCGGGACACCCACTAAGCTTGCCTGCCCGGGCATCCAACTCAGCGGTTTGAATAGATGGTTGTGTGTGATTTCTATGTCAGCCGGTGTCGCCGCGTTGGCCTTTGCTCCGCCAAACAAAATATTTTCTGCGGCGGCCTCCAGGAAATTGTTATGGATTTTCCACACACCTTGCGGTAACGGGCCGGTGCCCCCGGAGATGGCCTGGGAATCGACGCAAGTGCCAATCCCGGCGGCACAATGGAAATCTGAGAAGTACGAATCGGTCACCGCCCCGTAAGTCAATCCACTAAGAAAAATTCCGCGAGTGGTTTCATCCCGGGCCGTGCCGTGGACCCAATCCCGGTCAACAACAATGTGGTGGGCGGACTCGTGGGCATCTTTAATGATCAGCCCGTAATTAATTCCGGTCCCGGCGGGCCGCGTAATATCGAGTCCCGGCCCGATGCGGTAATGGTTTGCTCCCTGAGCCAGCGTGATGGGTCCGCCGCCATTACTGGCCATCAACGTGGCCATAACTTTTTGCGTGGAAGCGCAATTCAAAGCTGGTCGGCCGGGCAGTGATGCCACTCCCGCGTAGCAAGGAGTAATGCGAGTGCCCTCGGCCGGCAAGGATGAGTCCGGCGCGCTGCTGCGGATGATGATCCAGTTGCTATCGACGCAATTTTTTGCCGGCAAAGTGAAGTCGCCGGTGAAAGTTGCGCCCGCCTGCAGTTGGATTGTATCTCCGCAACTCGCGCTGTTGAGGGCAGCCTGAAAATTGCCCCCTGCGCTAACGGTAATAGTGCTGCCGGGCGCGGGCGTATTTGCCAGCGCGCTTTGGAAATGCACCCGTGGCAACTCTGCCGGCCCGTCGAAGCTGCCGGAAGTTGTGACGGTCGCGTTTAGAGTGAGCTGCCGGGTGGAGGTATGTGCTGAGGCGTCAGTCACTTTCGTGGTAAAAGTGAAAACACCGGCCCTGCCGACGTTACCTGCGATCACGCCGCTTGAATTCAGCATTAACCCGCTGGGCAAAGATCCCGAATAAAGCGACCAGGCGTAAGGTACGGTGCCACCCTGAGCGATCATGGTGGCGCTATACGGAGCACTCACTTTTGCGTTGCTTAACGACGAGGTCGCAATGGTGAGCGGCGCCGCGCTCTGCACCGTGATGCTGGCAGAAGTGTGCACACCGCTGTTTGCAGCCGCGGTGGCGGTTATGACCGCTGTCCCTGTGCGCGTTGGCGCTGTGAACAGTCCGCTGGGCGAAATTGATCCCGCGCTGGCAGACCAAATAACCGAAGTCTGCGCGGTATTCCTGACCGTGGCCGTGAACTGGACCTTCGTGCCAGGGGCAATCTGAGCGGTTTCGGGATTCAGTGCTATCGATATTTGGCTCTGCACGCCACCCGAGGAAACGTCGAGCTGCAGCAATTGTCTTCCATATCCCAATTGGGAGTCAGTGGCGGCCACCGTGAAAGCAAAGGTGCCGCTGACGGCTGGCACACCCGAAATCGTTCCCGTGCTGGAATTCAGCGACAAGCCCGAAGGAAGCGCTCCCTGCGCAATCCAAAATCTGTAGGGCGCCATGCCGCCCACTATTCGCAGCAGCGAGGCAAATGGCTGCCCTTGAACAGCGGGAGAGAATCTAGCGATTACCAAAATAGGGTGGACTCGGTTCGGAAATCTCGACTCGGCTAACTCCTGCGTCTGAGAATAAATCTGGGCTCCAGCAAAACTAGACACGAATAGGAAAAAAGTAACCGCCAAGCAGAAGCAATAACCGCGTTTTGTGGTTCGTGCATCAGCCAAGGCAATGGGGGACATAATTTCCTCGAAAAAAGATGCCGGGCCTGTAACTTGCCCGATTTAGCCACTTTAGCGGTGCGGTTGTTTGTGAACCAGATCACTAAGGGTCACCACAGAGGGTCATATACTTTGGGCATCCCGCAGGTAACACGCGAAGGTCTTTCGATTCCCATCCGCTGTGTGGTTTGGCTAGTTGTGAGGGTGAGGCAGGCCAGTTATGCAGCGGCTTCGTGCCGGTTAACTGATGTCGAAAAGAGTCGTCACTTAAGAAAAGCTTTTGTGAGCAGCAGGCTCAGCGGTTGCTGAAGCTCGCGCAACCATCTCGCGGTCCTCCCCTTCGACGCAAACGCGGTGCCAGAGTTCAAGATTCAGCAGGCGCCAGATGCGATCGTAATGGTCCACACGACCTGCCTTGTGCTCATCAAACAGCCGTTCGATCGCCGGACGCTTGAAGAGTTTTCTTTCCATGCTGCGCGGTTCGAGTAACAGATCGCGGATGATCTGCAGTTGGGGGCCTTTGAGCCAACGGCTCCAGGGCGTAGGAAAGCCCAGTTTGGTGCGATAAAGAATCGAATGCGGCAGCAGGTCCTGAACCGCTTTTTTGAGGATGCGTTTTCCACTCAGTCCGCGTAATTGAAACTGCCGTGGTATGTTGGTGGCGAATTCCACCAGCACATGATCGAGGAACGGCACGCGGCTCTCGACGGAAGCAGCCATACTCATGTTGTCCTGCTTCATGAGTAGCTCGACCAGGTAAGTTTTTATGTCGGTGTATAGAAGACGCTGCAACATGTCGCCCGAGGAGCGGTCCCAGTACTCGAGCGAGCCCTCGTAAGGCGCTCCGGCTTTGAATTCAGCAATGACTGCGTCGGCGAGAAGCGAGTGCTGTTCGCGTTCGCTGAAGGCGCAGAGAAAATTATCGAAGTATAGTGATGCCCAAGAATTTCCATCGCGGGCCAGCGGAGTGTGCGCTAATTTTCGCCTAAGGGGAGCGCTGATCAGGGTTAATGATGAATCCTGAATGGCGTTGCGAATGTGACGCCGAACCGCGCCCGGGACCAGCCCGCGGTAATAGCGGTCGAGCGAGGCATTTTTCAAAGTGAACGCGTAACGCGCGTAGCCGCCAAGTGTCTCGTCACTGCCTTCGCCGGTCAGCACAACCTTTACCCGCTCGCGTGCCAATCGGGCCACGAAGTACAAGGGAACGCTCGAGGGCCATGCTATAGGTTCATCCTCGTGCCAGATCAGTCGCGGCAGAGCGCCGAAAAATTGTTCCCGGCTGACCAGCACTTCGTGGTGAAGCGAGTTCAAATGTTCAGCCACAATGCGCGCATAAGGCAGCTCGCTATAGGCGTCTTCTGCGTATCCGACTGAAAATGTTTCAACCGGCGCACGTCGCAGCTTGGTCATGAGTCCTGCTACCGCGCTCGAATCGACTCCGCCGCTGAGAAATACTCCCAGGGGAACGTCGCTCATCAAGTGGCTGTTGACAGCCTGTTCCAGGAGATCGCGGTATTGCTCGACGTAGTAGGCTTCGCCGTGATGCGAATCCTCGGGAGTGACAGTCAAGTCCCAATACGGCTCGATGCTGACCCGCCACTCCGGATCCACTTCCATCGTGTGGCCAGGCATCAGCTTCAAAATGCCATCGTAAAAAGTCTCCGCGCCGGAGATATACCCGAAAGCTAAATATTCAGGCAGCACCTGGCGATGAAATTCAGGCTGCGCTCCTTCGGCGAGAACTACTTTGATTTCTGAGCCGAAGACCAGCGACTCCGACGTAAGCCGATAATAAAGAGGCTTAATGCCGAGCCGGTCACGCGCGACGAACAGGCGTTCTTTTCTCGCATCCCAGATCGCGAAGGCGAACATTCCGCGCAGGTGGCGCACGCAGTCGCGGCCGTATTCTTCGTAGAGATGAATTATGGTTTCGGTATCGCTTTGGGTTCGGTAATGGTGTCCCTTCTTCTGCAACTGCTGGCGCAATTCCGCGTGGTTGTAGATTTCTCCGTTGAATACAATCCACACGGTCTCGTCTTCATTGCTGATCGGCTGATGTCCGGTCGCCAGATCCACGATGCTCAAACGGCGCATGCCCAGCCCGACCGCGCCTGAGACATAAAATCCATCGTCGTCGGGCCCGCGATGCGCCATGACCGCACACATTTGCCGCAGGGTGTCGCGATTCACTCTAGCGTCCCTGCCAAATTGCATTATGCCTGCGATACCACACATACGCGCTGGTGTTCCCCAAATCAGGCTACAACACTGGTGTCCCGCGATTCCAGTGGGGACTCTAGCAACGCGTTACTGCTGGCAATTCTTATGCCGCAATCGCGCGACTGACCAATGTAACGTTCGCAGGCAGCACGCGCTTCGGCTAGACTGAGTGATCGGCGTGAGAGCCTCGAGCTATCGCACTCAACTCACTGTGCTGAAAATCGCGATTTATCTCCGGAGGGGCAAAGCGTGAGTTCGTCGATCAGTGTTTTTGGATTGGGTTATGTGGGTTCGGTCACCGCGGCCTGCTTCGCGCACATGGGACACCGCGTAGTGGGTGTGGACGTAAGCCCGGCCAAAGTCGAAATGATGGCGGCCGGCCGCAGTCCAATTGTGGAGGCCCGGATGAGCGAACTCATTGCCGAGGCCCATGACGCTTCGCGATTAAATGCGACCACTGACTCCTGCGCCGCGATACAGCAATCTGACATTTCATTTGTGTGCGTCGGAACTCCCAGCTTGCGCAGTGGAAAGCTCGACCTGAGCCACGTGGAGCATGTTGCATCCGGAATCGGCGAAGCCCTGAAACGCAAAGATTCTTACCACGTGGTGGTGCTGCGCAGCACGGTGCTGCCTGGGACAACCGAGTCGCTGCTCATCCCGGCCATTGAAAAGACCAGCGGCAAGCGCGCGGGCAACGATTTTGGAGTGTGTTATAACCCTGAATTCATGCGCGAGGCAAGCGCTGTCGCGGATTTTTTGAACCCGCCCTACACCATCATTGGCGCAGGAGATCCCCACCAGCGAACGCTGATTCGGGAACTCTATAAAGGCATTCCAGGCCAGTTTTTCGAAACCACCATTCGTGTGGCTGAGATGGTGAAGTATGTCTCCAACGTCTTCCATGCAGTAAAAGTGTGCTTTGCGAATGAGATTGGCACCCTGTGCAAGGGCATGGGGGTGGATGCGGAGGATGTGACACGAATCTTTACCTCTGACACCAAGCTCAACATTTCGCCAGCGTATCTTTCTCCGGGCTTTGCGTTCGGCGGATCGTGTCTTCCCAAAGATCTGCGCGCGCTTACATATAAAGCCAAAGAACTGGATTTGAGCCTTCCCATGCTTGAATCCCTAATTCCCAGCAACGCGGAGCAGTTGGATCGCGCAGTGGAGACTGTGTTACGCGCGAAACGAAGAAAGATTTCCGTGCTCGGCCTCAGCTTCAAGGCCGGAACCGACGATTTGCGCGAAAGCCCTCAGGTCCAACTGGTTAAGCGCCTTCTCGGCGAAGGCTGCGAGATGCGTATTTGGGACAAAGACGTTTCGCTGGGCAGGCTGGCCGGCTCGAACCGGCAATACATCGAAGAAGTAATTCCCCACATCGGCTCACTACTTTCCTCCGATCTGGAGGAAGTTGTGAAAAGCGGCGAAGTGGTCATCGTTGGCACCAAGATTGACAAAGACCAGCTGAACCGCTGCCTCCGTCCCGACCAGATCGTCATCGATCTAGTCAATCTGAGCGCAAAATCGAGACCCCAGGCTACCTCGTACGACGGAATCTGCTGGTAAGCCAGTTCGACACGGAGTCGTATCCGTCCGAATACACCTTTCGCTTAGCTTTCAGTGGAATTACTTTGGTAATAACGGGAAAATGTTTCCCCTCTGAGGCAGCAATAATTTTCCCATTGCGATCGTCGCATCCTGACAGCGAGATTCAGCTTCTCAGAATGATAGACTTACCGCCCTCGCTTTGGTTCCTCTATTGCACCTGCCCCTTGCAATGAAGACTTCGCGCCTGATCATCTCAACCCGCAGCGGACTGACCGCTATCGTACTTGGCTCGTTATTTTCGCTGGTCGCATGTGGCGCCGGTGGGTCGAACACTGTCACCAACCCGCCGACCCTGGTTTCTATTCAAGTCTCCACGCCCAACGCAAATATCACCGTTGGCGACACCGAGCAAGTGACGGCGACGGGTAAGTATAGCGACAAGACGACCAAGGACCTGACCTCTTCAGTGAGCTGGACTACGTCTCCCGCTGGACTTGCAACGGTTGCCGCGGGTGGAGTGCTTACAGCGACGTCGAACGGCACGGTTTCAGTTACCGCGACTATGAGTTCAGTGAGCGGCTCGGTGAGCCTGTCCATCGCCCCGAAGCTGGTCTCGATGACCATCGCTCCAACCAGCGCGACCATCGCGTCATCGACCAAGCAGCAATTTATAGCCACCGGCACCTTCAGCGACAACAGCGTACAGACCATTACCGGCAGCGTGAGCTGGAGCTCATCGAAGCCGGCGTTCGCGACCATCAGCGACACTTCTCCAACGAAGGGCCTAGCGCTAGGTGTTTCGGCAGGGACGACAACCATTACAGCTACTTCTGGGAGCGTCTCTACTACGACAACACTCACGGTAACCGCGGCGAGCGCCACGTCGCTGGCGATAACGCCTAACCCTGCTTCGATGGCACTGTTTGTGAGTCAGCAGTTCACGGCTACGGCGCAGTTCTCAGATGGTACGTCGCAGGACGTTACCAATGTAGCGACCTGGAGCTCGTCCTCAACGACGACAGCCTCGGTCACAGCCAGCGGTGTGGTTAGCGCCAAGAAAACAACAACTACACCGGTGACCATTTCCGCCACATTCGAGTCACAATCGGCCAGCACTCCGCTTACAATCACAGCCGATAATCTCAATTCGATTTCGATCTCGCCTCAAGGCGGTATAGCGCCGGGCACAAAAGTTCAGTTCACGGCCACGGGAACCTTCAAGGACGGCAGCACGCATAACCTGACAACTCAGGTAACTTGGGCGTCGTCAGACACGACGGTACTCAACTTCCTGTCAGGCAGCACCGCCAAGGGGTTGGTCACAGGAACAGTAACTGTCACCGCGACCTTCGGCTCAGTGGTTGGATCTGAATCCTTCAATGTGAGCAATGCCACCATTCAATCGGTCACGGTGACGCCTTCGAATTCAACCATTCCGATTGGCGGGCACGTGACTCTAACTGCCACTGGGCTCTTCAGTGATTCCACCACCCAGGACATCACCACCAGCGTGAGTTGGAGTGTCTTAGACACGACCGTCGCCACTGTTGGGAACACAAGCAGCAACATTGGCGTGGTAAGCGGGCTCAAGGCAGGAACGACCAACGTCACAGCCACTTTTGGTAACACTACTGGCATGACGGGCTTGACCGTGAGTTCGGCTACGCTCAAATCTATTGCAGTAACACCCAAGAGTTCTCTAGTTGTTCCCGCGTCGACCGAGCAACTCAATGCCACAGGCACCTTCACTGATGGCTCTACACAGATACTGAACCAGTACGTAAC
>Ga0207053_10330_pt1 | contig 11311 bp, 11 predicted proteins | sample Alteio_BWMinCont_59_FD_153290 | JGI IMG/M metagenome (GOLD analysis project Ga0207053, IMG submission 153290) | Enriched cells from forest soil in Barre Woods Harvard Forest LTER site, Petersham, Massachusetts, United States -... | ecosystem: Environmental > Terrestrial > Soil > Temperate forest >...
GGTCGCTGACCGGCCCGATATCTTTCGAGTCCCTATCGAGTCTGGAAGCCGCTTTGGATAGACGAGTAGGACGGTCGCTGGCGCGTCGGCCGACGCCGGGTGCTATGAGACGGCTGCCGGCCAGCCGGCTGCTGGGCGAGCCGGAATCGAAGGGTTTCGCCCATGCTGGTCGCGACCGTGGGGGACGAAATGGCGGACACGATCGATACCCGAAACCCGACTCGCGACCTGGCGCGGGCGACCTCCGATCGTTTCGATTATCTTACGGCATTGAGAGGGTGGGCGGCATTAGGCGTCGTGCTGGTGCACATGCGTGCTTTGCCTGCCCCAAAGCTTGCTCTGTCCCCAATACTTGTTCCGCTCGTCTGGGGCGGACTGCTCGGGGTGCCTCTATTCTACGTGCTGAGCGCCTTCACGCTATCTCTTTCGGCAAGTCGGCGAGGCGGTGAGCCGATCGTTGATTTTTATATCCGGCGGTTTTTCCGCATTGCGCCCTTGTTCTACGTGATGATCGGGGTCTATCTCTACACCTTCGGTGAAAAGCCGGTCTCCGTTGTGTTGGCAAACTTGCTGTTCGTCAACAACTTCATACTGCGCGGCGATGCCTATGCGAGCATAGTCGCTGCGGGATGGAGCATCAGCGTGGAAATGCTATTTTATGCTGTGTTCCCGGTATTTTTTTGGTGGGCGCGGGATCTGAAATCGGCGCTGCTGCTGGCCATCGGAGCCTTGGTTATATCGTTCGGGGTGAGATTGTCACTGACGTCTCCAGGGGTAGTTGCCGTGCTGGTAGCGGGGGGGGGTTGCCTCCGGCGTCGGTCGAAAAGTTCTCCGTCATAACGATTTTTACCAACCTGCCGTATTTCGCGCTCGGGCTTGTGCTATTCCAACTCCATCAGGTGCTGACAGCGACCAAGGCCGATCTACACGAGGTCGGCGCTTCTTTCGTCTTTTTTGCCGTGTCGGGGCTGCTGTGCGTGGTCGTGGTTTACGCACCAGACGATAGTCCGCCGGTGCCGGCGGTGGACTTCGCCAGTTTCGTCCCATTGCGGCACATGGCCGGCTTTCTGTTCGTCTTGTTGGTTCTCGGGCTGACGTTTTGCCGGGTGCGACTCGTCGTGAACCGTGTAACTTTATTCATCGGCGAGATCAGCTACAGCTTGTACCTCCTCCACGTCTTGGTGATCTGGCATTTGACCCCACATTACTCGGCAATCTATCAAATGATGCGGCCGACTCTTGCATTCGTGGCTTGCGCCACCCTTACGCTCTCGATGGCTGCTGCTGTAGCCTATCTGGCGTACATTCTTATCGAGCGTCCCGGGATTGCACTGGGAGCTCGCATCATCTCGGCGCGCCGCGCCGCGTTGATGGCAAAGGTTGTGCAACCGGAATAAGCCCCAATAGCGAAGGCCTCGACCACCACCACCGGCGTGGCGAAATTTGCGGGGAGGCTCCCGGCGCGCGAGCTGATGCTGTCCCCGCCGGCCGCCGTCAAGCGGCACATCCCGACGAGGACGTTCCGGCCGAGTCGTGGTGCCGTAGCTGGCGCCGCGGATCGCGATGGTGCCGCCAAGGTTTGAAACCTCGCGGCGCCGCAAAGCTCCCAACCCTGTCAGCATACCGCTAACCGCTACGCCGGCATTGTTTCGCCCCCGCTTTCAACGGCGCGCCCGCCTATCACATTGACGGAACTGCCAGGAAATCGCGGGTTGAATGGAATCATTTTTGTTCCTTGTGGCCAACGACAATCGCCTGATCTACCGGCGGAGCGCTGCCTTCAAACCTCTCCAACTTGAAGTGACGCGCCCAATTTTTTTCCATCCACTCCCGCGGAACGAGCGCGTCTCCATAAAATTCCTTTCGCAGGCCCTCGTCGTCGTTGGTGACGAGATATAGATACTCGCCACTCGCATACCTCGACTGTAAATCTGCAAGCACTGGCTTGTAGCGTGAGAGCAACCGCCAACGCTCGCCGTGATTCTCAATGCCGTCGATTTCGAAGTTCTTGAGGAAGCTGCTGTCCTCGACGGTGAAGACAATGCTCGCCCCTGGAGCGGCGACGCGTGATATTTCCTCGATGAGGGATGAGGCGACCGGCTCCGGGAGATGGGTGAATACCGATGCCGCGACAATACATGAGAAAAATCCGTCGGGAAACGGCAGTCGAGCGCCAGGCTGCGTCTGAATGAACTGTCCAGGCACGCCGAGAAATTGGCATAACACGATAGCCCTCGAGTCGATGTCGACGCCATGGATATTCTCTGGAGCAAAGTCGCGAGCGAAGATCCGTGTGATACGGCCCCATCCACAACCTATATCGAGTACCCGGCTATCCTTGGTCGGGCGATTGCCAAAAGCGCGCCAGTAACCCTCTGCATAGAGCCAAAAGCCGTGCGCGCGCAGAATACCCTCCGCATCGGCGGCTCCATTATATCCCATCTGGACGAATGACGCCGGAAACCGAGGCAACTCAACGCCGTCAATGTAAGGCTCGTGGACGCTGCGCTGGAGAATGGCGAGCCATTCGTCGTTGGTCTTGCCGGCGAAGGCGGTGTTTATCGTCATATTCCGTTCCTGCATGGAGTTCCCGGCAACGGGCACGGCGCGCCAAAGCTTGTTGCCGTTCCAAAAAGAACGGATCGCTCCGGGGAGCCATTCCCACGCGGCCATTGCTTTGAGGCGCGACATTGGAAGGTTCCAAATCGATGTTGGAGGAAGAATAACGGGCGGCGCGCCTTGCTAGCAAATTCCAATGCGGATATAAATTGTTCTTGATCCGCACTGGGACCCGGCGGGGGCGACGACGTTCGTCAAAGAGCAATACCTCGATTTTCCAGCCCGCTGTCGAGATAATGTCGCCAGCAGGCGCCAGCATATGGTCCGTGCTCGGGAAGAGTGAATCAAGAATAAATCTTCTTGGTGCCTGTTCCAAGCGCAGTCGCCAAAATAGTCGTGCCTGGCAGCGGAGCTGACCGATGGACCGAGAGTTAGACAAGGAAGCCGCGCAAACGGCGGCCGCCGAGGCATCGAGCGCCGCGCCGACGATCGATTCGTTTTGCGTGGCTCCGTTTCTCGAAGCGAACATTATGCCGACTGGCGCGGTCCGGGCTTGTTGCGCCTTTTACCCATCGGTCTCTCAGGATGGGCGACCCATGTCGGTCTACGAGCACAGTGTCGAGGAAATTTGGAACTCGGACGCGATGCGGGATGTCCGCCGCCGCATGGTCGAGGGCAAATCGGTCGAACAATGTTCGTACTGCTATTTGCAGGAGCGGACCACCCCGCCCAGCTTGAGAAACGAATTGAATCCGGGGTGGGAGAAAGCGGGATATGGCAACCCTCGCGGCGAAACCATCGAGGGCTTGAAGTCCAAAGCCATCGAAAATGATTTTCGGGTGCCCGCTGGACCGTCTTGGATCGATCTCGAACTGGGAAATCTCTGCAATCTGAAGTGCAGAATGTGTTCGAGCACGTGGAGTTCGAGCATCGCGGCGGATCCGGTTCATTCGCGCTGGTCGTCCTATGATATCGAGGGCCCCGCGCGATGGCAGGGACGCGCCATGGTCATCGCTCCAAGGCGGGCCCTCGGAATCACGTACGAAGGCTTGTCGGGCCTCGATCAGTCCGGCGACAAGCCGCTGGCCTGGTTCAGCGGGGGCGCGACGATCCGCGTGAAGAAGATGAAGGTTCCCGTAGCGTCCGTTCAAGTCAGGATCGCGGGAGGAGCGGCCACGCGCGACCCAATCGAGATTTTCGCGAACGACGCGTCGGTGTTTCGCGGTGAATTGTCCGACGCCTCCTTGGAAACGACATTCGATCTGCCCAAACGCTCGATCGAGGCGGAGGAGCTTGTCCTTCGTCTTGCGTGCTCGGTGCGAGCCGGGATCGAGGAAATCAAATTGCTTCGAGCGGAAACGGGAAAGAGCAATGTTGGGGTGAGCCGATTTTCCAGCGGCAAGCAATGGTTCCAGGACGAAGATTTTATCTTCAACGATCTGTTGTACAAGGTTGATAATCTCACCAAGCTCCACATGGTCGGCGGAGAGACGCTTCTCATCAAGCAAGCGTTGGCCACCATGAGATATTTGATCTCGAAGGGCGTGGCGAAAAATATCATGCTTTCCCTGGTGACGAATGGCACCATCGCCAATGATGAAGTGTGCGACCTGGCCGCACAATTCAAAAGCGTGCTGATCGGGGTCAGCCTCGATGGCTTCGGTGACGTCAACGATTATATCCGACATCCGTCGCGCTGGGCAGAAATCGAACCCAACATCAGGCGTCTAAAAGCGATACCGAACGCGAGCCTTTACGTGAACGCGACGGTGCAAGCCTATAATATGCTGCACGTGCCCGCATTGGCCCGCTACATCGAGGATTTGGGCCTTGGCTTCAGGTATCATTTTTTGATCGGCCCCGCTCATCTGAGCTGCCTGGTCATGCCGGTAGCGGCGCGCAAGGAAGCCGCGCGACGAATACGCGCTGTCGTCAAGCAAAATACGCCAGATGGAACCGGTGAAACTCGACCAACATCGCCGATTGGGGATACGCTGCTCGCTTTGGCGAATGTCCTGGAAACGAATACCGAACCACCCGATCCGAAGTTGCTCGATGAGTTCATGCTTTTCACGAATGACCTGGACGCCAGCCGCGGTCAGAATTTCGCTTCGGTGAATTCGGAATTGCTCGGATTTATCGAGGCTTCTGGGGTGCGCTGGACCGACAAGACCAAATTCGCACCCGCAAAAATCGCCGAAGCGGCTGCAAAACCGTCCTGGGCCGGTCGTTTTAAGGCAAAATTGTCGCGTCTCTTGGCCGGCAACCCGAACGGCGCAATTCAACAACAGTAAACCAAAAAAATAGCGTCACCGCCGCGAACGACACCCAGCAAATAGCCCCCGGCAAAGCCAGGGGCTATGTATTGAGTGGGCCGCTCAAAGCAGCGGCACTTATTTGTCAGGGGCCAACCTGAGTGCAGCTGGCGGTGTGGTTATTGTACTCCTGCTGGTCTTCAAAGTACCAGCCATTCCAGCTCTGATTCGCCGTGATGCTATTGGCGGGATTGGTCCAGGTGTTTGTGCCATAATTGTAGGCGCAAAGATCGCCAATTTCGTTGCCGCTGGCATCGAACCAGGCGTTGAGTAACGGGTCGGTGACCGCCTCGATCATCTCGTGCGAGGTGGGACTTGTCTCGGCATCGGCCAACGCATCCCCGTTCGGCGACGTTTCCACGCCAGTTTGGCAATTCGCCGGATTGGCATAGGGCATATTGGCATAAATGACGTTCTGGCCCCCGCTAGAAAAGAAACTATGGTAGGCGCAGTATTGGGTATAGGCGCAGGAGCTGCTTCCGCTGTCGAAGCAAGAACCCTCGCCCGAAGAGGTGAACAGAACGAAGATCTTGTTCATGCCTCCGGTCCAGCCATTGACGGCCATCGCATGCGCGACCTCGGTCTGGATTTGGGCATCCGTGATGCAGTTGCCGGGCGTTGCACTATCCGTGCAACCCGATGCCGGCAACGCCCCCTGATCCACATAAACCCCACTAAGAAAGCCCCCGTTGACGATGTAACTCGTCACGCCGCCGATCGTCTGGTAATATTGCGTAGCGAGATTGTTCAGCCCATTGTCCGGCACCCACGCCGCGTGCAAATAATCGACCGTTCCGTACTTTGGGGAAAAGCCGGTCGCGCCGCCGTTCTGGAGATGCGCCGGCGCCCAGAAGATCAGATAAACCAGCTGATAGGGCATCACCGAGCCGCCTGAGTGATAAATGAGCGCGCCCGCTGTGGGGAGGCGGCCCCCAGGTGCCGGAGGTACTCCGAGGCCATATTTGGCGCGCTGAGCCGCGACCGCTGGCGTTGGCAAAATGTGAATTGCGTGCCCGCTAGAGTCCGAGAGCGTCAGCTTTGGCACCAGCCCAAGGGCCTCGGCCTGTTGAGGCTTAAGGTCCTTCAGCGACATCGCCGGCGCTGCGATGCTGTTCGGCGGTCCATGCCCAACCTGAGGTCCAGGCGGCACTTGCGCCCACGAGACGCCGGCGCTGCCGATGACAAGACAAGATGCAAGCACAAGTGCCTTCATGGTATTTCTCCTTCGCCCTCATGAAATGCGAGCAAGCTATCATTGCGATTTCGATCTTGGCAAGGCCCGTTGACCGGCCCGGGTGAAATTTCATCCTCATGACGGTATCAGCACACCAAGCCAATGGCTCGAAGCGGCAATTCCGAATGCCACGTCCAATCGCCGAATTCACTTGAGATCGATGTTCAATGATTTCACCTTTGGGCGTGCCAGACGGCGAATACAGTCGAAATAGACAAAAAAGGAAATTTGCACTGCCTTCTCGTGCTTCGGTCTCAGAGAATGTCCTCGCTTCCCGTCGGCAATTATCCCAGCATGTCGGTCAGTTTGGCTAGATCAACTGATTTCATTTCAATGGATTGGCGCAGAAAGTCTTCCAGGCCGGAGCCGAGGGCTTCCTTCAAAAAGTCTGCCGGAACAATGAAGTCATTCTCGCACACGAAAAGCAGACGCCGAATGATACCCGCCGGCGTAAATCGTAATCCAACCGATTTGTCATGGCTGGACTTGTTCCGGCTGTCCACGTCTTTGATTCGACTCGTGCTTTAAGACGCGGATGCCCGCGACGGGCGCGGGCATGATGAGACTGAATATGAGGTGGCTGATATAAGTAGCCCCCGGCTAAAGGCCGGGGGCTTTAATCGGTTGAGCCACTCAGAAGCGGCGCTTCGAGGCCGCTTTATCAGGGACCGGACGGAACGCAACTGGCCGTATGATTGCTATATTCCATTTGGTCCTCCCAGTACCAGCCATTGTTGAACTGACTGGCATGGATGCTGTTGGCCGGATTGGTCCAGCTGTTTGCGCCAAAATTGAAGTTGCACAAATCGCCAATTTCGTTGCCAGAGGAATCGAACCAAGCGTTGAGCAGCGGATCGGTGGCGGACTCGAGCATCTCATGCGACGTGGAAGTGGTCACGTAATCTCCCACATCCCCGTTGGGCGACGTCTGCCCGCCGGCCAGGCAACCAACCGCACTAGCGTACGGCTCGTTGGCATAAATGACGGTCGAGCCGCCGGAACTAAAGTTGCCGTGGTAGGCGCAGTATTGGGTATAGGCGCACGAACTGCTCCCGCTGTCGAAGCAAGAACCCTCGCCCGAAGAGGTGAACAGAATGAAGATCTTGTTCATGCCCCCGGTCCAGCCATTGACGGCCATCGCATGCGCGACCTCGGTCTGGATTTGGGCATCCGTGATGCAGTTGCCGGGCGTTTGCGTATCCGTGCAACCCGATGCCGGCAACGCCCCTTGATCCACATAAACCCCAGCCAAATAGCCGGTGTTGATGACGTAACTCGTCACGCCGCCGATCGTCTGGTAATATTGAGTAGCGATATTGAGGAGCGAATTCGACGGTATCCATGCGGGGTGCAAATAATTGATGGTGCCGTACAGCGGCGAAAAGCCGGTCGCGCCGCCGTTCTGGAGATGCGCCGGCGCCCAGAAGATCAGATAAACCAGCTGATAAGGCATCACCGAGCCGCCGGTGTGATAAATGAGCGCGCCCGCTGTGGGGCTGCCGCCCCCAGGTGCCGGAGGTACTCCGAGGCCATATTTAGCGCGCTGAGCCGCGACCGCTGGCGTCGGCATAATGTGAATGGCGTGCCCGCTGGAGTCCGAAAGCGTTAGCTTTGGCACCAGCCCAAGGGCCTCGGCCGGTTGAGGCTTTAGGTCCTTCAGCGACATCGCCGGCGCCGCGATGCTGTTCGGCGGTCCATGCCCAATTGGCGGAGATCCAGCCGGCGTCTGCGCCCACGCGACTCCGGCACCGCCGATCACAAGACAAGACGCAAGCACAAGTGCCTTCATGGTATTTCTCCCTTCGCCCTAATGAAAGAAAAGCAGCGTACCACTGCAATTTCGATCTTGACAAGGCCCGTAGACCGGCCCTGGCTGAAATATCATCTCCATGACGGTATCAGCACCCCAAGCCAGCGGCTCAAAGCGGCAATTCCGAATGCCATTTCAATCGCCGAATTTACTTGGGATCGATGTTCAATGATTTCAGCTTTCGGCTTGTCAGACGGCGAATACAGTCGAAATAGACGGAAAAGAACGTTTGCACCGCCTCCTCGAACCGTCTTTGCTCACGCAAGGTGCCGCCTCGATCGACGAATGCCTCGGCATAGTCCGGCCGCACGGCAAGCGCGCGGTCGTAGCTCGCCAGGGCCTCCTCGTACCGCCTCAGCTCGTGCAGCGTGACGCCCCGGTTGGCGAGCGCCTCGACATAGTCCGGCCGCAGCGCCAGCGCGCGCTCGCAGTCCGCCAGCGCTTCCTCGAAGCGCCTTAGCTTGTGCAGGGCGTTGCCGCGATTGTAGCGCGCCTCGGCATAGTCCGGCCGTAGCGCCAGCGCGCGATCGTGGCTTGCCAGCGCCTCATCGAACCGCTTCAACTCATGCAAGGCGCTGCCACGATTGGCGTGCGCCTCGGCTAAGTCCGGCCGCAGCATGAGCGCGTGGTCGCAGCTTGCCAGCGCCTCCTCGAGGCGCTTGAGCGCATGCAGCACAATGCCGCGATTGACGTGCACGTCGACCCAATCCGGCCGCAGCCTAAGCGTGCGGTCGTAGCTTGAGAGCGCCTCCTCGAACCGCTGCAACTCCTTGAGCGCGTTGCCCCGACCCAACAGCGCCTCGGCATAGTCGGGCCACAGCGCCTGCGCGCGATCGTAGCTCGCCAGCGCGTCCTCGAAACGCTTCAGCGCTCTGAGCGCGATGCCGCGATTGTTCAGCGCCAGAATATCAGTGGGATTTATCTCAAGCGCGAGGTCTATGTGCCGCAAAGCTTGCGCGTCATCGCCGCGCCGATGACATACGATGCCCAACAAGTGCAGGCTGTCGAAATGGTCGGGCTGCGCTGCCAGAATTTGGTTGTAAGCCTTCTCCGCCTCCGCCAGCCGACCGGCTTGTTGCAGCGCGAAGGCTTCGGCCAACAATGATGTCACTCCGACACTCATACCGGCGTTGCTGCGGCAGCGTGACACGGCCCAGGATACGGCCCATGACAACCGTGCGCGCCAAAGGGTAGGCTACATATATCGGCCGGTACCGGCGGACGCTGCAACTAAAAAGTGGAGAATGGTTTGAGCGGGGAGGGTATTTTGGCGCGGCTGACGGCGGCCGTTGCGGTATTGGCGGCGATCGTCGCGTTCGGCATGTCCGGCCCGGTCGCGGCGGAGGATTATCCGAACCGGTCGATCACGCTGGTCATTCCGCTGCCGCCCGGCGGCACCAACGACATCATGGCACGCTCGGTCGCCGACAAGATGAGCGCCGCGCTCGGCCAGCAGATCATCGTCGAAAGCCGCAATGCCGGCGGCAGCGGCACGGTCGGCACGCGCCAGGTCGCCCACGCCACGCCGGACGGCTACACCATCATCCTCGGCTACACTTCGACCTTGGCGACCGGACCGAACCAGTACAAGACCGTCGGCTACGACCCGCGCAAGGATTTCGCGCCGATCGGCCTGATCGCTTCGGCGCCGGCGCTGTTGCTGGTGCACAAGGATTTGCCGGTTCACACCGTCGGCGAACTGATCGCATTGATGAAGAGCGCCAAGGAGCCCTATCAGGTCGGCACGCCGGGCATCGGCACGGTCAATTACCTGGCCTCGGTGCTGTTCGCGCAACAGGCCGGCGTCAAGGTCGAGCAGATTCCGGAGAAAGGCTCGAATCCGCTGAATACCGATTTGATGGGCGGCTTCGTCAAGGTCGGCTTCAATCCGATTCCGGTGTCGCGCGCGGCGCTCGACGGCGGCTATATCCGCGCGCTTGCGGTCACCTCGGCCAAACACTCCACCCTGATGCCGCAATTGCCGACGCTCGCCGAGTCGGGGCTGCCGGGCTTCGACGCGACATTGAGTTACGGCCTGCTCGCGCCCGCCGGCACGCCGCGGCCGATCATCGAGCGGTTGAACAAGGAATTGCGCGCGGCGCTGGCGACCGAAGAGGTGCGCAAGCGCATCATCCTCGAAGGCGGCGAGCCGGAATCGACGACACCCGAGGAGCACGCCGCGATCATCGACCGCGAAGAGACCAAATGGTCGGCCGCGATCCACGCCGCCGGCGTCACGCTCGGCGAGTGAAGGGTGTCCGCGAGTTCCGCTTTTTTCAGCATGACCGGCATTGGCGTGGTGCGCCGGATCCGCATACGCTTTTCATCGGCGATGTCCGCCGAGACAAGCTGAAACGTCTCCGCGGCAACGAGGGATTCCGAAGTCTGTGCTTCGCGATGCGCGCGCCCCGTTTGCCTCGCATCCGGCTTTATGTTAGCATTTTAGATAACGGAATGCGGCTCTTGCAGGCAAAAGGGTCAACCTCGTGATATCACTCCCGTCGCTCCTGTCATTGCGTCCATCGCGTCTGGTGCCTGTCGTCCTGCTGCTCTCGCTTGGGTTCGCTTGGGTTCCGCCGCCGGCGATGGCCGACATTATGGTAGTCGGAAATTCCGATAATCTCGACGTCCAGGTAAGCGGCGCAACCGCCAAGGACTTGCTTGCTCGTCTGGCCGAAGTTTTAGGCGTACCGATCAAGTACGACGGCCTCGGCGCCGAGACGATTGACGGTTCATATAGAGGTTCCGTTTCCCGGGTCCTCTCTCAATATTTTCCGAGGTATATCATTGTCGTCAGGACAAATGCGGCCCGGGTCACCGGAATTACAATCAGCAAAGCCGGCGACGGCGGACAAGTCTTAACTGCCGAGGCGCCCATAACAGGGGAGTACCGGCAGATGACCCAGACTCTTGTCCCCCTTCCTCTCGTCAGCAGATGAAATCCCAGGAAGAAATCGGCCAAACGCGGCAGATGTGAAGCAACCCCGGCAGCAACTCCCTCCGGGTCGGTTCCCGAAAGCGCCCGCGCGACTCTTGGGATTTTGACGAGGAGTGACGGAGCTCAGTCCTGTTGCTGCTCCGTTTGACGTAGTAGTAGAAACACACGGGCTACAGATTTCGTTTCACGAGGCGCACCTCGCGGGGCACTCAGGCAATCCGCAAAAATCTGCTCGTTCACGCGCCGGTAACGATTCAACGGATCAAAAATGATGGAGGGGTTAATGGCAGTCTGGCGTTGCAAGAGAGCAATGGCATTGATGGTCTTGAATTCACTGTGCCTGGTCACGGCGGCCTCCGCCGACCAGCAATCGACGGACGTCGAGAAGGCCGTCAACGAGATTGTCGGTTCATGCGCGCTCAAGGGGGGCCCGGCAGACTTTTTGAAGGAATCCC
>Ga0207053_10331_pt1 | contig 11310 bp, 18 predicted proteins | sample Alteio_BWMinCont_59_FD_153290 | JGI IMG/M metagenome (GOLD analysis project Ga0207053, IMG submission 153290) | Enriched cells from forest soil in Barre Woods Harvard Forest LTER site, Petersham, Massachusetts, United States -... | ecosystem: Environmental > Terrestrial > Soil > Temperate forest >...
GTGAGACAGCCAAACCCACGGATGACGCCGTTCGCAAAACGTGGATGCGGTCGTTTGCCGCTGTCAGGCAAGCGCTGGATGATCTTCAAACGATGGCAGAAATCGCAAATACCGATAAGACATACTGGGAGAACTTGAATTGGAACAAAACTGTGGAAGAGCACGTCGCCTCCCTCCAAAAGAATTTCCAGGGCCTCAATGTGCATTTGCCGCAAAAAAGTCTCGCGAGTCGATGTGATACCGATCTGATCCGACACGCATTGCTTAATATGGCGGTTTTCTCGAAGGGGTTCTCTAATAAACTCCTAAGCGTCAACTTAAATGAGATCAATCACAGCGGCCAAGAAATGGCTGTGATCACATATGTTCTTGAAACTATCCTCGATCTTGGCGCCGATTTCGAACAGGTTCATTGGTTTACCCCGGTCCTTAAGGAAACCATGACGATTGTGCACAATTCAGGTCTGATCCTTTACGCAGTTAAACTTATCATGGAGTGCCACGGCGGTAGCCTTATCATCCGTTGCCAGGGCAAGCAAGCCACAATCGAATTACTGTGCCCACTGGCAGGTGCCGCGTGAAAGACCGAGTCAAAGGGACCCAAACAGGAGGTTCACCATGCCCAAGGTCTTAGTCGTAGAAGATGATGAGACCACAGCGATGGTTTTGCGCGAATTAATGCGGAGCGTGCCTTGTGATTTCACGGAAGTCAAAGATGGACGAATGGCTTTGGACCTCATCCGAAAAACCCGGTACGATGCGATTCTCTTGGATCTGATGTTGCCCGAAATGAGCGGCGAGGAACTACTTGGATGTCTGAATGAGGAGGCGAATTGCAAGGATCTACGGATCGTGATCAATTCAACATCCGCGAATTTTAAGTGGACTAAGGATAAGCTGCGCACCTTCACAAATCTGCGTCTTCAAATTTTGCCCCGGCCGGCTGACCCAGACGTGATTGTCAGCGAGATGCGGAAGGTGCTCGGCATTCTGGAAAGCGCTTAAGCTTACTCCAGAACGATTTTATGCCGCCCCGGCTTCTTATTGTTGATGACGATCTCACTCTTTGCAAGACTCTCAAAGGATTTTTTGAAGGTCGGAATTATCGCGTTGAGACGGCTCATGACGGAGTGGAAGCTGTGACCAAAGTCAAACAGTTTCGTCCGCACCTTATGTTTTGTGACATCGGATTGGCAGAAAAGACTTTGCCTTGCCGGTAGAGCAGAAGTACTCAAACAAGCTAAAGCGCAGGAACCTTCCCTACGCGTCATTATGATCACGGGCCAAAACGAGGATGTGCTTCGAAAGCAAGCTCATGATTTGGGTGCCGACGATTATGTGACCAAACCGTTCACTGCTCAATATCTAACCGGTGAAGTCATGGAAAAGCTCCAGGCGTACCTGCTTCTTGAATTAAGGGCGACCTCTGACTATCTCACCATCGAACGCGAAAAGGTGGAGGTACTTTTTAAACAGGTTCAGGACGGAGTGCTTCTGCTCTACCGGCAAGGCAAAGTCTTTTCTGCCAATCCGATGGCGCGGCAGCTCTTAGATCTTCCTGAAGAGATCCCAACTCTGGGCATTCGGCAAGTTATGAAGGCCTTTCAATTCGAGTCCCATACACCGGGTGTAGCGCTTGAAAATCCTCTAGAGAAGTTGGACGCGCAATCAACGGTTTCGTTTACGTTGTTGCGGGAAAATCCAAAGCGCTTAGCGCTTTATTGCCAGCTAAGCCCTATTTCCAATCAGCATAATGAGATTTTCGGGTATATGCTTGTCTTGCATGACGGCACTTCCGAGCGCTTGGCTGAGACCGCGCATAATCGCTTCCTTGCATTGATCAATCATAAACTCCACACGCCATTGCAGGCGATCATGACGTTCCCCAAGTTGTACTTAAAGGGGATGTTCGGGCCGCCCGACTCAAAAGGGAAGGATTTCGCCGAGGCATCAGCCCGACAGTCGACAGCGCTACAAAACTTGATCGATGAGGTGATAGCCTTGACCAATATCGATCCGGCGATGATTAACCGGGAACTTTTGACCGTCGAGAAACTTGTGTCACAGGCAAAGGTTCTGCTCCCCCTTCCAATGAAGGAAAGCGGTAAAGTAGAACTGGATTCTTCGGCGGGTCAGATGAAGTTCCATGGAGGTACCACCTTAATGACTTATGCCTTCCGTGACCTCATTGAGAATGCGTTTAAGTTTAATGGGTCGAGTTCAACTACAGTTCCTCGCGTTGATATCACAGGCAAGGAAGACGAAGACTTTATCACGCTTGTCTTCGCTGATAATGGACCTGGTATTCCTGCCGAAGATCGCGAGCGTGTCTTCCGGCGATTCTATCAAGTTGAAAAAAATGTAACTGCCGGGCAAGTGCCGGGCGCAGGGCTTGGGTTGGCTATGGTCAAAGAGACAATTGACGCCCACGGGGGTCGAATTTGGATTGAAGCAAACGGCGGCGCATCTGGGACTCGGTTTGTGATTTCTTTGCCAAAAGCCAGTCCAGCGCCAAGATCTGTATAAAGAGAGGTCGCTATGCATAAAGTACTCGTAGCTGAAGATGACGATTCGGTGTGGTTTGTTCTTGAGTTGATGCTGAAGTCAGTACCATGCGTACCCGAAAGGGTGAAGGGTGGAAGAGCGGCACTGGAGCTGCTCCAGAAAGGCGGTTTTGATGCCGCCGTTCTAGATCTCATGTTGCCCGAAATGCACGGCGACGAGGTTATGGCACGTTTGGACGCGGACCCACGCTTCATGGATTTTCCCATCCTTGTGGACTCGAGCGTTGCCGGAGGTAAATGGAAAACAGACGCAATTAAATCGTTCAAGAATCTGCGTATTGAGATGTCAGTCCGGCCAGCTGACCCATTGGTAACAATCCAGACCGTGCGACGGCTGCTCGGGCTAACTGTCCAGGACTCAAGCACCGAAGTTCGTGCGGACGCTAAGAAAAAAGTGTTAATCGTCGACGATGACGACACTATTCGCCAGATGTATTTGCCGTTTTTTAAGGGCAAAGGATATGAGGCCACAGCGGCCGGCAATGGCAAAGCCGCTCTCGAAAGCTTGCAACGAGAACCCATAGACCTTATGATCCTGGATTTGAACATGCCGGAAATGTCCGGGGAGGAGGTCATGGCTGCGATGGCGAAACATCCGAAATGGAATAACATCCCCATTATTATTGACACATCCTTGCGCTCAAACAGCGAACGGGTGAAAAAAATCAACGCGGATTTTTCAGGAAAGCTCCGCTATGAATTCTTTCAACGTCCAACTGATCTTCATGAATTAAGCGATGCGATCCAGCGCATTCTGATTATCTGACTATGAGAATCCTGCATATCGAAGACGACGAAGACCTGCGAAGGTTTATTAAGGAGGGTCTTAAACGTGAAGGTTTTGCGGTCGACGGGGCCTGCGAAGCCAATGAAGGCGTGCAGCTTGCTGGTGAAAATATTTACGACATTATATTGATGGATATTGGTATGCCGGGGTTGAATGGCTTCTGGGCGATCCGAACCCTTCGAACCACGGGCTATACATCTGGGGTGCCGCGGCAGACTAATCACTCCGTTGGCATCTTTGTGATCTCAGGCCAAGGCGGCGAAGAAGCAAGACTTGAGGCTTATGATGCGGGCGCCGACGATTATCTGCCAAAGCCGGTCTTTTTGCGGGAACTAGTGGCCAAGATCCGGCTATGGATGAAGCATCATGATGTCAAAAGCGATGGCTCGGCAACCGTTTTGAAAGTGGGACGAATCGAATTGGATTTGTTAAAACATAAGGTGACTGTCAATGGCAAGATAGTCCCGTTCACGCCGAGGGAATTCATGGTTTTGGAGTTCCTCATGCGCAATGTCGGCGATGTCGTCACCCAAAAGGCTATTGAGCAGGCGGTTTGGTCCCTGGATCATGACATAGGGACAAACGTCGTGGAGTACCACATTACCCATATCAGGAAGAAAATCGATGAGCCCGATAAAGAATCGATGATTAAAACGGTGCGGGGGTCAGGGTACGTAATCGAAGATGACGAACAGAACGACGTTTCAGCGGCCTAGCGCTATTAGCAAATCCGGACGCTTTCAAGAATACTGACATTCCTCTGGTCCATGTCCACACGGACCCATTTGTAGTAGATGGCTTTCTCGAAATTTCCTGCCTCGATGCAACTGTCTTCGCAGCGGTTCATTGTCTCACTCATGTTGGTCACCTCTCTTTCACTCCAAGTTTAACCGCCTTAGCCTCTGCCAGCCTTAGCATCGGCTTAGGATTTCCTAAGCGGCCTGCGACAAAAACTCAACGACGTCTCAGCGTCTAATCAACTCTGGATTTCTCCGACGAGCCCCCTCCCCCGAACAAGATTTAACACCCCGTTAACGTTCCTTAGCATTTCCTAAGCAAACCCCAAGGCTGAATCTGCCAGGTCTGGGTAGACTTCGAGTGTTGCAAATAATCGGTTTTCGCAAAGGGAGGTCGAGATGCGAGCTACGGAATGTCCTTTTTACACAGCATGCAGGCGACAGCAGAACACGAATGCCGAATTGCGCGCAAAAGGCCAGCCAGCTGCACCTTGCCACGCTGAGAAGGTGGGTTGCAACGACCAAAGCAACAATATGGAAGAACGATGCCGTCTGTTTACAAACCTCTTAGTACGTCTCGAAGTCGCACGAAGCGAACGCGAGCAGGAGTATTTAGAGGTAGCGGGCGCGAGTGATGGGATCAAAAAAGGTTAAGGCGATGAACGAACGAACCTTAATCGCGGATTTGTCCAAGCTCCTTACAAAATGGGAGCAGAGTAGTGGCTCACCCGACTTCGTAGACCGGAATGAGTGGGTGCGTGGTGTTGTGTATGGAATCAAGGCAGCAATTCATTTGGTCAATTGGCATCTATCGCAGCCGAACATACGGAACTAAAAGGCAAGCCCTATTAGGGAGGGGATATCAATGACAACGTGCGTGGAGCCGAATCATAAAGAAGCGAAAGCAATTTCTTCGGGAGATTTCACAAGAGAGGTGAAACGTCAACAAGAAAAGGAGTTTCGGTGCCCAGAGTGCAGTGGTCTTGTCTCATGGTTCAAGGAGCTCTGGATGTGTATGGCGTGTCACAAACGGCGAACCGAGCGGCAAGCCCAAACGGGTAGAACTCTGCTTACGACCCTAGAGCTTGAAAAGGTGAAAGAGCATAGCGATGACAACCCACTATAAAGGACCGGAACATGCAGAAGGCGATAGCGGTACTTATATGTCGGCCATGTCGGGAGGTGTTCGATCATGAATTTTGTGAACGACGCGATTGTCGATGTGAAAACATTGTCCACCGAAAAGGCCGTTATGGAGATCGTGGGTGGCGATCCGATCTGCGGCCCAAAAGGCGAACACAAGCACTCCGAGATCATTAAGTGCCTTTTCTGCCGCGGGTCTGGTCATACGACGGAGACCATTCTCAAGAACGATGGTGGGATCTATGAAGTCCCCTGTCCATGTTGTGGCGGCAGAGGAAGTATCCGAATCAAATGCAACCGATGAACGATCTTCAAGAACAAGATATAGAAATGATCCGCATCCGCGTAGCTGAGCGGCTTGGATGGCGGACCATGGAATACAGCAGGGACGGTGTACTGGTTGGACATCCTCCTGGACGAAGAGACATTCATGCGGTGCCTTCATACGCACGCGATATCAGGGCGGTTTGGGAAATCATTGATCTCCTTGAGAAATGGTGTATCCGGGTTTCAATCATAAACGAGGAGAGAGAAGGCCTAGTAGGCGGCTATGCCATTGAAATTGGACGAAAACCAAATCTCTTGAGTAGAGCCACAAACCGCAAATTTGCGCTCACAATGTGCCTGGCTTTTTTAGATGTTTCTGAGGCACAGCTGCAGCGTCTAGGGCAGACAACGTTGTTTTCTAGGACGACGTATAGATGAAAAGAAGTACTTGAGGAAGTTCTGACTGGAAAGTAGGGTCACGAACTCAAATTGGGGAGGGGTCATGAAATGTTATGTGGAAATATATCCCTCATCCTTTGGACGATCTAACGCACGAGCTAAATGCCATACGTGTCCTCATCAACATTTGGGATGAGCGAATCCCTGTAGTCGTCACACATGAGCTTCATAAGCGTCTCCGGAGCATGGAACGGATGATCGATAGGCTGAAAAAGTCACAGAAATAATTCTCACCAATCCGACTAAATCTCTCTGACGGCTTTTTACCGTTGGCAGATCCTTTATTTTCTCCAATTATTTGTGTGTGCCGCAAAAAATTTACTCTCGCTTAACCTTCCTTAGCAAATCCTAAGCAGACCCCAAGGCTGCAAAACCCCATCGCCGTTAAACTCAGCTCGACGGAGAAATTCGCACTCGAGGTGAGCCATGAAAGCAACGCACTGCATATTCCACGCCGCATGTCGGTTCCAGCAAGCGCTTGCGGCCAACAGTTCGGCAGAACCGAATCGCCTGCCTTACTGGGCTGTGCGTGTTGGCTGCAACGACGAGAAGGACGACATGGACATGCGCTGCCGTCTCTTCGAACGCGCGAGGGAGGAAGTTATTAATCAGCTACGTTCGTGCCCTATCTGCTTAGGCAAAGGCAAATTGCATATCGCCGACTACGTCGCTCAATCGGTTGTGCCGGATGCTGAGATTAATTGTCCGGCTTGTGAGGGCCTAGGAATTATTCGTTTTCCCGAATCGGCGGCCTCATGCAAGCCGATGGTTACTGACAGTCGCGATAACTCAGCCGAGGCCGCTCTATGACCCCTGGAAACTCTTCGGGCATACGGCGCAACATACGGGGGCGAGCGTGAAGCGCCTTGGTTCTCAAGGCAAGCAATCACGTCGGCAAAATGAATCCCGGATCAGAGCGCTATTGAAACGTTCTCAGGCAGGCGACGATACGGCTCGCAACGAGTTGTTAAGGAGTCATTTAGGACTCGTCATCAAATCCGCCCAACAGTTCCATCGGCGAGGCGCCTTTCTTGAGCTTCAAGACTTGATCCAGCAAGGATGCCTTGGCCTGCTACGGGCGATGAGCAAATTCGACTTAAATCGCAAGTCTAAGGGGCGCCACGTTCGTTTTGCGACATATGCCGTGTACTGGATTCAGCAAGCGATACGCCGTGAGATTGAAAAACGTGGTCGCTTAGTTGCTTTGCCGGCCAATCTGCAATATCTGATCGCAGCCTATGCACGAAAAGCTTCGGAACGTCGCGCTTCAGAAAATCCCGATGACAGCGTGAAAAATGTAGAGCCAAGACTCGGACCAAGCGAAAAGATGGCTATGAACCTTTGGCTCGCTGGACAGGAACGCCTTCCACTCGAAACGTTTGCCACCAGCGATGACGAGCCAATGGTTAGAGAGATTCGATCGGGCGATTATTATCAGGATGACCCTGAGCGCCTTTTCTATCTCATCAATCTTGGAGAGAGGTTGCGACATTTAATCGGCGCTCTCTCAGAGCGTGAGCGGTTCGTCCTGGAACATCATTACGGAATGGTTGAAGGCGCACCCGCCAAAAGCGTTCGCGATCTTGCCCGTGCGATGCGCCTGACTCCCGGACGAGTCAGGCAGGTACGCAATCGGGCAATACAACGACTTCGAACTTTGGGAGCCACCGTATTTGGAGAACCTGATCAAAAGGGACAGATCCGAAAAGCCGAAAAATGAGCCTTAAGTCCTATGACGAATATTTCTATTTGCGATACAACTCCACGGGTACACAACCTCTGGGATCTTTGAGTTGTGTGCCCTCACGAAGATATTTCTCATGCAACACACTAATTTTAGAGCACCTATGACAAAAGTCCTTGATGAAATTGATTACGAACTGAACTGGATGCGCCTAATATTGGACGTCTGGAACCCAAAGACGCCACGACCGCTCGCTCAAGAGTTACGCCGACGCGTATTAGTTCTCAAGGGATTGGTATCTGACGGCCGCAACAGCTCCCAGATTATCAAGCCAATGGCCAAGAGTCAGCATGGCCGGTAATGCAAGGATTCTCCTTGTCGAGGATGACTTGACGGTCACTGAAACGATGAAGGATATCTTTCGTCATATGGGACTTTTTGATGGGTTGCAGATCGCTTCGAATGGACAAGTGGCGCTTGAGATGATCAGGCTCCAGAAGTTCGATTTGGTGATTCTTGATCTGATGCTACCGATCATGAATGGAATTCAATTGCTTGAGATTCTTAACAATGACAAGGCGTTCGCCGGGCTTCGAATCATGGTCAATTCAACGCAGGAGTCGCGCCATGTCAGAGAACGTGTAAAAGATTTCAAAAACATTCGAGTTGAGATATTGCCGAGACCATTTGATCCTATGGAATTTGCCGGAATAGTACAGGCGCTCACGCGAGGGCCTAGCCCAATAGGAGGCCGAGAAAAATGAAAAAGGGAATTTTCCTAACACTGACGGTATTGATGGCGGCTACTGTGTACGCCGAGCAAGGTAAGAAAGTCACAGAGAACGGCCAGTTCTTTTATGTTTACCACGATAAGGGAGACCGCCAGAACCATTACATTCCATCCGGCTGGATGGGCGATTATGGTGATTTGAAATTGAACGATGGCTTTGTGCGAGATGTTCCTAAAGACGGCGGCAGGACCGCGATCGAATGGACTTACAGCGCCAAGGCGACCAATGGCGCAAATTGGGCTGGTGCATTTTGGCAAAATCCCGCGAACAACTGGGGTAGCCTACCCGGCGGATACGATTTAACCGGTTACAAGCGTCTGACTTTTTGGGCCAAGGCTGATCGTCCGGCCAAGATTGCAGAGTTCAAAGTCGGCGGGATCACCGGAGAACATAGTGACAGCGATTCAGCCAATCTTGCTCCCGTTGAAGTCACCGAAAAGTGGACTAAGTACACGATTGATCTCGCAGACAAAAATCTCACGAACATTATTGGAGGTTTTGCCTGGTCGGCCAGCAGAGACGACAACCAGGAAGGGTTCAAGCTTTATCTGGATGAAATCCGGTTCGAGCGATAACGTCTGCTATGGAATTCCATGAGGCGAATGCCGGATTTCTGGGACGAATTGAGCAGGATTTAAACTATGCGTCTTGCTCTGGACATGGATTTGTTTCGGCAGACAGGAGAAATTCGAATTGGTAATTCATGATTTGATGCTTCCAGTAGTAACAGGTCTTGAGTTTCTCCGCATCACGAACGCAGACTCGGCACTCTACGGCCTGCGAATTAATTGTCGTGGCAATGAATAAATTCGGCCCTAATCCATCTAATAGGGTGAGGCTCATCAGTGGCGACAAAAATACGGTTGACCGCCCGCGGCCTCAGGATATATCGAGTTCGAACAATTGCGCATGTCCGACTCGTCCAGATAAAGGTCAATATCACGTCATAAACGCAGGAAGAGGGTTAATGCAGTCTTGGATGAAATCTTTAGAGCAAACTGTATTGAAGGAGGGAGTCTACCCGGATTTTTTGTTTCGGAGACGCTTACATGAAGAGGTTGGCCGAGCGCGCCGAAGTCGCGGGTTGCTTGCATTAGCTTTTTTAAAGGAAAACAGTCCGAACACTATGCACATTCTTAGAAAGAACCTGCGATCAATGGATGTCGTTGGACGCTGGAAAAGCTATTCCGCTCTCCTTGTAACGGAAATTCTAGCCACATTGGAAGAGAAAGAATGGTCTGACAGGGTATGTCAAATATCGCGTGCAATGTTGCGTTTGGCTAGCGTAGGCGAAAAGCCAGGTAGCCCTTTCATTCTTGGGGTCTGCATTCTTCCAGAAAAAAAGAACGGTGAAATCGTCTGTGAAACGTTATTAAAAGGAGCCGAGAAAGCCCTAAAAGCAGCCGCTAGTGAACGTCAATCAGCAATTTATAGGGGGCAACAGAGATTCCTAGAAATAAACGAGCCATCAGAACCGTCAGCAATTGTTCGGACAGGTGATTTCCATATGGATCGCGATCGCATGAAGATCATGATAGGTCCGGAAACGATCTCGTTACGGCGTAAAGAATTTGATCTCCTTTCGTATCTGCTCAAAAATGCGGGGAAAAGTGTGTCCCGAGAAAGCATTTCAAGAATGGTGTGGGACACGGAGTATTTTAACTCAACACGCACAATTGATCTCCACATTGCGCAAATTCGAAAGATAATTCGCCGATCCCAATTTGTTCAGATCCACACCGTCAAGAATATTGGCTATCGCTTAGAGCGTCAAGGACAGTAGATGCCGATCCATGTAAGGAATAATTTACATCAGATCTTACGTCGACCATACACCACTTTGAAATAATTTTACTCGTTAACAAAATAAATATGCACGGGAAATCAATAAAGTCGAAGCCTCATCAAGAATTTACCGATCGTGTAAAGCGGTGATTAGGCGCTCTAAGGTTCTAGGAGCACATGGGCATCTTTAGAGAAATTTAATCGTGAATTTAAATCTTTTTATTTTTAAAGCACTACATTGGCGACCAAAATCCATGGAAGAGTTCGAATTACAGGCCCAATTCTATGCGCTACAAAGCTCAACAAAATATGCGCAAGAGTTTAAGGTGTGTCGATCGATGGTTAGAAATCACTAAGGTGGGGTGCATTTTGTTCATGGTTCAGCCGCTTATCGCGCAAGAGACCATCAAACTGTCTCTCCGAGACAGCGTTGATTTAGCATTGAAGAACAATCTTTATCTCAAATCTGCTCAATTAAATACGACTACAGCAGAATCAAAAGCTTCACAAGTAGACGCAGCTAGGAACCCGCGTCTCAACGTAGCGGTAATAGGATCGCAACAGACTTTGGTAGCTCAGAACTTACTCGCCGCCGCTTCCTACACCAACACTTATGCGCAGGTTTCTACTACCAAAATGTTGTTTCCAAGCCGCGATCAGAGACACGCGACTTTGACTGCTGATGCTGATACAAAAATAGCAAAGACTGGAGAGAAAAAAGCGAGAAACGAACTTATCCTTAGCGCAAAGGCGCAATACTGGAAAGTTGTAAATCTATATTCCCTAAAAGCATTAGAAGAAAACAATTTAGAAACATACAAAAGGATCTTTGAAATTGAACGAGCAAAGGAACAATATGGGTTTGGCTTTAAGCTGGATAGGCAATGGGCTGCAACCCAAGTAGGCTTGGCGCAAGACAGTTTGTCAGAAGCAGAAAGAGATTTGCTTATTGCGGAATCACAGTTTCGACAAATGCTGCTTTTGCCGGAAGGCGTACCGATGCAACTTACGGATCAACTCCCAATCACTCTGGTTAAAGCGACGGACTTGGCTAATCGCGCAGCGGCAATAGAATATCAAGCGGAAATTGAAA
>Ga0207053_10332_pt1 | contig 11292 bp, 7 predicted proteins | sample Alteio_BWMinCont_59_FD_153290 | JGI IMG/M metagenome (GOLD analysis project Ga0207053, IMG submission 153290) | Enriched cells from forest soil in Barre Woods Harvard Forest LTER site, Petersham, Massachusetts, United States -... | ecosystem: Environmental > Terrestrial > Soil > Temperate forest >...
CCCATTCCATTCCGAAAAGACGCCGTCGTTTGCCGTGCATCCGGTCAAGCAGATCTATCACTGCTTCGGCTGCGGCACGGGCGGAGACGTTTTCAAATTCGTGATGGAGATGGACAAGTGCGATTTCCCGGAGGCAGTGCGCGCCGTCGCCGATAAATGCGGCATCGCCGTCCCCCAGCCGCGGGAACGCTCGCCGGAGGAGCGGCGCGAACAGCAACAGCGGACGGCGCTCGTTGAGATGCATCGCGAGGCAGCCGTATTTTTTGCGCGGCAACTCGAAAACACGGCCGAAGGCAAGGCGGCGCGAGGATATCTGGCGGACCGGGGTTTGGACGCCGAAGCGATCGCGCGGTTCGGATTGGGCTACGCGCCGTCGGGCGGCGATGCGCTGCTGCGGCAGCTCAAAACAAAATATCCGGAGAAGCTGATCGAACTGGCCGGCCTCGCCAGCCGGGATCCCAGCGGGCGGGCGCACGATCGCTTCCGCCGGCGCATCATTTTCCCTATCGCAAACGAATCGGGCAAAGTGGTGGCGTTCGGCGGGCGGGCGCTGGGAGACGATCTGCCGAAGTATTTGAATTCGCCCGAGACGCCGATCTACATCAAGAGCAGCGTGCTCTATCACCTCGATCGCGCCAAGGAGGCCATCCGGCAGGCGGACGCGGCGATTCTGGTCGAGGGTTATATGGATACGATCGCGGTGGCGCGGGCGGGAATCGGCAACGTGGTGGCAAGCTGCGGCACGAACCTCACCGAAACGCAAGTGAAGCTGATCAGCCGATTCACGCGCCGCATCATGGTGAATTACGATCCCGACACGGCGGGCCAGGCGGCGACCGAACGCTCCTTATCGATTTTGCTCCAGCACAACTGCGATGTGCGGGTCCTGGCGCTGCCCGGAGGCAAGGATCCCGATACCTTCATCCGCACCGAAGGCGCGGCCGCGTATCGCAAATTGCTGGAGGGAGCGCCGGCATATCTCGATTACCTGATCGGCCGGGCGCGCGATCTGGGCGTGGCGAGCGGCGAGCAGAAGCTGCGGGCGATGAACTTCCTTTTGCCGTTTGTGCAGCGAATTCCCAACGCGCTGCTGCGCTCGGAATGGGCTTCGCGCATCGCGCAACAATTGCGCGTGGAAGAACCGGTGTTGCGGGAAGCCTTGCGGCGAGCGGCGGCGGAGCGCCGCGGCGACGTGAAGACGCAGCCGGGGCTGGCCGGCCGAGCGGCAAAACCCGCGGAGCGGCGCCTGGTGCAGATGCTGATGGAAACGAGCGATTTTCGCGAGCGATTGGGCGAGGAGATCCGCGCCCATCAGCTTCACCTGGGACTGGAGACGGAAAGAATTCTGGGCGCGCTGCTCGAGGCGTCGGCGGCAGGGGCGACGCCGGACGCCACCGCCCTGGGCCCGAAGCTCGAGGAAAACGACCGGCGGCTGCTGTTTGAAATTGCCTTCGAGAGCGGGGCGGAAGCGAGCTGGGCAGAGGCGGAAAGCTGCCTGGAAGTGCTACGGCGGCGAAAATCGGAGGAGGAATTAGCAGCAGTGCAGCGGCAGATCGAGGCGCGCGCGGGATCGGATGCAGGAATGGACAGCGACGAGTTTCGCGCTTTGCAGATGCGCTATTTGGAATTGCGGCGGCGCCTGGCAAGCATCGCGCCTTGACGCGAGCGCGGGGAACATGGGCTTGCAGTTTGTGCAAGGGCTGTTGACGCGGCGATTTGTGGCGTGTAACGTGTTAGGGTTTTTAAAGGGGTAACGGGTAAGGTACGCGGTGCATCCAACCAGGGAGTATGGTGTAGGCTCCTGGGGAGCGGGAAACACCGCGGCGGAATCGGCAAAGCGTGTCTTCTGCCTCACAACAAGTGTTCAAGAGTTGTTTTCATTTGGACCTAAGTGCGCCCCTGGCGCTCACGGGCGGTCCTGACGTCTTGCGGACGCACGGAGGAATCTCTTGGCTCTGGCGCTAGAAGAAAAATACGATCAGGTACGCCAACTCATCAATATGGGCAAGGAGCGGGGCTACCTGCTGTACGACGAAGTCAACGATATCCTGCCAGCGGAAGTCCACTCCTCGGAAGAGATCGACGATCTGCTTTCCACCTTCGAGCGATACGGCATCGACATCTACGAAGACGTGGCCGCGGCGAAGGCCGCGCGCGCCGCGCTGGACGCGGCGGAACCGATCGAGGGGAGCGAAGCCAAAGAAGAGCCCGCCGGGAGCGATGAAGTTGAGCTGGATCTGACGCCGGGGCTGCTCGAAAAGACCAACGATCCGGTGCGCATGTATTTGCGGGAGATGGGCACTGTCCCGCTGCTGACGCGCGAAGGCGAAGTGGCCATCGCCAAGCGCATCGAGCGAGGGCAGCTTCTCGTTCTGAAGACGACCACGCGCTCGCCGATCGTGGTCAAGGAACTGATCGCCATCGCCGACGATTTGCGCAACGGCACGCGTTCGATCAAAGAGATCGTGCAGTTTGACGACGAGGAGCTCACCGAAGAGAAGATCGAGAATAAGACGCGGCAGACGCTCAAAGTTCTCGACAATATCGCCGGCCACTACGACCTGGCGCTGAAACAAGCGGTCAAGCTGGAGCGGATCCCCAGGGCCAAGAAACGCTCTTACCTCCATATGCGCTACGCCGTTTCGCGCACGCGTATCGAGATGTCGCAGCTGGCGCGGTCGATCGAATTCAATCCCTTCGAGCGCAAGCGCCTGATCGACAAGATGCGGCACACGGTGGAGCGGCTGCAATCGCTGGAGCGCGAGGCGGGCAAGCTGGAGCGGCGCGCCGATGTCTCCAAAGGCGACACGGCGGCCGAGGCGCGCCGCGAATTGCGCACGCGCCGCACCGAGCTAAAAGAGATTTCCGACGCGAGCGAAGTGGGGCTGATCGAACTCAAGCGCACGCTTCAGATTATCCTTCGCGGCGAAATGGAGGCCGAGCAGGCCAAGAAAGAACTGATCGAGGCCAACCTCCGGCTGGTTGTTTCCATCGCCAAGAAGTACACCAACCGCGGCCTGCAGTTCCTGGACTTGATTCAAGAGGGCAACATCGGCCTGATGAAGGCCGTGGATAAATTCGAGTGGCGCCGCGGCTATAAGTTCTCGACATACGCGACCTGGTGGATTCGCCAGGCCATCACCCGAGCCATCGCCGACCAGGCCCGCACCATCCGCATCCCCGTGCACATGATCGAGACGATCAACAAGCTGATCCGCACGCAGCGGCAGCTCGTACAGGAACTGGGCCGCGAGCCCACTTCGGAAGAGATTGCCAAGCGCATGGATATTCCGGTGGCCAAGGTGCGCAAGATTCTGAAGATTGCGCAGGAGCCCATCTCGCTCGAGACGCCCATCGGCGAAGAGGAAGATTCGCACTTGGGCGATTTCATCGAAGATAAGGCCGTGGTTTCGCCGTCCGACGCGGTGATCAATCTGAATCTCAAGGAACAGACCGCGTCGGTTCTGAAGACGCTCACGCCGCGCGAGGAAAAAGTCATCAAGATGCGCTTCGGCCTGGACGACGGCTCCGAACATACGCTGGAGGAAGTGGGGCAGTCGTTCGCGGTCACGCGCGAACGTATCCGCCAGATTGAAGCCAAGGCGCTGCGGAAATTGCGCCATCCTTCGCGTTCGCGGAAGCTGCGGGCATTCCTGGAAGGGTCTTCGCGGGAATATCTTTAGTTCTGAGCTTTGATCCGCTTGCCTATTCTTGACTTCTGAATCTTCCGGACGGAAAATCCTCACCCATAACGTGCCTCGGTAGGTTCCCCTGTTCGATTTCTTACGCTAAGGCACTTTTTCGGAGGAAAGTATGTCTACAGCACCGGTTCCAGCACTTGATATGGACAAATTACATGCATTTGTCGGGCGCTTCGTGAGTGATTTGGGCGCCGCCGGCCACACCGGTATGGTCGTAATCGGGGAACGACTCGGGTTGTACAAGGCATTGGCTGCCGAGCCGATGACTTCGTCCGAGCTCGCGGCGAAAACAAAAACAGATGAACGCTACTTGCGGGAGTGGCTGGCCTCGCAGGCCGCGGGCGGGTACGTCACCTATGATGAGAAGACAAAGCGCTTCAGCCTGAGTCCCGAGCAAGCCTTTACTTTGGCGGATGAAAACAGCCCCGCATACCTTCCCGGCGCGTTTGAACTCGCCCTGGGCTCACTGGCCGCGGTTCCACGCATCACGGAGTCTTTTCGTACCGGAGCCGGAATGGGTTGGTACGAGCACAGCCAGGGGGTCTTTGACGGCTGCGAAAAGTTTTTCCGCTCGGGATACGTAGGCAATCTCGTAAGCTCATGGATACCGGCCCTCGCCGGTGTAAAGGAGAAGCTCGAGAGGGGAGCGAAGGTCGCCGACGTAGGTTGCGGGAAAGGCGCTTCGACGATTTTGATGGCAAAAGCGTTCCCGAAGTCGCGGTTCTACGGGTTCGACTATCACGAAAAATCGATCGAAGGCGCGCGAGAAGCCGCAAAGCGCCAAGGCGTGGCCGAGCACATCAACTTCGAAATCGCTCCCGCGAAGTCCTATCCAGGAAAGGACTACGATTTCGTGACCGTCTTCGACTGCCTACACGATATGGGCGACCCGGTGGGAGCTGCCAAGCACGTCCGCGAATCACTCGCCCAGGACGGCACATGGATGATCGTCGAACCTTTTGCGAATGACGACTTGAAGGACAACCTGAATCCCGTTGGGCGTCTCTATTACTCCTTCTCGACACTGCTGTGCACGCCCTGCTCACGTTCTCAGGAAGTGGGACTCTGCCTGGGCGCGCAGGCGGGGGAGGCGCGCATAAGAGAAGTGGTGACCTCGGCTGGTTTCAGCCGCTTTCGGAGGGCCACGGAGACGCCCTTCAACATCGTCTACGAAGCCCGGCCCTGAGCGCACTCCTTCTTTCCGCTCCGAGGACGAGAGTCAAGCGGCGGTGGGTTCGGTGTCCGGAAGCGGGCTCAACGTGCGCACGCGTAAGGCAGCGAGAACTGCCACGCCGTAGATCCCGCCGAGAAAAAGGAAGGCAAGCTGCAAACTGGCGTGCTCGGCCAGCCAGCCGAGCGCGAAGCTCATCATCACTTGCAAAACCGTGGCCAGGAACGCAAATGCCGATTGCGTCCGGCCCATCAATCGGTTGGGCACCGACGCCAGTATGGACGATTGCGTGAGCACGGCACCGATGGCGCGGCATCCGCCGAAAACAACATTCATGATGATGGCCATTGCCAGAAAGCCCGCATAGGGAAAGAGCGCGTGGCCTACCGCGAGCACGAATAAGGCGCCGACAAGCACTTGAAAGGGGTGTCGCCGCGAAAGCGGAGCAGCGGCAAACCCTCCCACGACGGCGCCCAAAGCCCAGCCGGATTCAATGAAGCCGTAACCGCGCGCGCCCACATGAAGGAGATTATTCGCCAGCGCCACGACCAGCACGTTTGCGCTGATTACCCCCGCCATCATGCAAGCGTAGGTCAGGCCCAGAGCGAGTACGGCGGGCTGCGTGCGCAGGTAGTTTAGCCCTTCGTGGATATCGGCCAGCACGCTCTGCGCGCCTTGGGCGATATAGGTGTCCAAGGGGCGCGATTCCAAAGCGACCGAGCCAAACAGAGACCGCGAAACCGAGGCTTGAGGCGCGAGATAGCCCTGCCGCAGCAGATAAAAACAGACCGCTGACAAGACATAGGTCGTGCCGTCAATCGCCAGAATCCCCGCCAGTCCCGCGCGCTCATAAACGAACCCAACCACACCACCCGCGGCCAGCATGCCTCCCTGAACCGCAATCAGCACGGCGGCATTGGCGCTGACCAACTGCGGCGGAGGGACCAGTTCCTGAAGCAAAGCGAGGCTCGAGGACCAGTAGATCGCGAATCCCACGCCGAGAAGCAACACCATGCCATAGAGCTGCCAGAGTTGGAGGCTGCCTCGCCAGGCCAGCAGCGCAGCAGCGAGCACGATCGCCGCGCGCCCTAAATCCAGAACGATGGAGAGGTAGCGGCGGTCGACGCGATCGGTGAGCACGCCCCCGAACGGCGGAACAAGCAACCGCGGCAGCGTCAGCAGAATCACGGTGAGGCTGACCTGTACGGTGGAATGCGTCTTCGCCAAGACGTAAAGAGTGACTCCGGCGAAATTCATCCCTGTCCCGAAAAGGGACACAAACATGCCAGCGAAAAAGAATGGGAAGCCCGAATTCGAGAACAGCGCTTGCCAGTGAGCTTTGGGGGGCTGAGAGAAGACCATTCGATCGGTGAGACTCCGTTTTGCGAGCTTTACAACATTATAGAGGAAACCGATGCTTGCCTAGGGCGAACGGGTAGGGCGGTATCACGGACGGCACGGTGCCCTCCAAAACTCCGGGCCCCGGCTACCGATGCACACGAGCCGTCCCGAATTCCAGGGCCGCCTCGAAATCGGTCCGCGGGCTGCTAGACTGCGCGTATGCCATTTCGTTTTGAAGTCGTGAAGATCGATCCATCCGGCGCCCGCCTGGGACGATTGACGACCCCACACGGAACAATCGAAACGCCCGCGTTCATGCCCGTGGGCACCGCCGGCACGGTGAAAGCCATGACGCAAGAGGCGCTCGAAGAGTTGCAGGTCGGTTTGCTGCTCGCGAATACCTATCACCTTTATCTGCGGCCGGGGCATGAGTTGATCCGCCGCATGGGCGGGCTGCACCGGTTCATGTCCTGGCAGGGCGGCATCCTAACCGACTCGGGCGGCTATCAAGTCTTCAGCCTCGCGGAGTTGCGCAAGATCAGCGATGAGGGCGTTCGTTTTCGCTCCCATCTCGATGGCAGCGAGTACCTGCTGACTCCGGAGAAAGCGATCCAAGTGCAACGCGCGCTCGGTGCGGATATCGGCATGGTGCTCGACGAATGCATCGAATATCCGGCGACGCACGAGCGCGCCGCTTCCGCGGCGAGGCGCACGCTCGAATGGGCGAGACGCTCCAAAAACGAGATCGCGACAGCGGCGGCGAGCGAAGCGAATCCGGAGCAGGTCTTCTTTGCGATTGTGCAGGGCGGGACATTCGCGGATTTGCGCCGCGAAAATGCGGCGGAGCTTGCCGCGCTCGATTTTCCGGGTTACGCAATCGGGGGCCTGGCCGTAGGCGAGCCGCATGAATTATCGTGCCAGATCGCCGGCGAGGCGGCGGCCTGCCTGCCGCAGGACCGGCCGCGATACGCGATGGGCGTGGGCAAACCGGAGCAGCTTATGGACTATGTTCGCCGCGGCATCGACATGATGGATTGCGTGCTGCCGACGCGCAACGCGCGAAACGGCTACCTCTATACGCGCCAGGGGCCCCTGCATATCAAGAATGCCGAATTCATCGACGATTCGCGGCCGATTGATGAGGCCTGCCGCTGCATGACTTGCCGCCGCTATTCGCGCGCTTATCTCTGTCATCTGTTTCGAGCCAACGAAATTCTGGGGGCCATCCTGAACACCCACCACAACCTTTACTTTTTCCTTGACAGGATGAGGGCAATCCGAGAGGCTATCGCGTTTGGGAACCTCTCGCGGTTCCCGTCCGAGCTTCAGGCGCGGCTGGAAGCGGGTCACCCGTAGCAGAGCGGCGGTCCTCTCGTTTCAGGAAAGTTCGCGCGCAAGAGCGGAAAGGCGTTTGGGTCCTGCCGCAGGAGAAGATGGCGGCAAGATTTCCTTTCTGTGCGTGACCCTGCGATAATTAGGGACAATTACCGGAGCGGAACCAAGCATGACGTTCAGCGGCGTGGCGGCCTCAGTTCTTTTTTTTATCGCCCAGAATCCAGCAGGAAACGGCCTGATCGCTTTTTTACCGCTGGCGATCATCATGGTGATTTTCTATGTGCTGCTCATCCTTCCCGCGCAGCGGCGGCAGAAGAAGACGCAGGCCATGCTGAATGAGCTCAAAACCGGGGACAAGATCGTGACCACCGGCGGGCTGTACGGGACGATCATGGCGCTCGATGGCGACGCCGTACAACTGCGCATTGCCGATCAGGTAAAGGTCAAAGTGGCCCGCTCGGCGGTGGCCGGGCTGCAGCCGGAAGGCAAGGAAGGTTAGACCGAATTAGGGGGCGCGACCTGCCGGAATTCTACGGATGCTCGCGCGGATGAAAAGAAACAATGAATTCCAACCTCAAATGGAAAGCCGTCTTTATTGCGCTGGTCATTTTATTGTGCATTTTTGGTTTAGTGGGACTGCCCACCTTTCCGACCTCCCTCGCGCAAGTTCGCGATAATTTCTCCAAACGTATCAAACTGGGCTTGGACCTCCAGGGCGGTACCCACCTGATTTTGCAGGTGCAGGTGAACGAAGCGGTCAGCCTGCAGACCGATCAAACCGTCGACCACCTGGGCACTCAGCTTCGCGACAAGAACATCCGTTACGACGAGCTGCGCAAAGTGAGCGATACCCAAATTCTGGTCCACAACCTCGCGCCGGACGGGACCGCGGCCTTCCGCGATCTGGTGAGCTCGAATTTCGGCGATTGGGACATTGCGCCGGCTCCCGGCGAGCAATCGGGTTACTTGTTGACCATTAAGGCGTCGACGGTCGCGGCCATTCAAGCGGAAACCATGTCGCAATCCGAGGACACCATCCGGCGGCGCATCGATGCGCTGGGCTTGACGGAGCCGGTGGTGGCGCCGTACGGCCAGGGCGATAACGAAATTATCGTGGAACTACCGGGCGAGGGCGATCCGAACCGCGCCAAGTCCGTGATTCAAGCCGGCGGACAGCTCGAGTTGCGCAGGGTCGAGGATCCCAATCCCTATCCCTCCGAAGCAGCCGCCCTGGCCGCACACGGCGGCGTTTTGCCGCCTGCCACGGAGCTACTGCCTTCCAAGGAAGCCGATGCCTCCGGCCAGGGAAGCGTGTATCTGGTGGACCGCTCGCCAATTATTACCGGCCGCGATCTGCGCAGCGCCACGGCAATCCCCAGCACGGATAATCCCGGAGCCTATGAAGTGAATTTCACGCTTTCGACGGACGCGGCCCGGCGGTTCGGTCCTTTCACCGAGCAGAACGTCGGCCGCCCGATGGCCATTGTTTTGGACCGCAAGGTTGAGTCGGCTCCCGTCATTCAGAGCCGTATCGAAGACTCGGGACGCATTACCGGCCGCTTTGGCCAGGAAGAGGCCAACGATCTGGCCTTGGTGCTGCGCGCCGGAGCGCTTCCCGCCTCGATCCGTTATTTGGAGGAGCGCACGGTGGGACCGTCTCTGGGGGCCGATTCGATCCGCCATGGCGTGCAGGCTTCGGTGATCAGCCTTCTGGTGGTGCTCGTTTTTATGGTGTTCTACTACCGCATTTCCGGCGTGAACGCGGTGATCGCCCTGCTGCTCAATCTGGTGATTCTACTGGCGGCGCTGGCGTACTTCGGCGCGGTGCTGACGTTGCCGGGTATCGCCGGCGTAATTCTGACCATCGGTATGGGCGTGGACTCGAACGTGCTGATTTTTGAGCGCATTCGGGAGGAGTTGCGCGCCGGCAAGGCCGCGGCGGCGGCCGTGGATATGGGGTTCAAGCGGGCATTTCTAACCATCATCGATACGCACGTAACGACGGTGGTTTCGGCGATTTTCCTGTTCGTGTTCGGGACGGGCCCGGTGCGGGGCTTCGCCGTGACCCTGACCATCGGATTGGTGGCGAACCTGTTTACGGCGGTCTATGTATCGAGGGTGATCTTCGACTGGCACCTGGCAAAGATGCCGCGCCAGGCGGCCCTGAGTATCTAAAGCCGTTTTCGGGCACTAAGTGGCCCGCAGCGGTGTCTAACTGAAGGGACAAAACGCTGGATGGAGTTCTTTCATCACGACGTCAACTTCGACTGGATGGGCAAGACAAAGTATTTTGTCGCCCTGTCATTGTCGCTGCTCATCATTGGTGCAGCGTCCTGGATTCACAAAGGCGGCCTGGATTACGGCATCGATTTCAAAGGTGGAACCCTGGTGTATGTGCGATTCGCCAGCACGCCCCCCGTTGAAAAACTGCGCCAGGGACTTGTGCAGCAAGGGCTGGGAGATAGCGTGATCCAGCGAATTTCGGACATCGGCACGGCGAATGCAAATGAAGTGGTGATCTACCTTCCGCAGCGGGGCCAGGGCAATGAAGCTCTCGACGCAGGGAAGAGTTCGATCTTGACCGCGCTGCACGCAACGCTGGGATCCTCCGGCGAGGCGGGTAAGCAAGATTTTAATGAGGCCACGCCGGAATCAATCGCCGACGTCTTGACGCGCAAAGATCCGCTTTCGCTGGGTCCCGCGGGCGCCGCACGGTATCAGCAGTTGGCGCGGCAACTGACGGATTACCGCGATCATCAGGCGCAAGGAGTGGTCTCGAACCTCGACCAACTGCGACAGGCAGGCGCGGCGCCGCAGGTTCTTTCCGCGGTTGGCGATTCCTTCTATTCCGGCCCATTTGCGGTGGTGAATGTGGAGATCGTAGGGCCAAAGGTGGGCGCCGACCTGCGACGCCAGGCAGTTTACGTCACCCTCTACGCGCTGGCGGGAATGCTAGTTTATATTGCACTTCGTTTCGAATTGGTGTACGGTGCCGCCGCTGTTTTAGCCGTCTTCCATGATGTGCTCATTACTTTGGGACTGTTTTCGCTTTTACATTTTGAGATTTCCCTGACGGTGATCGCGGCGCTTCTGACGCTGGTAGGCTATTCGATGAATGACACGATCGTCATTTTTGACCGCATTCGGGAAAACTTGCGGCTGATGCGCCGCGAGCGCGAGCCCTTCAAGACGATTGTGAATCGCTCGATCAACCAAACGCTGTCAAGAACCATCCTAACGAGCGGACTCACCTTCCTAACAGTCCTGGTACTTTTCTTGATGGGCGGTCAGGTGCTTCGTAGTTTTTCGTTTGCACTCGTCGTTGGAATTTTGGTAGGAACGTATTCAAGTTTCGGCATTGCCGCCCCGCTAGTGGTTGCGTGGTATGACTGGAAAGGCAAGGGCGCAGTGCCTGTTTCTGGTACAACAACCGGTACAAAAACTCGGGCGAGAGAAGTGCAAGGCCGTTTGGCCCCGGCCGGCAGGAGGTAACATGTTTGACGAACTTGTCGAATCGAGCGTGGTGAGGAAGAAAACGCATACGAGCTGGGCGATCATTCTCTCCACCATTTTTCAAGTGTGCGTGCAGAACCACGCTGCCCTGAATGCGCGCCTGCCGCGCCAGTGCTGGATAAACCGGCTGAGGCTGAGCGACAAGCTTTGCCGCTACCACCTGTCCGCCAAGCTTAATCCGCTGCGTTTGCTTTGGAGGGGGCGGAGGCGGCGCCACGACCGCGGGGCCCG
>Ga0207053_10334_pt1 | contig 11253 bp, 12 predicted proteins | sample Alteio_BWMinCont_59_FD_153290 | JGI IMG/M metagenome (GOLD analysis project Ga0207053, IMG submission 153290) | Enriched cells from forest soil in Barre Woods Harvard Forest LTER site, Petersham, Massachusetts, United States -... | ecosystem: Environmental > Terrestrial > Soil > Temperate forest >...
CGCATGTGTCGAATGCGCTGGGAACGGTGAATCCGCTTCGGCAGATTATCCAGCTGGCGCATCAGAAAAATATTCCCGTGCTGGTCGACGGCGCTCAAGCCGTTCCGCACATGAAGGTCGACGTGCAGGCTCTCGATTGTGATTTTTATGCCTTCTCCAGCCACAAGATGTTCGGTCCGACGGGTGTGGGCGTCCTCTACGGCAAGGCTTCTTTGCTCGAAGCTATGCCTCCGTATCAGGGCGGCGGAGAGATGATCAGTTCGGTCACATTTGAGAAGACAACGTATAACAAGCTGCCGTTTAAGTTTGAAGCAGGCACACCCAATATTGCGGGAGCGATTGCGCTGGGGACGACAATCGAGTATTTGAACGACATTGGAATGAACAAAATTACGGCGTACGAGCATGAACTGCTTGAGTACGCGACCAGAAGAGTTTCCGCGATTCCGGGTGTCCGTCTGATTGGGACGGCTAAAGAAAAAGCCGGCGTGCTCTCGTTCGTGATCGAGGGCATTCATCCGCACGACGTCGGAACCATACTTGACCAGGAAGGCATCGCTATCCGCACCGGACATCACTGCGCGCAGCCAATTATGGATCGATTTGGAATCCCCGCTACAGCCCGCGCGTCGTTTGCGTTTTACAACACCAAAGAAGAAGTGGATGCGCTGGCGAACGGAATTCTCAAAGTACAAGAGGTCTTTGCCTGATGCCTGACCTTCGCGATCTATATCAGGAAGTGATTCTGGAACATAGCAAGGCACCGCGCAATTTTCACACGATTGCTCAGGCCGATCAGAAAGCGGAAGGGTTCAACCCTTTGTGCGGAGATCATTTTACGGTTTACCTGACCGTCGATGGCGACGCTATTCAAGACATCGGCTTCCAAGGTTCCGGCTGCGCAATCTCGAAAGCTTCGGCTTCCATGATGACCCAGGCGGTAAAAGGGAAGAGCAAGGCTGAAGCAAAGAAATTATTCGATAGGTTCCACAAACTTGTGACCACGGGCGAAGCAAACGGCGACAGAAGCGATCTTGGTAAACTCGCAGTTTTTTCCGGTGTTTCCGAATTTCCAGTTCGTGTGAAGTGTGCAACCCTGGCCTGGCACACGCTTCAGGCTGCCCTCGAAGGCAAACAAGAAAAAGTATCGACGGAGTAAAGCAATGAGTTCCGGCAGTCACGCCAATCTGAGTCGCACCTGCGAGGTCATCGAGATTCCCAGCGGTATCGTCAGCACCCTAGCCGAGGGAACGCCGGTAAGAATCATGCAGTCGCGCGGCGACAGTTATACCGTCTGGACCGACTACGGTCAGATGTACCGAATCGAAGGCAAAGATGCCGACGCCATCGGTCTGCAACCTGCTTCAAATAAAGCGCCTGCCCTGCAGGACACGCATGAGTTCAACGAGCAGATGGTCTGGGACATATTGAAGACGGTTTATGACCCGGAGATCCCTGTCAATATTGTCGATCTAGGGTTGATCTACTCCTGCAAGATCGAACCGCTGGATCAGGACTCACGAAAAATCGACATTAAGATGTCGATGACGGCGCCTGGTTGCGGCATGGGCAATGTGCTCAAAGCCGATGTCGAAAGCAGAATTGCGGGCCTTCCGTCGGTGAAAGCCGTGAATGTCGAAGTAGTTTTCGATCCCCCGTGGGACATGAGCCGCATGTCTGAATCGGCCCGGTTACAGCTCGGATTCTGAGCGGGCAAGTTCCTGGTCGAGATGGTCCTCGCTTCTCCGGAAACCGAGCTTCGCAAAATCTTCCGTCTGACTCTCGCGTAAAATAACGCGCCATGGGGCGTCCTCTTCTTCTCGGACATCGCGGCCTGCGCTCGCGCTCTTATCATGTTCGAGAGAACACGCTTGCGGCCTTTGACTTGGCCCTGCAGCACGGCTGTGACGGTTTTGAATTCGATGTGCGGCTGACGGCCGACCATAGTGCTGTGATCTGTCATGGGCCTAGGTTCGCGGCGATCACGATTGCAAGGGCCGCAGCAGCCCGGCTTCGAGTCCTGCCGCTTCTGGAAGATGTGCTCGCCCGTTATGCCCATCGCGCTTTCCTTGACATTGAACTGAAAGTTCCGGGGATCGAGTCACACTTACTTGATATGATCTCGAAGTTCCCGCCACAGCGGAGCTACGTAGTCTCGTCCTTTCTCCCGAATGTGTTAATCGAGCTCAGAACGCGCAGCCAAATCGCACCACTCGGGATCATCTGCGAAACCCGTAAGCAGTTGAGCATCTGGCGCGATCTACCGATTCAGTATGTGATCGCGCATGAGCGGCTTATTACTCCAGAATTGCTTCGAGATGCTCACAGCGCCGGCAAGGCAGTATTCGCCTGGACCATCAACAAAAAAGCGTCGATGATCCGCTTGGGAAGCAGCGGAGTTGATGGGATCGTTTCCGATAAAACCGATTTGCTGGTAGCGACGTTGCGCCAACCAGACTAAATTGGTTTTTTTCTCCGTCTAATTTCCAGCAAGTAAAAAAGTTGAAGCCACATTACCGAGGGGTACACTTATCCCATATGCCCGCGCCCCAAGATCATTGCTGGCTTTGTAATAGGTTTGGAACCTTGACTAAGGAGCACATTCCACCAGAAAGTGCGTTCAATGATTTTCCATTGCTGCTGCTGAAGGTCGATGAGCGCAGTATGCAGGACACCGGCACCATGGACTGGTCGCCTAGCCAAAAGTTCGGTCGTGGAATGTATGTTCGCAGTGTCTGCGCGCGGTGCAACAACCGATGTGGGTCCAAATACGGCGGCGCGTACGTCGATCTCGTGCGAAGGGTTGCAGAGCGAATTGGAGACGTTCAGGAATTTCACACTGTTTCCATTTTGGGCGTAAAGCGACCATTAGCGATTCTCAAACAAGTGCTTTTCCAGTTCGTCTCAACCAATGGGCCTGGATTCGTTCGAGCTAATGACTGGGTTGCGCCTTTTATCAAAACCACGACAAATCAGTCGATCCCACCCGAGATTGGAATTTACCTTTTTGCATCGAACATTAGGGGCGCGAGGAGGACTGGAAGCTCTTCGCACATCGAACTCTCGCGCAGCACGCAGTTCAATGTAGTGGCGGAATTTTCCTTCTGGCCACTCGGGACAGTGATTTCGTTCGGGCATTTTTCCCACCCGGGGCTTACTCCCATACATCGCTGGCTTCAGTATCCCTTCGACTATAAAGGCGCTGTTGATTTGCACCTACGAGTGAATCCGATTCACTCCGCCTATCCAGTGGATTTTCGCTCAAAGTCACAGGTGGAATCTGGCTACCCTGGCGAGACCGACATAAAGCTGCCCTCTGACGAAGATGGAGCACGGATGGCTAAAGAAACTGCGAGGCGCTCCGGAACAGATGACAAGGCCTTTATCTTTTCAGGACATCCGAGCACGTTTAGGAGGATGGCTGAGAAGGGAATTCTGAAGCCGCGCTCGAATCGCCGCTAGTTCGAACCGTTATTTGGAAGGGGCCAGGCTGGCGATATAAGCCTTCGCGTCTTCGATCTGCACATCTAATTCACCGAACACGTACTCGAAGGCAGTTTTGCAACGGTCAAAAATTGCAAGACATTCATCTTCGGTTCGGTGGTGAATGCCATCGCTAGCAAGATCGTGCAGCATGTCGATCGGATTCACGCCGCCGGGCTTGAGGCGCTTGGGCAAAAGGTTCGAGGCATAGCTAATCTTGTTATCAAATACCCAGTTTTTCTTCACTTCCTCTATTTTCTGAAGTTCCGCTCCAGCCGTATTGTCTTGTTTGGCTCCTTCGTGTAATAAATCCAGCAGATCGTTCATTCTGTTCTCAACAACGCGTCGGAGATAAGCAAGGGCCCCAAGGCCATAAGAATTGTTTCTGGATGTGAGCGCCTTGCGGTACAGATCGTGGTCGACCTTATTCAATTTTTTCGCAAGCCTCTCAGGGGGCTCTTTTCTCAGCGGTGGAAATTGACCAGCTTTGAGGAACGTCCCGCTGTTATCCTGTCCCAACCCTGACCAAAAATAGTAGAAGTTAATCACATTGCTGGTGCAGTTCTTGCAGGTGTACGACTCAGTGCCCCAGCCCCTCTTATATGCGTACGAATGAGCCCCTTTCTTCCAAAGCTGGATTTTCTGACACTGAGAATCGTCGCAGAAAAATGAAATCTCGTCCGGGAGGTACTCGGCCGCAGTTCCGTTGTACTCACGATAGAGCGGCCAATCTTCCAGAATTTCTTTCAGTTTCGCTTGAAGCTGCTTGGAGGAGACAGTTTCCACATTCGCCATGGCGACTGAACCTTTTTCGTGTGCTCGCAGGAACTCCGCCCGTATTATCTCGTAATAGCGCCCGACCTCACATCGGAGGGCTAATCTAAATCGTTACACTGCGGTTACATTTCGGGCGCTTCAGAAGAGCTAAATTCGCGAAACGTGCATCAATATTGGTTGCCCCCCAGGGATTCGAACCCCGATAAGCAGATCCAGAATCTGCTGTCCTGCCGTTGAACGAGGGGGCACCAAGGCGAAAAATCAGGCGGCATTCTGATTTTAGGGGGAGAGTGCGGCGGGGTCAACCGAAGCGGCCGCACCGGAGAGTATGCTCGGAGACCCTCACACCAAGCGGATCTGCACACTTGAGAGCTATTTCAGAAGAACTGCTTTATGCTGCCGGAACTTCCTCCACCAACCAATCCAATGCTTCCTCCCGGGTTTTGAAGGTGGGCAGATCACGCTGCGAGAACGCCTTGATATTCTCGTAAAAGACCTTGGCCAGCGTCTCCGTCCCCACCCAGGCTGAGCGCTTCAAATGCGGGCGGTCGTACACGGTGCCTTCTTTGAGACTGGCAATGGCGGCCTTGTCGAATTTGGCTCCGCTGAAATCGGCGAGCAGCAGCAGCGAACCGCGAGGTTCGATGGTCACATAGGTGGGGACCAGACGGCAGAGTTTTCCCACTTCATCCGGAGTGCAATTCGAAAGATCAACCAGCAGGATCTTTCTGTCCTTGTGCGTGACAAAACGTATTCGCTCTTCCATGACCGCCTCCGGAAGCGCAAGAAAAGGACCCGCGGTTGCGGGTCCTCGTGATCATAAACGCTGCATCTTCATTTCCTTCATCTCCTTTTGTGCCGGAGACTACTTAGGGGATCTTTGGCGCGCTAGTCTTAAACTCCCACCGGCTGCTTGCTTCCTACCGGAACCGGGGTCAGCCAGTGGAAGCGATCAGGCTGCGTGCCGTGCACGATTCCGAAGAACTCGCGCTGCAGTGCTCGGGTAATCGGCCCAACCTCGCCTTTGCCCACCGGAATGCGATCGACCGAACGAATCGGCGTTACCTCGGCGGCCGTACCGGTGAAAAAAGCCTCGTCGGCGATGTACAACATTTCGCGAGGAATCCCAGCCTCGCTAACCGGAATTCCGAGCTCGCGTGCCAGCGCGAGGATAGAGTCACGCGTAATACCCGGCAACACAGAGTTTCCCAGCGGCGCGGTTTGCAGCACGCCGTTGCGGACGATAAAGACGTTCTCTCCCGATCCTTCGCTGACGTAACCGTTAGCGTCGAGGGCAATGCCTTCCGCATAGCCGTTAGTCGTGGCTTCCATGCGGATCAGTTGCGAGTTCATGTAATTCGCGCCCGCCTTAGCTAACGCCGGCAGAGTATTGGGAGCGATCCTCGTCCAGGAAGAGACGCAAACATCCACGCCGGAATCATCTTGCGTCAAATACTTGCCCCACGGGTAGTTCACGACGTAAACCTCGACCGGGCAATTCACCGGAGTCACGCCGGCATCCCCGTAGCCGCGAAACGCGATGGGGCGAAGGTAGCAGGGCCAAATACCATTTGCCCGCACCAGGTCGGTCATGGCGGTGATGAGTTCTTCAGCGCTGAAGCCAACATCCATGCGATAAACTTTGGCCGAGTCGAGCAGGCGCTGAACATGCTCTTGGGCGCGAAAAATGGCTGGCCCAGCCGGAGGAGCGTAGCAACGGACGCCCTCAAAAACCGACGAGCCGTAATGGATCACGTGCGCCATTACGTGGACCGTCGCATCTTCCCAGGGAATCAGTTTTCCTTTGTGCCAAATCTTGTCGGTTTTCTGCAAAGCCATGAGGACTCCTAAAATCCGGTGCTGAAATGATTATAGCTTGGCGGTTATTGCGGATTGTTGACAGCTTGTAAACCCAGGCCCTAAACGCAACAAGCGACGCCGGGGATCGCGGTTGTGTTCGGCCGTGCGAGCGACCTCTCGGCAGACGCTGAAAACGCGGCACATATACGTCTTGACAATAGTCGTTATAACGACTATAGTCGTGGTCAGAATGAAAGCAAAGGTCCAATCGCCAAACAAGTCACGGCATGCGCCTTCTCCCGAGGAGGGATTGTTCCTGGACTTGCTTCGCACTTCTGACATGCTCTCCAGGCGTCCGGCGCAAGTGCTGAAAGCCGAGGAGCTTTCATCGAACCAGTACAACGTGTTGCGAATCCTGCGCGGTGCGCCTGAAGGGCTGCCGTGCGGCGAGATTGGGAACCGCATGATTACACGCGATCCTGACATTACACGCTTGCTTGATCGCCTGGAAAAGCGCGGTCTGATCTCGCGTTCCCGTGAGACCAAGGACCGGCGGATGGTCATGACCAGGATTGCGCCCGAAGGATTGAAGCTTCTGGCCCGGCTGGACGAACCTGTTCAGCAGACCCACCGCGAGCAGCTGGGACACTTGGGTCGCGAGCGCCTGCGGGTGCTGACCGAATTGCTACGCGAGTCGCGCAGCCACGCGGCCTGATTTTTTTTTGCTGTAAAAGTCGTTGCAACGAATATCGTCGGAACGCATCAAATATTAAGAACGAAACAGAAACCCAAAGAAAGGACAACAAAATGAGCACATTAGCTGTACCACAAACTGCCGTAAGCACCTGGAACATTGACCCGGCGCATTCCGTGGCCGAGTTCAAAGTTAAACACATGATGATCTCGAACGTGAAAGGGCAATTCGCCAAAGTCAGCGGAGTCCTGAACCTTGATGAGAGCGATCCGACCAACTCTCACATCGAGGCGTCGATAGAAGCGGGCTCGCTCAACACCCGAGACGACCAGCGCGATACGCATTTAAGGAGCGCTGATTTCTTCCACGTTGAACAGCATCCCACTCTTGCGTTCAAATCCACTCGGGTAAAAAGGACAGGCGACGGAGAATTAGCCGTCACCGGCGACCTTACTATCCGCGGGGTTACTCGCAAAGTGGAGTTCGCGGTGGAAGGGCCGACTCCGCCAGCCAAAGATCCCTGGGGCAACACTCGCCTGGGACTCTCGGCAACTACAAAGATTAATCGCAAAGACTTTGGCCTGACCTGGAACGCGGCCCTCGAAACCGGCGGCATCCTCGTCGGAGACGAGGTGACCATCACGCTGGATGTTCAGTTCGTGAAGGCTTGAATCGTTCGCCGCAAGCACACATCGAAACTATGTGCGCGGCTAGAAGGAGGAGTTATGTCGCTCCGACCAGTTAAACAAATCATACAAACGAAACCAACGCTTGAAGGCGCGGGCGTAAAATTGCAGCGCGCCTTCGGTTTCGGCAAGACCAAGGAATTCGATCCCTTCCTTCTGCTGGATGATTTTCGCAATGACAACCCGGAAGATTATCTTGCGGGGTTTCCGTGGCATCCGCATCGTGGGATCGAGACCATCACTTATGTACTCGCCGGTTCCGTCGAGCATGGTGACAGCTTGGGCAACAAGGGCAAAATGGGCGCCGGTGATGTCCAATGGATGACCGCGGGCAGTGGCATTCTTCATCAGGAAATGCCCAAAGGTGACCAACAAGGGCGCATGCACGGTTTCCAACTGTGGGCGAACCTGCCATCGAATCTGAAGATGACTGATCCGCGCTATCAGGACATTCCTGCCAGCGCGATTCCGGAAGTCACTGATGACGATGGCACTCGTGTGCGTATTGTCTCTGGCGAGTTTTGGGGGAAGAGAGGTCCAGTGGAGGGTGTGGCTGCCGACCCCAACTATCTGGATATCTCAGTTCCACCGGGACAGAAAAAGCGTCTGAAAATCGAGACCACACGCAACGCTTTCGCATACGTGTTCGCTGGCTCAGGCACATTCCGTGATGCGTCTGATCCGCGGGCGGTCCTGACCGAGCAGGTGGCAAAGCCTGAGGCTCCGCCCGAGTACGACGCCAGGAATCATTCTCTGGTGCTGTTCGACCGGGGTGATGAGATCGTGGTTCAAGCTGGCCCGGAGGGGATTAGGTTCCTGTTAGTCTCCGGCAAGCCGATTGAAGAGCCGGTGGCGTGGTACGGGCCCATCGTGATGAACACGCAGGAGCAGCTGCGGACGGCATTCGAGGAGCTGCAAGAGGGAACGTTCATAAAGCGCTGACCGCCTAGACTGACCTCGCGGCTTTGCTTCTATGAGAAAGGTACTCTAATAAAATGACGCTTAAGAGCAAAGTCGCGCTGGTCGCTGGTGGCACAGGTGGGCTAGGACGGGCGGTGAGTCTGGCCCTTCTGGAAGAAGGCTCCAAAGTGTTCGTGACTCATCGGCGAGGTCAGGACTTCCAGGCGTTAACCAAGATGGCCGGCGAAAATGCCTCCAGGCTCGTCGGCCAAAACGTCGATGTCACGGACGAAACTACTGTTCAACAGTTCGTTCAAGGCGTTGTTGCGGAACATGGGCGGATTGATTTCCTGGTAAATGCGGTGGGAGCGTACGTGGGCGGAGTTAAGCTCTGGGAACTGGACACCAAAGTTTTTGACCAGATGCTCGCACTGAATCTGCGTTCGGGTTTTATGCTGTCGCGTGCCGTGGTACCTGTAATGCTCAAGCAGGGAAGCGGCGCGATTATAAATGTCGCTGCTAAGGCGGCGCTGGATCATTCGGCTGGCGCGGCTGCTTACGCCGCTTCGAAGGCGGCAGCTGTAGCGATGATGGATTCGCTGGCTGCGGACGTGAAGGGAAGCGGGGTGCGGGTCAACTCGATTCTCCCCAGCATCATCGACACCGAAGTAAACAGGAAGGCAATTCCCGGCGCGGATTTTAGCAAGTGGCCGAAGCCTGAGGAGATCGCACGCGTTATCCTATTCTTGTGCAGTGACGATGCCCGAGTCGTTCACGGCGCAGCTATTCCAGTTTACGGCGAAAGCTGAAAATGGCAGTGCACCTGTCACAGACCCAACCGAAAAGTTTCGTTACGGTCAACGCCGATCACCCGGAATGTTGGCCGGCTTTGCCGCTCGACTCCTGGAAGGACACATATGCCACCCTCCATATGTGGACTCAAATGGTTGGCAAGGTGCGGCTGGCTCTGACCCCGCTCGTGAACCACTGGTGGAATGTTCCGCTGTACGTGAGCGCTCGTGGTTTGACTACGTCCCGTATCCCTTATGGCAAAAGTGCATTCGAACTTTGGTTTGACTTCATTCAGCATCAGCTTGTGCTGGAAACGAATGACGGGCTGATCAAGACACTTCCCTTAGCGCCGCGCTCCGTGGCCGAGTTCTATAAGCAATTCAAGGAAATGCTTCGATCGGCGGACATCGAAGTCAAGATATGGAGAATGCCTGTCGAAATCGCCAATCCAATTCCGTTTGATCAGGACACCGTGCACGCGTCATACGATCGCGCCCCCGTAGAAAAATTCTGGCGCATTCTGTTGTCTGTGGATGCGGTATTAAACCAGTTCAGGGCCCGGTTCATCGGCAAATCCAGCCCAGTACATTTTTTCTGGGGAAGTTTCGACCTTGCAGTCACACGGTTTTCGGGCCGTCGCGCACCGGAACGGCCTGGCGCCGATGCCATAACGCGAGAAGCCTATTCCCACGAAGTAAGCAGCGTGGGTTTCTGGCCGGGCGGCGGTGACGTGCAGGGCGCGGCCTTCTACTCCTATGCAGCTCCCGAGCCGCAGGGGTTTAAGGAAGCTACGGTCCGGCCGGCCACCGCTTCTTACAACAAACTAGGCGAATTCCTCCTGATGTACGACGACGTCCGCAACGCCAAGTCGCCGGTAAGTACGCTGCTCGATTTTTGCCAAAGCACTTATGAAGCGGCGGCAACTCTTGGCAACTGGGACCGCACTGCGCTTGAGAGATAAGGGTCGCCATCACCTCGTGAAGAGCAAAGAAAATCGTCGAGGATTCATTCGAACCCTCGACGAGGTCACTCGCACTCTCAACCTTTGAATGACCACCAGTTTCCCCGGACACAATACCCGGCGCTGCTCAGCGCCTGATTGCTCCACGACACCTGCACTGGATATGTCTCTCCATCATTGCTAAACCAGGAATTCAGACGTCCAATCCTGAGATGACGATCCAGCAACTCCGGAAAACGCCTAGGGCAGTTTGTTGGTAGAGGGATTCGCACTGGAACTCGCGAAATGCTGAAGACCCAGTTCATCTCGGCCCTCTTGAATGAGATAAAACTTGTCGCTGGGAACGTCGTGAAAAGCTTGCGTCTGCCCGCTCGGCCATCTGATTTCCACAGTCTGTGCGATGGTGGCTTTTCCGATTCCGAAGTTCGCGCGTAGATCACTCTGCGATAAATAGCTTCCTCCGCCGGCTATCTCCCGGATCTGAGAAACTCCGGCGGTAGTCACCCTCACCCGAGCCCCCATGGCATCCCGATTACTTTTCGTCCCGACCAATTTGAAATTGATGAAATGATTTCCATTGCCGCCATTGTGCAGTAGTAAGGGAGGGTCACCATTGTTGGCTACGAGGACGTCCACAAATCCATCGTTATCGAAGTCGGCGAATGCGACCCCGCGCGCGGCGTGAGGACTCTGCGCCGAAATTCCAGTCAGTGTTCCTGTCTCGACAAATTTTCCGTTGCCGTCATTGTGGAACAGGGAATTGACCTGTTTGTAGCGTGTTCCCGGCGAGGCCTGCTCGATTTCCGGATAGACGTGTCCGTTGCCAATGAAGAGATCGAGCCAGCCGTCATTGTCGTAATCGAAAAACCCTCCACCGAAGCTGAGCACGTTGTGCGTGGGACCCGTGATTCCTGCTTCATCGCTGACTTCGTCAAAGTTGCCTTTTCCGTCGTTGTGCCACAAGTGATCGGATGATCCCTGAAAGTCAGAGACATAAAGATCGAGCCAGCCATCGTTGTCGTAGTCTCCCAGTGAAATACACATCGCGGCCATAAGGCTACCGCTCGCTGAATATGCCATTCCGCTGGGTGCCGCTATTTCCTTGAAAGTTTTATTGTGCTCGTTGTGGTAGAGATAGGCCGCCAGCCCGTCATTCGCAA
>Ga0207053_10335_pt1 | contig 11251 bp, 12 predicted proteins | sample Alteio_BWMinCont_59_FD_153290 | JGI IMG/M metagenome (GOLD analysis project Ga0207053, IMG submission 153290) | Enriched cells from forest soil in Barre Woods Harvard Forest LTER site, Petersham, Massachusetts, United States -... | ecosystem: Environmental > Terrestrial > Soil > Temperate forest >...
GGAACTTTCATTTTTACGGCATTTATAAATTGGACCATCAACGCCAGATCGATTCTGCCGTTAATTCCAGCTGCCGGAATTTTAATGGCGCGGCGCCTGGACACACTTCATTTTGATTCGACGCCGCAGCTGCACAGAAAAGTTGGACTCGCCTTGGTGCTCTCAGGTGCGGTCTCTTTCTGGCTGGCGAAGGCCGATGCGGATTGGGCCAATTCAGCGCAGCAGGCGGCAGTGTTTATTCATCAACAAACTGGGAACCAGCCTGGCACGGTTTGGTTTCAGGGACATTGGGGGTTTCAGTACTACATGCAACTCCTAGGAGCGCGGCCGGTAGATTTTCTCAGGACGGATATGCAACGAGGCGACGTGCTGGTGGTCCCTGAGAACAATGCAGACGCCTATCGAATGCCAACGGCACAGTTCGTGGCCTCAACCAATGTGCTCCAGATCAAACTTCAGCAACCAATCTCCACCATGCGGTGGCGCAGCGGCGCGGCCTTCTACTCATCTTTTTATGGACCTTTGCCTTTTGCCTTTGGGGCGTCTGAAACCGAGCGCTATTACGTGTTCCGGCTCAGCATGCCGCTGGCGCGCCGGATCGCTTATGGAGGCCTGCATGTTCCAAAAAGTAGCCCAAAGTGAATGTGAATGAGCGTCGAGATAAGTGAGAACGTCGAGCGCCCCGCCGCGCCAACACTGGTAAAGTCCCGCCGTATTGCTTATGCGCTGATCACGCTTGTGCTGGTGCTCAATACCGCGATTCGTTTTCACCTGCGCAATATCCCTCTCCAACGCGACGAAGGCGAATACGCCTATGCGGGGCAACTCATGCTGCAGGGCGTTCCGCCATACAAGCTCGCTTACAACATGAAACTGCCGGGGACCTACGCTGCGTACGCGCTCATCCTGGCGGTGTTTGGGCAGACGCAGACAGGGGTCCATCTTGGCGTTCTCGTCGCCAATGCGATGACGGTGTTCCTGGTGTTTCTACTCGGGTTTCGACTTGCGGGCGCCGCTGCGGGCGTCGTAGCCGGTGCCAGCTATGCGTTGCTATCGGTCGGCACGTCGATGCTCGGCTTTTCGGGCCACGCAACTCACTTCGTAATGCTGATGGCGATGGTAGGAATCCTGCTGCTTCTTGAAGCGCTGGAAAAGGATCGTTTGGGGCTGTTCTTTGGCAGCGGAGTGTTCTTGGGATTAGCTTTTGTGATGAAGCAACCGGGGTTGCTGTTCACGGCCTTTGGCGCACTTTTCCTGCTGTGGACCGAACGGCGACAGGGCGTTGAATGGAGGGCGGTCACTGCAAGACTGGGAGTGTTCATGATTGGCGCGGCGCTTCCTTTCGTCCTGACCTGCCTTTGGTTGTGGCGTGCCGGAGTATTCAGGACATTCTGGTTTTGGACGATCTCCTATGCATCGCAATACGCAACCAATTGGGGATTGAGCGACGGTGTTCGTCTGTTCGCGACGGCCTTTCCGGCGATTGTCGGGTCCGGAATTGGGATTTGGATCATTGCCGCACTGGGCATAACGCTATTTGCCTGGGACCGGAAAATGCGCACGCAAGCTCCGTTCGTGCTTGGCTTTCTACTTTTTTCGCTTCTGGCGGTTTGTCCGGGGCTTATTTTTCGCGAACATTACTTCATCCTCATGCTCCCGGCGGTCTCGGTTTTGGCGGGGATCGCTGTCAGCGCCGGGATGAAGATACTCAACCTGCGGTCACAAGACAAAACTTTGCGTTATGCGCCGGCTATTGTTTTTGTTCTGGCGGTGGGGTGGTGCATCTACTCACAGAGAGATTTTTTTTTCGAGGATGACCCGATTACGACGTGCCGCAAGATTTACGGAGGCAATCCGTTTCCGGAGGCGATCCCGATTGCCGACTACATTGAACAGCACACTTCCCAGAATGCCAGCGTTGTGGTGCTCGGCTCAGAGCCAGAGATTTATTTCTACGCGCACCGGCACTCGGCGACCGGCTACATTTACACGTACGGCCTGATGGAAGAACAGAAATACGCGTTGCAGATGCAGCAGCAGATGATTAGTGAGGTCGAAGCGGCGCGTCCTGAAGCACTGGTATGGGTGAACGTGCGGGCCTCATGGTTGCCGCAGGAGCATTCGAAAAACCTCATCTTGTCTTGGGCGCAAGAGTATGTTCACGATCACTACGAGCTGACCGGGGTCGCCGACATACATATGACGCAGACGGATTATCGCTGGGGCGATGATGCCAAGAATTATCAACCGCGCTCCAACTCAGTAGTTTTCGTATTCAAGCGCAAGACATCGTAAAACTGGAGTACTGAGGTCGGGAGAACCTTCCGGCGAATCACTTTTCTTTGCGGACGAATTCACCCGTAGTTGCGTCCACATCCACGACCAGCTTGGCATCGTTTCGGCTCGGACCGTAGATAACGTGCCACACCAAAGTGTTTCCACCAGGAGCCCAGTCGAGAAGATAGGTGACGGGAGCGCCGCTGATTTTATCGCCGCCATGTTTTTGGGCCACTTCGTAAGCTTTGTCAGAATCAATCTTGAGGAAGTTCACGTCGAACGCATTGTTGGGTGAGTAACTGTCCTGTGCTCCGGGAGAGACTCCCCGAGAGGGAGCGTCGGGCGAATCCACTCCCGACCACATATAGGGTTTTGAACTGTGCTGGGCTGGCGAAGCAAAGGCGGCACGCCATATGGGAGCTTTTCCATCTGTCCCCTTGTTATCGCCAAAAACCTGCGACTGTAGCTGGTAAGGCCGGGCATCGCTGGCCCAACCATGAGCAGAGACGTAGAGGCGTTGAAAAGCGCTGCGTCCGGTCAGAGCCTCGGGCGGCTGCGGCTTCTGTTCCTCCTGGTTCGGCTGGGAGGTGCATCCGCACATCATCGCGAACGACAGCAAAATTAGCGCGAGTCTCTTCATAGGTCGCCCCTTTTTCGGAAAAGAAATGTTGCGATTGGAATTCCTGGAGAGCATTCTACTAGACGTGAACTCGAAACTGTCTGAATTGCGAGACCGGCTCGCAGCCGCGATCGATGGTATGTCGCCTGAAGACCTGGCGCGCCATCCTGAGGGCAAATGGAGTTCAGCGGAAATATTGGACCACCTGAACCTGACTTACCGCGGCACCATCAAAAACTGCGAGCGCTGTCTGGCGTCGGGAAAATCTGGCGCAAGCCCAGACCGAAGCAGCAAACGATGGCAGCGTCGCGGAATACTCTGGCTTGGATATTTTCCACCCGGCCGAAAGTCGCCTGAGCGCGTGCTTCCTCGCGGCACTCCGGTTCCGCAACTCACTGCAGAAATCTTTGACAACATCGCGCGCATGGAGAACGTAATTGACGAGTGCGATATCCGATTCGGCAAAGGGAAACCCATTGCCGATCATCCGATTCTGGGTCCGATGACTGCGAGCGAATGGCGCAAGTTCCATTGGGTGCACGGGAAACACCACGCGCGTCAAATCATCCGACTGAAGAACGCGCGTTGATGTTTACTCGGCCACAGAAGCCGGCACACCGGATTTCCGGGCCTGTTCCTGTAGATCGCTGAGTTCTGCCTTCGCCTGGGCCAATGCTTTTTGTTTGTCGGCTAGACCCTGATTATATTTTTGGGTCTCGGGCCACAGGCTTACTTGGGCCAGCGTAGAGTTGTGCTGGAAGTCATCAAGATCATGGGCGAGCTGGTCGACCTGCTTTTTCTTATCGGCGATCTGCTTCTTCCAACCATCAAAGGCTTTTTGCCGATCCTCGAGCGATTGGCCGGGTTTAACTTGGGCTGGCGCTTTTTTGTCATCGGTCTTTTCAGCCGGTTTTGAACTTGAGCTGGGGCTCTTATCGTCTGCCTTCGCATCTGGCTGCTTGCCGTCCTTGTTTTCGCTGCTGGCGTCGGCGGACGCTTCTGGTTTTGCGCCTACGACGCTGATGGTGGGGGTGCTAGGGAGGTTGTCATTGTCGTAAACTTTGGCGGAGGTTTTCGCGGCCTGAGGTTTATTGTGCCTGACCGAGCGAGCATAGTCCCCGAGCGACGGAGCTTGCCCTTGCGCTCCGGCCAGCGCGCTCGATGCAATCATGAAGAAGATCGCTGTCATTGATCCAAGAATGACTGGTTTCATAATGTTCTCCCATTCAGTTCCGTTCACCGGGTTGCAAAATCAGCGGTAACGGTCTGTCGCAAAAATCTATCCCCAATACCAACGCAGAAGCCGCTGACCAAACAAGAAAGTTCCCAATCCCATGCTGCCCAGAAAAACTCCAAACGGCATCTGGTAACGTCGCAGCGCGATCATCGCCGACGGCCACGCGCGTTTGCGGGCGACGGGGCCGGTTTCATGAAAGGCACGCTTCCGGCGCTCGGTTCGCTTGACCCACACGGCGAGCACCGTTGATAGCCCGAAAGCTGATCCGGCTAGCGAAGCCGCGAAGATGGTCAGAATGGTGAGCCGAAGGCCGACAAACGATCCGATCATCGCCATTAGCTTCACATCGCCGAAGCCCATGCCCTCGACCCCACGTGCGCGCAGATAAATGGCTCCGGCTCCGTACAAAAACGACGCTCCGATTACCGCGCCAAGAGTCGCATCCAGGAACGAATAAAGTCTGTAAGAAAATTGCGGACTCGCTGGTATTTGCAAAAATCCCGGTAACAGCACTGATAGCAAGTCATTCACCGGAACAAACCAGCTGAAGATCAGCCCGATGACCAGGCCGCTCAAAGTCAACTTGTCCGGCAATAGGTGGGTTTCTGCGTCGGTGAAAATCAGTCCAAGCAAAAGGAAACCGAAAATTGCGCACTTGAGTGTCGCCAGCGTCAAACCAAAATGCGAATAACACACAAGGAACACGCAGCCGGTCAAGAGCTCAACGACCAGGTAGCGCGGGGTGATACGTCCGGAGCAATGCCGGCATTTGCCGCCCAGCATCAGCCAGCTCAGAACGGGAACGTTGTCATAAAACTGAATGGCCGTGCCGCACTGAGGACACGCCGACCCGGGGTGCACTACGGATAAGCCTCGTGGCACGCGGTAGATACACACGTTCAGGAAGCTGCCAAACACCAGCCCGAACACAAAAATTCCCGCTGAAATGACGGTTTCCACTCAGTCTCCAAACGCCGTCGCCCGAGGGCGGAACATAAGCGATTTGGCCTGATTATATGCGGTGAGACGACAGGGCCATTGGGTACATAAGTCACTGTCCCTAAGGACAGTTTTGGGGCTAGGCCGCCCGTGAGCTTGCCTGGGCGGGAGAATCCGGCAGGAAAACGGCGAATACGGTTCCGCTTATTCCAGGAGTGGTGCGTGTGGAGACGCGTATCCACCCGGCATGTTTTTGCACCGCGCCATATGCCAGCCAAAGGCCAAGGCCGGTGCCCTGGTCTTTTTTGGTGGTGTAAAAAGGTTCAAAGATGTGCGGCAGATCTTTGGGGCTGATTCCGTTTCCGGTGTCTGCGAAGGTCACGCGTACCCCTGAACGCCGATCACCGGACCATTCCCGGGCCCGCACCACTCGCAGCCGGAGCCTGCCGCCGTTGTGCATGGAATCCATGGCGTTCAGAATTAAATTAGCAAAGACCTGGCGCAATTCTCCGGGGTGGCCCACGATCTCCAGGTAATCTCCGTTTCGCTTCTCGAGTGTGATTCGGCTGGCCTGGAGCTTTCGCATGTAGAGCTGGACCACTTCGTCTAGAACTTTGCCTGCATCCAGCCGCTCCGGCGATGTGGTTTCGCGAACAAACCCGAGGGCCTGCTGAGCAATGGAATCCAATCTCCCAATTTCGTGTTCGGCGCGTTGCAAGTATTCTTCCCGCGCCGCGGTATCCTGGCGGGCCAGATAAATCAGGTTGGTGAGCGCTTCCAGCGGGTTCTTGATTTCGTGAGCGATGGCTGCGGTCAGTCTGCCGGCTGTGACCAGACGTTCGTTGCGGCGGAGAACTTCCTCGGTACGTTTTTGTGCGGTGACGTCGCGCGCGATCGCAGACGCCCCCACCAACTTGCCTTCCTCATTTCGTAATGGAGAAAGCGAAAGCAGAATAGTCACGCGAATTCCATTCTTATCTACCCGCTCGGTCTGGTAACTCGGCACGTGTTCTTCGCGATTCAAACGAGCGAGATCAGTTGCGAACTCTTCCAGGCGGTCGGGAGGAACCAGCACTGAAATTGGGCGTCCGATGATTTCTTCTGCGGTGTATCCGAACAGGTTATCGGCACCGCGGTTCCAACTGGTGACGATGCCATCGACGGTGAAGCTGGCGATGGCGTCTTCCGAGGAAGCGACGATGGCCGCCATTTCCCGGCGGGCTTCATCCGCCTGAGTTTCAGCGCGCGACCGCTGCCGGGCGAGTCCGGCAACAAAAACTGAAATCAGTATGAACACTCCCAACCTTTGGAATTCGTTTCCGGAAACCGCCGCTCCGAAAGTTTGCCGGAACATGGAGTAGTCGAGTACGACGGCAGAACTGAAAGTGCAGAGCACGGCGGGTCCGAATCCGAAAAAGCGCGCAGTGAATACAACCGCGAGAATAAAAATAACGAATGGGTCCTGGTGCATTACTGGCGAGAGCCACCAGATGCACCACGAGAGCGCGGATGCAGCGAGAGCGGAGCCGTACCATGCGACGCGGTCCGACCAGCGCGGCTCAAATTTATAAATCGAGTTGTAGCGGCTTTCCATGTCCCGGGCGACGAGTGGCGGGCAAATGAAGAGAGCGGCAGGCAGCACGTACCCTGTAATCAAAATTTAACATGAATTATGAAAAGAGCTACACACGTTAGGACAAAAAAATAGCGCGACCATGAGGTCGCGCCTCACAACTTGCGACAAAGCTGCAAAAAATTACTGCGCACTCGGAGAATCGAGCCTCGGGCCTTCCCGCGCGGGCTTGGTCGTGGGTACTAAAGTAACCGGAGCTTGCAGAGTGAAGGTCAACACTTTCTCGGCGGACAATTTGATATCCGGCTTTTTGCTGGCAGCCTGAACCCCGCCGCCGGCGCCTGCTCCGGCAACTGAGCCGATTGCCGCGCCTTTGCCACCGCCGAAGATGCCGCCGAGTACCGCACCAGCGACCGCGCCTACGCCGACTTTCTCAGCGGTGTTCTTGCCGCGCGAGCCGGTTTGTTGAGAGAACTGGTCGGTCTGGATCTCGTAGGATTTGTCGCCGACTTTGATGCGATCAAGCTGCAATACCAGAAGCGCTCGCCCGGCAAACTTCCCTGAGGCTTGAGCGTTCACCACATGGCCTTGCACGTCGTAGTGCGCCGGTACGACGACATCTCCATCGATTGCGATCGGAGCGTCAAGCGTGGCGTTGAACTTGTCCCCAGCTTGCGCCGTGGCGCTGTCGATAGTGTCGATCAAACGAACCACAACTGAGGTTCCAGAGGGAACGGTAACTTTTGCCGGTTCGGGCGGTGGCGCAGGGTTACTAAGAGCTTGTACTGGCGGATCAGGAGCACGGGGTTGCGATTGATCAGGAGCAGTAGCCGGTGGAGCATCAGCGCGTGCCATTTCGTCGCGCTGCGATTGTGATTTTCGGTGTCTCGCAGGAGAAGACTTGGGCGTCACAGGATTGCGCATTGGCTCGGGCGAGGGCCTCGACTCTTCTTGCGCTGACGCGACCTGCAAATTGTTGATCACTGTTTTAACGCCGGGTTCGGCAGCCGCATATTTTGTGGCGGCATCGCGCTCCGCGTCGTTGTCCACTACGCCGGAAAGAGTCACAGTTCCATTCGAAGATTGCACCGTGAGCTGCTTGTTCTGCAAGCCAGAATCCGCTGCCAGTTTTGCCTGAACGTCCGACACAACCTGGGCGTCATTCGGGGTTTTTGAGCACGCTACTGCCAACGCGAGAAGCGCAATGCAGCCTGCACGCCAAAGGACGGGAAATTTGGCCTTCATTTTATTAACTCCAAGATTATCTAGCGGGTCACTGCCAGTTTAGATGCAAAATGGCCGGAATTTCGATCAAAAATTCGGCGGGTTTTTCCTGCGCCCTTAGTGCCTGGTCAGTGGATGAATTTGTAATCGAGGATTGAGGTGGCGAACTGCTGCTGCGGTTCTTTTTCGCGTGGGCTTTTCATGCGAATGATGCGGCCCTGACAGAGAACTTTGCTGTTCTTCTGACCAGAGATGGCTTCCGGCATCTCAAACACCATCTCCACCAACGTATTCTCGGGAAAACGCTGGTGGCCGGCGAGCAATACGCCCGACTGGCTCAGATTTTCAATCACGCCTTCGTTCCATGTGCCCAGGTTCTTCACGCGATAGCGCACCGGCGCATCCATCTTGATCCGGCGGGCCCGCGGTACCCAGGTTGGCTTTGATGTGTGCGAGCGACGCTTTGACGCCGTGCCACCTTCGGGATCTTTTTGCAGGCGCTCGGTCCGCCTCATCGTAGTCCAGTCGTACCGGAACTCCGAGGCGCACAAGAGGCAGACCTGGTAGTACTCGCCATCGGCAGCACGCCGAGGCCAGGAAAATTCATGTGAGCAACGGCCTAGGAGGAGAACATCCAAAATCTTCTGGGGCATAGGAATCGAACCTAAACTGGCGAGCGTAGGCAGACCCATGATCCAATGAATTCGAGGAATGCGATAGGTTACTTTCGTGCAACATGGCAACCCGCCGCGGAAGTGGCTCGGTGAAACGGGAAGCAACTTGCGTTAACAGCGTCGGCTGTATGATCGCAAAATGAAAAAGTTCGCTGCGTTCATCCTCTCGGGGGGGCGAAGCTCGAGGATGGGAACGGACAAGGCTTTCCTGGAGCTTGCGGGCAAGCCGCTGATTGTTCGGGCGGTAGAGTTGGCGCACGAACTGGCTGTCGACGTGAAAATTGTGGGTGAGCCGGAGAAATTCGCTGCGTACGGCGCCGTCGTGGCGGATGTGTATCGTGATCGCGGACCGTTGGGTGGGATTCATGCTGCGCTTACGGAGTCCGAAGCCGAGTTGAATTTGATGTTGGCGGTCGACCTGCCGTTTATTCCTGCGCGATTTCTTAAATATCTATTGACGCGGGCGGAATCGTCGAACGCGACAGTCACGGTGCCGTCCCTGGCCGGATATTTTCAGCCGCTATGTGCCGCGTATCGCAAGCAGTTCTTGAGCCCGGCAGAGCGGGCATTGGCAAACGGCCGAAATAAAATCGACCAACTCTTTCGCAAGGTTTCGCTCTGCACTGTTTCCGAGGAGGACATGGCGGTGAATGGTTTTAACTCATCAATTTTTCGTAACCTGAATACTCCAGAAGATTGGGAACAAGCGATCCACGATTTTGCCGCAGATTCTCATTAGCAGGGGGAGACTGCGTTCGGCATATATGATGGGCACAACCGGTATGGAAGACAAAACGGCGGCCACCAGCGTCACGGAGATAACCCGGAGCAGTCTCGAACCTGGTAGTACGCCAGGCGAGCGCTCGGAAGAACAGGGCCCTTACATCCAATTCGTCCATGTTTCCAAGGCCTTCGGTGAGAAGCATGTGCTCAGCGATGTCAGCTTTGAGGTGAACACCGGCGAAACCGTCTGCATCCTCGGACGCAGCGGGGTGGGGAAGTCGGTTGCGCTGCAGCACATTCTTGGTTTTCTGAAACCTGATTCTGGCCGCGTCATCGTTGCCTATGAGGACATCACCGACTATCCAGAGAAGGAACTGGAGCGGATCCGAAAAAAAGTCACGATGGTTTTTCAGAATGGGGCCTTGTTCGATTCGCTCACTGTCGGCGAAAACGTTGCCTTTCCCTTGCGCGAACGCGGAGACTTAATCGAGGAGCAGATTCTGCAAATCGTCTCCGGATTGCTGGACATGGTCGGCGTAAAAGAAATGGCCGATCAGCTTCCGGCTGAGCTTTCGACCGGCATGAAGCGGTCGGTTGCGATCGCCCGAGCGCTGGCTTCGCAACCGGAATGCGTGCTTTACGACGAACCGACGACCATGGTCGACCCGCTCATGGGGCAACTGCTGGGCGACTTGATGAAGCGGTTAAAGAGCCAGTTGCACCTCACCAGCGTGGTCGTCACTCACGACATGCGGCTGGCGAAGAAACTTGCCGACCGGGTGGTGTTTCTGCACGAAAGCAAGGTGCTATTCTTCGGGACCTACGCGGACATGGAGAGGTGCGGCGAACCCATCGTGCAGGAGTTTCTGAAGTTAGATGAGTTGGATTTGGGCGCGTGAGGTGCTGAAGAGATATTTCAAAGTTCCGGGATCAGGTATGCACCCGGTATTTTCCTGTCCAGCGTCGCCAAAGCCATGCCATTCGCCTTTGCAAGCTGTAATAGATGTCCATCTGTGAGTTGGCGATGAGTCCGAACCCAGGCGGGAAGCCGGTTAATATCGCGGTCATCTGAAAGAAAGTTGAATACCTGACTATTCAAGGCCTTGAGCCTTAGAAGAAGGTTTCGCGCCTCGCTAACGGTAAGGGAGTAGTTTAGGGCTTGCGCCAGAACGCGCACGAATCCGAGTTCCGTAATTGAGCAAGTAGCAATTGAAGGTGCTGATTTGGACACCCAGTGTGCGACTCGCTGATGGAACTCGTGCTGCAGGAAGCCCAACGCTACCAAAGCGTTGACATCGAAAAGGCACTTCATGGGAAATTTGACAGGATTTCTTCAACGTCTTTGCTGCTTAGTAGCGGTACGTCTCCTGTGATACTCAGAACCGGCAGACCAGTTAGCTGATCAATAATAATCTTGGGCCTGCGGCTACGCGTTCTCCGGGGCGTCAGCACGACACTTCCGCTCTCCACCCTTGCATCAAGTGGATCGCCGGTTCTTAAACCCAGCTTGCGGCGAATCTGGCTGGGTAAGACAACTTGCCCCTTCGTCGAAAGCCTTGTTTCCATGGGTAAGACAATCTTACCACATATTTTATCAAAAGCCAGCCCGGGCCAGTTTTTCCAAGGTGATCGACGTCTTTGCTTTTTCCGTTCCGATCATTTTTTCGACGTATTTCGCAATTAGATCAACTTCCAAATTCACCGGAGCGCCGGGCTTGAGTGATGGCAGGTTGGTAACGTTAGCAGAGTGAGGAATGACCGCCACCCGTACCTGTGTGCCATCGATCGCTGCGACCGTAAGACTGATGCCTTCGATAGCCAGCGATCCTTGGGCAACGATGTAACGGGTGAGTTCGGAGGGGACATTGATTTGCAATACGTAATCGTTGCCATCGGAGACCGGTGCAAATGAGATCACGGCGCCGACGCCGTCCACGTGGCCTTGCACGACGTGTCCGTCAAATCGACCGTTGGCGCGCATGGGA
>Ga0207053_10336_pt1 | contig 11250 bp, 12 predicted proteins | sample Alteio_BWMinCont_59_FD_153290 | JGI IMG/M metagenome (GOLD analysis project Ga0207053, IMG submission 153290) | Enriched cells from forest soil in Barre Woods Harvard Forest LTER site, Petersham, Massachusetts, United States -... | ecosystem: Environmental > Terrestrial > Soil > Temperate forest >...
GTTCACCTGCAACTCGTAGTTGCTCGGCTGGAAGGGTTTGCGGAGCGGGAACATGCGGCATTCGGCAGGGAGGTAGTTGCCTTTGAGCAAATTACATTCCTGACAAGCGGTGAGGATATTCTCCCAGGTCGTCGTGCCGCCGCGGGATTTGGGGATGAGGTGGTCGAAGGTCAGCTCGTGCGTCTTGTGGCGCTCGCCGCAATACTGGCACATCCATTTATCGCGCAGGAAGACGTTGAACCTTGTGAAGGCGGGGCGCGATTTGGGCTGCACATATTCTTTAAGAGCGATCACGCTCGGCACTTTCATCTGAAAGCTCGGCGAGTGGATGACGGCATCGTATTCGGAGACTATGTTGACGCGGTCGAGGAATACAGCTTTGACCGCTTCCTGCCATGACCACAATGAGAGGGGAAAATAACTTAAAGGCCGATAGTCCGCATTGAGTACCAGAGTAGGACAGCTATCAATGATAGCCCGTTCGGGGATGTTGGGTGGATAGAGTACGTTGACGTCGTCTCCGACATGATAGGTATATGAATCATTGGTTATTCTAATTTCGAAATTATGAGGATAAAGGTTCACTCTATGCTTGGCTTCAATAACCGCATAGGAATCATAATGCTTTGTAAAGTTCGCCGTGTAGGATTTCTTTGTGAAACCAACAATTGAGCCTTCAACCCGCACGCCAGTTTTTTCCAAGACGATTATACTGTTTTCTCCAATAATGGAAAATAATGCAAAGGCAATAGCCATAGCCAATGTGCCCATCGCAGAATTTTTTATGCTGCGGTACATATCTACTTTTTTGAGCCGTTCGGTCTTGGCTTTAAAAGTATTCATCTCTTTAGACTTCTCGCGGTTAGGCATCCAGGTATGCAAGCTTGGGTCCCATTCGGCCTCATCTTCATTGAGCGGGACACCGAAGTACATACCTCCCAGATAAGGCAAGGAGGCTATCCATGAATCGAAGAACTTGTCCGCTTGAAGAAATTGCGGAAGATAAAGAGGCTCTTGTGTGTCATCAAAGAGAACTAAGGTGATTCCGCTGGGCGTAGAAGCGTTACCGAAGCTAGACCGTACCCCTTTGATAGTGTTTCTCTTTATCGACCATTTTGAAAAAAACGATGCTGAATATTCTATTGAATCCCCGTTAAGGGTCAGTTTTTTACCGAGTATCTTGTAGATGAGCGGGTAATTACCAGCATCAAATGGTGGTATTTTGTTTTCCATTGATTACCGCGTTGCTGTTTAAATTTATGGTACTGTTAAGACTTTGACACAACTTGAAGTTGGGATAGTTCATTTCAGGCATGGATTTCTTCAAATTTTTTGACTTTAAGCTTCCCGGCTTTTTGCCTTGCCTGCCAGAGATCATGCTGCATTTGCAGTTTTAGCCAGGTGTCCGCTGTTGACCACCCCGCCTTTTCCAGCCGGATGGCCATTTCGGGGGAAACGCCCGACCGGCAGTTAATCAGTTCGGACAGGGTTTTTCTGGTGACGTCAAGCCCTTTGGCGGCATCGGTCACGGTAAGGCCGAGGGCTTCAATACATTCCTGCCGGATAATTTTTCCGGGGTGCGGCGGGTTGTGCATCATTATCTTTACTCCTAATGGTAATCTACAAAATCAACATCCTGAACATTCCCGTTTTCGAACCGGAAGATAATGCGCCAGTTTGCCCGGACTGTGACCGACCAGAACCCTTTCAGGACCCCGGATAGCTTGTGCAGCCGGAACCCTGGCAGATTCAATTCCTGAACAGTGGATGATATATTCAACAAACCGAGAATGGTGTTGATCTTGTCCAAATGTTCGCGGCTAAAACCGCTTTCATCTCCTTTTTCAAAGAGCCGTTTAAGGCCCCGGTGCTTGAAGTTCTCTATCATTTAAGTGTAACCTATAACGTTACGGGTGTCAATGTTAAACTTTCCGCTTCACCAAATGCTCAAAACTCGGCCCGATCTTGCACGGAATAACTTCAATTTTCTTCCAAACCCCGCCCGTCACATAGGGCTCTTTTGCCAGCCATTCATCGACTTCCTTGCGCGAGGGGTATTCGACGATCATCACTGAGCCGCGCATTTTTCCGGCGTCATCGAGGAGGGCGGCGCCGACGAGATGTTCGCCGGTTTTGATGCCGGCTGCGCTGGTGGCGAGGTGGCCTTCGCGCGCGGCGAGGCGGCGGGCGAGGGCGCCTTCGTCGTCGCCGTCATGGGCTATAATAATAAATTGCATCTGTCCTCCTTATAAAAAATTTCACAACAGCATCAAAGTATACTACAGAATCGAAAATTATCTATACGCCACCCCCGCCTTGCGCGGGGGTCCAAGAGCGCGTCCGCGCGTCTCATAACTTTACAAGACGGCCTGACGGCCTTTTGGATGCCCGCACAAGGCGGGCATGGCGAAACGGGAGAGGGAATCCTAACCCAGCAGCCGCTCGGCCTTCTTCCAGTCCAGTTCGCCGACCGTATTGATATTCGCGCAGAGTTCTTCGAGGATTTTATCCTGAATATCGCCGCGCCGCCGTGCTTCGGCGTAGGGGATTTCGGGGTGGAAGATCACCATCGAATAACGCGGGATAAATTTTTGCGGCCAGCGTTTTTCGAGCTCGAAGCCAACCTGCTTCTTCAGCGCGAATTTCGGGCTCGTGACGCCGTCGCGCATTTCGAAGAAGTTTTCCACCGCCATATCCGCAATCGCATCCGCATTGGGCTTGCGCAGGCGGCTGAATTCGGCGAAGACATCAGGCCAGACCGGATGCTTAGAAGACACCAGGTCGTTCATCACCGCGCAATCCTCGAACCCGCTGTTCATCCCCTGAGCAAAGAACGGCACAATCGCATGCGCCGCATCGCCCATCAATACAGTATTGCCGCTATTCCACGGCGAACATTTCACCGTCACAAGCGCACCCGTCGGGTTGGCAAAGAAATCTTCCGCCAGCGTCGGCATCAGCGGCACGGCATCGGGGAAATCTTTTTTAAAGAAGGCCAGCACATCCGCTGGCGTCTTAAGCGCATCAAAACCCGTGTAAGGATAAAACAGCGTCATCGTAAAACTGCCATCCGTATTCGGCAGCGCGATCATCATATGACTCTTGCGCGGCCAGATATGCAGCGCATGTTTTTCCATCCGGAACGCGCCGCCAGCGCCAGCCGGAATATGCAGCTCTTTATAACCGTATTCCTGAAAGCTCTGCGCGTAGTTGAAATTCTGCACAGACTCTAGCATCGCCTTGCGTACAACAGACCACGCACCATCCGCAGCTATAACAGCCTCCGCCTTCAGCTTCTCAATATCAGAAGCCGCAAGCGTCTTATCAAAAGTGATATTCACATTCTTGTATGAATCCGCCGCCTCAAGCAAAACCTTGTTCAGCAACCCGCGCGAGGCCGCATAAATAACTTCATCTTCCTTCTGTCCGTAAGCGAAAAAAGTGGTTTTTCCTTCAATATCATGAACCATCCGCCCCTTCATCGGGATGGCGATTTTCATGACTTCGGTTTTCAAACCAACCTCATCAAGCGCACGCAACCCCCGCGCCGTCACGGCAAGGTTGATCGACCGCCCCGCCGGAACATCGGCGTGGCGCATATCGGCGCGGCGCTCGTGCAGCGCGATATCAAAACCTTTCCGCGCGAGATAAACCGCCATCAGCGGGCCGACCAGCCCGCCGCCAACAATGTGCACTGTCATTTTGAAGCCTCCGCGAAAATTTTTGCAAAAAGATAAACATCCATGAATGTATTATAAAGCGGCACCGGCGCGACGCGGATACAATCCGGCTCGCGCCAGTCGCAGATCACGCCTGCTTCTGTCAGCGCCTCGTGAACCTTTTTGCTCTTGGCACGAATAGAGAGCTGGCAGCCGCGTTCTTCAGCGTTCTTCGGCGTCATGATTTCGCAGCAGCCTTTCAGTAGAAATTCAAGATACCCCGTCAGTAAAACGCTTTTCGCGCGCAGGTTCTCCATCTTCGCTTCATAAAAAATATCCAGCGAGGCTTTTAATGGAGCCATGCCGAAGATGGAGGGGTTGGAAAGCTGCCAGCCCTCCGCGCCGGGGATCGCCTTGAAATCCGGTCCCATTTTAAAGCGGCTCGTTTTGTCATGCCCCCACCAGCCCGCGAAACGCGGCAGCGAGTTATCGTTAGCAAACCGCTCATGCACAAAGCACCCCGCCACACAGCCCGGCCCGCCGTTGAGATATTTGTAGCTGCACCAGCACGCGAAATCGACATTCCAGTCATGCAGTTTCAGCAAAGCATTACCTGCCGCATGCGCGAGATCAAACCCGACGATGCAGCCATGTTTGTGTCCGAGTTTCGTGATTTTTTCGAGATCGAACAACTGTCCCGTGTAATAATTCACGCCGCCCAGCAGCACAAGCGCAACGCTTTCATCCAGATAATCTTCTATATCATCGCCAGTTTTTAGTTCAACCAACGATGTCGCCGGATCAAAGCCATGAAATAAAATCTGCGACTTGACAGCATATTGGTCAGACGGAAACGCGCTGGCCTCGATCAGAATTTTATGCCGTGTCTTCGTCGGGCGGTAAAACGACACCATCATGAGGTGCAGGTTGACGGTCAGGTTATTCATGACAACAACTTCAACGGGTTTCGCGCCAACGACATGCGCCATTTGCTTTGTAAGGAATTCGTGATAATCCTTCCACGGGTTTTTGCCTTTAAAATGCCCCTCGACGCCAAGGTTTTTCCAGTCCTCCAGCTCCTGTTCAAGCGCATCAACAACGGTAACGGGTTGCAGGCCCAGCGAATTACCGCAGAAATATATACTATCCACGCCCTTCACCTGCGGGATATGAAACTTCTTCCGGTATCCCTTCAGCGGATCAGCCGCATCCATTTTCGCGGCGAATTCAATTGTGTTCTCGTATTTCATCGCTTCACCTTATAAAGCACAGGCCGGCTCGGCGCAGCATCGGCTTCGAAAGCGGCAACCTGCAAATTCAGCAAATAGCCGCCATCCTTCACGTTGTCCGGCACATAAACCAGTTCGGTAATTGTTTTCTTCCGCGCATTCTTCGCCCAGAAGATATGATGATTAATCAACTTCGCATCATCTACTTTATCAACGGACGGAAAATCAACCAGCAGGTGCTGCACGCCGAGTTTGACGATATGGTGCATGGCTTCGGCTGTAAAATAGGGCGGTGTGGATTTGCTGTAGTTGCGTGTCATTTTGTTTTTGCCATTTGGCAGGGTGCGCACAATCAACGCTTCCACGGGCTTTAGTTTCTTTAGCATCGCAGCGGTAATTAAGCCTTTCGCAGGAGTAACCGTCACCAGCGTCGCCATAGCCAAGCCGACATTCTGCACAAAAATACGTTCTTTCGTGATATGCCCCACACATTCCGTATGCGTCCCATTCAGGTGCGGGCTAAAGGTATAGACTTCGCAGTTGCAACTCCCGCCATGGCGTGTATCGCCGACAAAACTGCCCGCTTTATATGCGGCTTTTTTTGCGGGCGGGCCGTCGAAAGCGACAAGCTGTTTCTTGCCAAAAGAAACGGGAATTGAAATATCGACAGCGGATTCCAAATCTATATTCAGACGCATCCCAGCCACTCCTTCGCCGTGCCGGAGAACAGGCGCACAAGCTGTGCGGCGGTGATACCGCGCAGATGTTCGATCATGTGGCCCGGATAAATTCCCTTTTTGCCGATAGTATCCAGTTCGCCCAGCGGATAAGGATAATCCGAACCCATGGCGATGCGTTCCACACCCATCTGCGCGATCAGCATTTGCAGCACGGACTTGTCATGCACAAGTGAGTCAACATAAACGCCGCATTGTTTAACAGTTTCATACGGGTCAAGCTGTGAGGCGTTTTTAAACAGATCCGGCCTGCAATAAGCGCCATGCTCCAGTCGCCCCAGCATAGCAGGGAAGGCGCCGCCGCCGTGCGCATACATCACACGCAGCTTCGGCAATCGTTCATGCACGCCGCCGCTGCGCATCGCGTCAAACGCCAGCGCCGTTTCCAGCCCCATGCCGAGCAGCCACGGACGCCAGTTGCGGTTCGCGTTCATACGCTTCTTCAGGCGCTCTTCCGTCGGTGACATAAACCCGCCCCACGGATGAATAAAAACCGCCATGCTCATTTCCGCCGCAGTCGCAAAAATCGGAAACAGTTTCGGATCATCCAGATCCATGCCATCGATATTCGAATTGATCTCAACTCCGCGCATGCCAAGTTTCTTAATACGTTCAAGCTCTTTAATTGCAAGATCAGGAAACTGCATTGGTAGCGCGCCGATAGCCTGAAACCGCTTCGGGAACTTCGCAACAGTCGCCGCATTATCATCATTCAAAATCTTGCAAATAGCGGCGGCATCTTCGGCGTTATCCACATAATCCGGCATCATCATCGGCGTTGGAGAAAGCACCTGCATCGTCACGCCATGCGCATCACATTCTTTAATGCGCACCGCGCCGTTATAGGCATTTTCTTCGACTTCGCGCTGCACCTCGCCCTTGCTGTTCACCATTTCGGCGCAGCAGGGTTTTGTTTTATGCGCACGCACGCGGATAAAATCGGCATAATGGGTAAAGCGCGAAAGCACTTCATAAGTTTCCGGCGATGTGACGGTGTGGGTATGGACATCCCACTTTTCAGGCATCATTTGCGGCTCTCCGGCAGCGGCATGATATGGCCGCAGTTTTTGCAGGTGCGCGCGTCTTCGTTGTTCCAGAAGCGGTCGAACAGTGGCGGTAAATCTTTCACAATGCTTTGTAGCGGCAGGAATTCTTCATGCAGTTTTGTATGGCATTTGTCGCAGTACCAGAGAAAACCATCCAACTCATCCGGCTGACGCTTACGTTCGATCACAAGGCCGACGGTATTGGCTTGTCGCTGCGGTGAGTGATGCAAATGTGCAGGCAGTAAAAACATTTCGCCTTGTTTAATCGGGATATCTTGCGGTTTGCCGCCTTCCATGACGCGTAAAACCATATCGCCCTGAAGCTGATAAAAAAACTCATCACCCGGATCATCATGATAATCCTTGCGCGTGTTCGGACCGCCGATGGCCATGATGATAAAATCGCCTTCATTATAGACCGTCTTGTTGCATACGGGCGGCTTGAGGTCGGCGCGATGTTCTTCAACCCACTTCATGAAATTGAACGGAGGAAGCATTTTATTTCTCCTTTATCGCGGCAATACATTTAAGCTCGATCGCAATCGGCGTCGGCAGGCAGTTGATTTCCAGCGTCGTGCGGCAGGGCGGGTTTTCGGCGAAATATTCAGCCCAGAGCTTGTTGTAGATGGGGAAATCGGCCTTCATATTCGTCAGGTAAACAGTCACATCAACCAGATCAGTCCATTCAGCATCGGAAGCCTCAAGAATATTTTTGACGTTCTCAAAAACGCTGTGGCACTGCGCGGCGATATCATAGGCAACGATATTGCCCTGCGCATCCAGCGTCACGCCGGGGATTTCCTTGGTACCTTTTTTGCGTGGACCTACGCCGGAGAGAAACAGCAGATTGCCGACGCGGCGGGCATGTGGGTAAAGCCCGACGGGTTCCGGCGCTTTGTCTGAGTTATGCACGGTTGTTTTTGACATGACTAAATCCTCCCTATAAAACCGTCATCCCCGCCTTGTGCGGGGATCCGGAAGGCCGTCAGGCCGTCATATGAGTCTATGAGACGCGCGGACGCGCTACCGGATCCCCGCACAAGGCGGGGATGACGATGATGTTTGTTTCTAATACCTCGCATCATACCATCCTCGACACAGTTTTCTCTTCGGTAAAAAATTCCATCGCCCGCCGTCCGCCTTCGCGGCCGATGCCGGATTTTTTGACGCCGCCGAAAGGTGTGTTCAGGTCGCGTACGTTCCAGCAGTTGACCCAGACGATGCCGCTTTCAATCTTGGCAGAAACACGTTTCGCGCGCGCATCGTCCTGCGTCCAGATTGAGGCGGCGAGGCCGTATTGCGTGCTGTTGGCGATGGCGATAGCATCTTCTTCGGTTTTAAAAGGCAGCAATGTCACCACAGGGCCGAAAATTTCTTCCTGATTGGTGCGGCAGTCGGGCGGTAATTTTTCGATGATCGTCGGCTCGATAAAATAGCCGTCCTTGCAGCGTCCATCAACGATATGGCGTTTACCGCCAGCCGCTATCCTGCCGCCTTCTTTCACTGCGAGATCGATATAGCCAAGTACTTTCTCCATATGCGCTTTCGACACCATCGGGCCATGTTGCGTATCCGCCTCAAGCGGGTCGCCGATTTTTATGTTCGGCAGCTTGCGGAGGAGGGCGATCTTAAACCGTTCGTAGATGGATTCCTGTATCAGCAGACGCGAACCGCAGAGACATATCTGTCCTTGATTCGAGAATGCCGCCGCCAGCGCGCCATCGCTCGCCGTCTCGATATCCGCATCTTCGAAAACAATCGTCGGGTTTTTGCCGCCGAGTTCGAGGGATACTTTCTTGAGCTGCTTTGCGGCGGTGCTGTAAATTTCAGTTCCCGTTGACGTGCCGCCCGTGAAGGAGATGGCCGGGATATCAGGATGCTTCGTGATCGCCGCGCCGATCTTGGCGCCCTTGCCGTGGATAACATTGAACACGCCGCGCGGGATGCCAGAGTCATTGACTAACTCGGAGAGCATATAGGCCGTCATCGGCGTGACTTCGCTTGGCTTGGCGATGACGCAGTTGCCAGCTGCCAGTGCGGGCGCGAACTTCCACGTGAACAGCAGCATCGGCAAATTCCAAGGTGAGATGGTCGCGACGACTCCGATAGGTTGCGGCAATGTATAGCTTTCAATCTTGCCCGATTTGAAATTCTCGCCAGCGAATTTTTGTCCTTCATCAGCAAAAAAATGCAGGTTGGCGATGCCGCGTGCGATGTTGGCGGCGCTGCACTGGGAGAGGGGACGGCCATTGTCGATACATTCGGCACGCGCAAATTCCGCTGCGTTTTCCTCGATCAGGTCGGCGAGCTTGTGCATGGCGCCCGCGCGCAGCGCCGCGTGCATGTCGCGCCAGTGCGGGAAGGCTTTTTTCGCCGCCTTGACAGCATGCTCCAGATCGCTTTCATCGGAATCCGGCACAAGAGAATAGGCTTTGCCGATGGAAGGGTCTTCGTTCTCAAAATACTCGCCCGCGAGAGGCTCCATCATATCGCCGCCGATAAAATTGAGAATTTTCTGCATCAGAGGCTGCTCGTCCTGCCGCCGTCCACGGGCAGATTGATGCCGTTGATATAGGCAGCGGCGGGGCTGGCGAGGAAGGCGATGGTCTGCGCGATTTCTTCCGGTGTGCCATAGCGTCCGGCAGGCACCGTGGCTTTCTCAATCTCGATAAGTTCGGCAATACTCTTGCCTGTGCTTTTAGATTTGCCTTCGACGATCTCTTTCATGCGGTCGGTATCAATCGGGCCGGGCAGGATGTTGTTGACGGTGATGCCGAATGGCCCCAGTTCCCCCGCCAGCGTCTTTGCCCAGTTGGCGACGGCAGCGCGGATGGTATTCGAAACACCCAGGCCTTTAATCGGCTGTTTGACTGAAGTTGAAATCACATTAATAATACGCCCGTATTTTTCCGCCTTCATGCCGTCGATAACCGCCTGCACCATCACATGGCTGGCAAGAAGATGCTGTGTGAAAGCGCGCTCGAAATCTTCCACCGCCGCGAGATGCGCCGGACCCGCCGCTGGGCCGCCTGTGTTATTCACCAAAATATGAAACGGTCCCTGTGCCTTCACATGCGCCGTTATTTTCTCTTTCAGCGCCTTCACATCAGACATATCCGCCGCAAGCGCATGGTGCTTCTGGCCTTTGGATGTATCCAGCCCGGCTTTCACCTGCTCCAGCACATCCCCGCGCCGCGCGATAATAGTGACGCTGGCGCCAAGGCTGGCCAGTTCAACCGCCGTCGCGCGTCCCATGCCTTTGCTCGCGCCGCAGACAATAGCGCGCTTGCCTGTAAGATTAGTTTCCATAAATTAGCCTTTTGTGATGCACTTGACTGTACCAGATTGCACAAACGCTTACAAAAAAATAGTGTTGACATATTATGGAATAAATTATATATTATGGAATAATTTGCATTGTTAGATATAGGAAAAAAGCTATGCCTCAATCCACCCTCGTAAAGGATTTTTATTACAATGTGCCTTCTTCCGGCGAGCGGTTGAGCATACCCTCCGGTGCTGACCTGCAAAAAGCCTATGACGCACTTGATGCAGAGACAAAGCGCGAACTGCTGCTGACGCCGATGTCAGAAACGCAGCCCGTAAACTCACTATCATTTATGATCGCCGACGGCTGGCACAAAAATGCCGCGCGTTGCGGAAGAGGCAAATGGCGCGTTGATTTTCTCGAAACGACGCTTGATGAAATCGAGACACTTACCGGCGACACGCAGGAACGCATCGACGTGCTGACGGGCGCGAACGAGCTTGGGCAAACGCCTTTTCTCAAGACCCTGCAATTCGACAACGCCGCGGCATTCGACCTTCTGACGCAGCGCCTTTACAAATGGGCGGGCGACGATTTCGCTAACGACTGGATGAAATCATTTCTGGAACAGCATCTGGGCACTATTGAAGACTGGGCTTCATATGCCCTGGAAGACATTGGCAACAGCAAACAGGACACCGAAGACGGCAGGCGCATCCTGAGCCTGAGCATGAAATGGTATAAACCGGCGGAACAGGCGGCGCTCGCGCACACGGTCGCGCAAATACGCCCCCACGTCAGGCAATGGATTGACGAACAGCCCGATCTGCCAAACGTGCGTCGGGAAGGGCTGGAAAGCCTGCTGCAGGATTCTACTGCCGTCAAACAGGGTAAAACGCCGCTCGACTATGTCTCGCCAACAAATTCGGACAGCAACAATTCCGACAATCCCGGCGGGATGTTCTGGGCGCTGCTCGCGCTGCAGCAAAAACTTGGGCTTAAAACCCCGGAGCAGAGCGCAGAGATCGTCTTTGATAAATTTTCAAGGCAGCCCCGAAACTCGTCAGGCGACACGGAGATGCACAGGTATTGGCAAGCAACCGTTCGGAGAAGTTGTCCAAAAAGTGCCGATGATCTGGAAGATGCTCTTGGTACGCTGATCGCCAGGCTCGACCGCTTCTTTGGCGAAGCCGCCGCCCTTGATCTGACGAAAAGGCTGCTCCTCCTCGAAAACAGCCAGGGAAAGCTGCCGCTCGACTATTTAAAATCGGATTTTCGGGAGACCCGGGAGCGCGATTACTACATCGAAGC
>Ga0207053_10266_pt1 | contig 11243 bp, 8 predicted proteins | sample Alteio_BWMinCont_59_FD_153290 | JGI IMG/M metagenome (GOLD analysis project Ga0207053, IMG submission 153290) | Enriched cells from forest soil in Barre Woods Harvard Forest LTER site, Petersham, Massachusetts, United States -... | ecosystem: Environmental > Terrestrial > Soil > Temperate forest >...
GAGTTCGCAGAATCTTCCTTCATACTTGCCGTCAGTTCGTTGCCGGAGCAATATTTTCTTTCCACTTCAACTCGATCGCCGGGAGCTTTTTTGGAGAACTTATCTTGCCTTCGTTGCAATCGAGAGATTGAATCCGGACAGAAATCGGTTGCGGTTTACGTCTTTGCGCAAACCGTAGGCATCCGACCGCGCCAGAAATCAGCGGCGCGCCGCATCTGCTTTTGCCCTCAGTGCTCGGTTTCGCTGGCCATGGGACCAGCGCCCGAGGGCGCACTCAACCTCGCGGCATGGGAGATGATTCGAGAACTCGTCAGCTCAGATCCGGCACTCACGGCTGCTGCCTGGGAGTCTTTGCGGGCCATTGATGGCTTCCTGCCGGGGACGAACGGAACTGACTGCGGCCCTCGTCGGGCAGTTGGAGGATACCTGGAATTTTGATCGTCTTAGTCGGATCGAACCCTTACTTTTCCCTGCGACAACATGCACTTCGCGTACAGGTAGTCTACAGGTCTAAATAATATGGCAACATCCGCAATTCTTGAAAAGCGTGTCGGGATCGCGTATTGGATGGAAGAGGTGCTGGACCAGTGCGCGAAAGCAGAACAAGATTTCAATTCGGATCCAGTTCACGACCTGCGGACTGCCCTGCGGCGCTGCCGTTCCATGGCTGACGGCATCAGAGTCTTCGATCGCGATCCCGCATGGAAGAAGATGCGGCGAGCGGGCAAGGAACTCTTTAGCAGCCTGGGAGAACTTCGCGATACTCACGTGATGATGGAATGGGTCGAGAAGCTCGCGCCAGAAGGCGGCCCGGTCGCTAAGCGAATCAGAGACATGCTGGTTTTCCGGGAACAGGAATCGAAGAACAGCGCCGCCGGTGTGCTGCAGAATTTTGATCGCAGACAATGGAAGAATTGGGCTAGCAGACTACCCGATCGAGCAACGCAGGTCCCGCTCGACAGCGCTGTGTTCGCTCATCTCGCTTTGGAACGCTGGTACGAGGCCCACACTCTCCATCTTCGGGCGTTGCGCAACCGGACCAATGTTGGTTTTCACGATCTGCGTATCGCAATCAAGCGCTTCCGTTATACGCTGGAAAATTTCTTACCTGGCCTGCATCAGGCCTGGGGTGACGACCTCAAAGAGATCCAGGACATTCTCGGGGAGATTCATGACCTTGACGTGCTCTGGCAAACCGCCATTCGCATCAAGGCTTTTCCCGATGCGGCGACGCGGGCGCAATGGCGAACCCGCCTGGAGCAGGAACGCTACCAGCGCCTGACTTCCTACCGCGCCAAAATGACTGGCGCCAATTCACTTTGGACCGTCTGGCGAGAACGCCTGCCGAGTGCAGAGGAGTGCCGGCCCCTAGGACTGGAGCGGCTGAGAACTTGGGCAGCATTCCTCGATCCAAAGATCACCCACTCAAAGCACGTTGCTCGCATAGCCTTGCAACTTTATGACGGACTGCCCGTCACCGGGATTCTGCGTGGCCGCAAGCGGGAAGCATATCGATGGATACTCCATGCGGCCGCCTTAATGCATGAAGTTGGCCGTTCAAGAGCAAATGCTGGATACCACAAGGTATCGGCGCGACTGGTAAGAAAATTGGAACCGCCATTGGGCTGGACAGCCGGCGAACTGCGTCTTGCTGCTCTCGTGGTGCGATATCATCGCGGCGCCGTCCCCCGGGCGACACAGAGATCGTTCACCGCTCTATCGTCCTCGCGACAGCGCCTCGTGCAATTTCTCGAGGGTATTCTGCGCCTTGCTTGCGCCTGCGACTGGCAACATGACAATAAAATACTCAGTGTCAACGTCGAATCTGTGAGTCCGGTAATCAACGTCCGCGCGGAAGGATATATCGAATCATCGCCCCTGGCAGAGCACATCGCGGCCGCACGACATCTGCTTGAGCTCACTTATCGCCGCCCGGTTTTTGTTTTGGCCACTGGGCAATTGGCCGCGGAAGAAACAGAAAAGATCCAAGCGCATGCGGCCTAAGTAGGTTCCTCAGACGAAGCTCAGTTTCCCTTCCGACGCTCCGCGCAATACACTCCTTGCGGGAAGAAATATGCAAAAGCCCCGATCACGCAAAGCAGTGCCGCAGAAAAAACATGCCCCTTCGCTGCCTCGCAAGGGAAATGAGTTGACAGAATTGGCGCTGCGCGCGTGTTTAATTGCCAGTGATGCCGCCTCTAACACCAAAGAGTTCCTCGCCAACTCTTCCCGCTTGGCCTTCCTGGCCGTGCGGGATTGCGAGAAAGAACTCGACCGCATTGAGCAACAGATAGATGAGCAGCTTCCGGCCGCCATTACTGACGTTGGCGAACTCGAAGCGCGCGAGCTGCTTGCATGCCTCAGATTCAGCACCGACCTTGAGCGGATCGGCGATTTACTTTGGGGAGTGGCACAACGGGCGCACAATCTGGAAACTCAGTTGCCGAAGCTTGATCTTCAACAGCTCATCGGAATCTTAGATGTATTAGCAAATATGTTGCAGCGGATTCGCGAGGGCTTTGTTGAGCGTAACCTGGATCCCGCAAGCTATGTGCTCCGTGCGGACCGTGAGATTGACCAGACCTACAAGTCTCTGTTCAGCCGACACGTGCACAGCGAGACCCGCAGAGATTTAAAGCACGGAGCAGACGCGCTGTTGATGGCTCAAGCTCTCGAGCGTGCCGGAGATCATGCCACTAATCTGGCCGAAGAACTTTTCCGGCTGATAGAAGGCCGCAGCCTGCGCCACACGCCAAAAAGGCAGCTCAAAGACTATTGACCCTCACAGGAACAATCCGGAAATGCCTGCCACCTGATTGAAAAGTTCTGAATGGAGCCGACGATCGGACTTGAACCGATGACCTGCCGATTACGAATCGGCTGCTCTACCAACTGAGCTACGTCGGCCTGTGCCGATTATGGTCAGTTTAGCATGTGCGCCGCAGCCATCATCGAACTGGCTGGATGGAGTCGCGCGCGAGTGGCGGAGGTTTTGTCGTCTGACTATCTGTGGTTTTCAGAGCCAAACTGCGAGCAATTCACAAGGACTGGCAACTGCGATCCGTCCTCGCAAGCTCACCACGGTTTGTAGACCACAGGGGCTTTGCGGCGTCCTAAAAACTCGGAAGCGCAGATGCCGAGGATGACCATCGAGATCAAGTGATTTCTTGCGGCCGGGCTACTGATTGCGAGGCTGAGCGTCGGCTCGAATAAAAATATTTCGAAAACCAGCGCGGCGAAGATTGTGCCCAACATTCCGGCAATATGTCCGAAGCGCAAGGCGACATATAAAATCACCAGTAAGAACAGAAACGGAACGATAGAACTATGCGCGCTTCCCGAGAAAACTGGAATCAAACATCCTGCGACCGCGGTGCAGGACGCTGCGCCCAGAGACGAACGCAACCAACCGATTACATGCCAGTCGTATTTTCCGCCGGAGGCAGATTCAATTCTGTCATCAGGCAAAGTTTGCTTTTCGCGGATCCAGGACCCTAACAGTTCAATCCACAAGCAGCCGCGCAAGAAGCAGCAACCGATCAGCCCGGCGAACGGAATGTACATCGGGCTGGAATACGGCGATGCAGTAGTATTTTTGGAAATTACGCCCGTCGGTGCCACGCCGGTTTGCATGCCGGAAACCGCAGGCGTACTTGGGGCGCCAATTGCCACCCGGTCAAGGTCTCCGACACCAGATGCTTCGAGCGACATACCGCAAAAGCCTCAAAAAAGACTCTTTTCCAGCCGGTTCTTCGATGCAGACACAATGCTGTGAGATGCCGGGCAGCAATGCACACGCGTTGTACTCACGATCTGTAAAATCCAGCAACAAGCCTGCTATTTTTTAGGGGAGACACCTTAGGAAACATGCACTATTCACTATCGTTTTCTAATGTTTTCTCTTTCATGTGAGTAGATGACTCCGTAGAATTCTTTCAACTTAGCTGCTTCCCCGGCAGCCAAATTCTAAAAAGCTGGAGATGTGTAATGAGATTCGGGAAAGTTTTTGCTGTCGTGTGTGTGTCTCTGTCCGTTTTGGTTCCGTCGTTCGCGGGCGCAACCACCTTTTATAATCTACAGTCCCACAGCGGTTGGTCAGGCTACGCGCTCTTGCCGCCCAGCTGGGGTATTTGTTCGAGCTGTTCGTCAGGCGGATCTCGCCTGAAATGGTCATGGACTCCGAAGGTAAGCTCTCCATCCATGGACGGCATTTCTACTAAGTCAAACTACGGCGGCGGAACTACGCAATGGGGAGACGTGCTCTGGAACAACCACCTCGTCGGCTCATTCTCGTCGCAAGGCCTTCCCGATTCCAGTCACACTCTGACCGCCTCGCTGCACAGTTTCACGTATGACGTGTATTTCTGGGTGAGCAAGGCAAGCGTGTCCCAGGCCCTGGAATTCGATATCAACCAGTTCACCGGCGGAAAGTCATTCATTTGGGGGCATGAGTGCCGCGTCGCAGGCGGCCATGAGTGGGACATTTATGACAACGTGAACCACAAATGGGTCCCCACCGGCGTGTCTTGTAACCCGGTCAGCGGTGCATGGAACCACTTGGTCATCCAGGTCCAGCGGACCACCGGTGGCCGATTGCTATTCAAATCGATCACGCTGAATGGAAAAACAGCTACCCTGAACGTCTACAAATACCCAACTTCGACTTAATGGCACGGGATCACCATCAATTATCAACTGGATGGAAACCGGTACGGTACGCCTTATAACGTCTATCTCGACAAGCTGAAGTTCACAATGCAGTAACTCACAACTGAAGCGTGAAAAAAGCCTGCCGCGCAAAGCGGCGGGCTTTTTCCTTTAACCGGGAAGCGTTCAATCAGTCGCGTCTAAAGCGGGCGCGGAGCGTGAACGTTGAGCGCGGCTAGCTTGTGCACTGCGGCCTTCGTGCCACGCCTGCTGACAACCGTCGCGGTGAGTACAAGGGATGACAGACTTATGACCACCATCGCCACGGCTGGCCAACCGGTGAGCATTGAATTATTTCCCATGATGGTGAGCGCAAAAAATACGCACAGCAGATGCACGCAAAAAACCTGAAGCGAGGCTTGCCCCATCATTACCAGCGGCCGTATTGCCAAAGGTTTGAGCACGGATCGGAACCTAATGACCAGTATGGCAATTGCGGTGAAATCGACCATTCGGCCGAATCCAAAATCCCACTTATCGAGCACCGGGGCAAGCTTCCCCAAGTCAAAACCTGTTCCGATTTGCACATAACGCAGCGCCAGAAATAAGACCGCTATTACTGCTGCTGGAACAATGACCGTTCTCTTCTGCGCCCAGGCCTCAAGCGGCAGATCGTTTCTCGCCCACCGCACCCCTAACCACAGGCCGACTAGCCACCAGAGTTGCCAAGCCAAAAGATCGAAGGCGCCCATCTCGTTCAGCGGGATCTGCAACCCAAACGCGTGGGTCAACCAGTTGTACACCATGGTCTTAAGCCCAAATTGCGCGAACAACCAGAGCGCGAAGCCACCGGCGAAAGCAAACTTCCAACCGAATCGCTTGCCAAGCAGCACTGCTAACGGGGTAAGTACCAAGAAAATGATGTAGATCGGCAGAATGTCGAGCAGAGGCGGCCGGTAGATCATTAATGCCGCATCAATGAAAGCCCGCGGTCGACCGACCGTAAAATAATAGTTGAGCAAATTGTGCACTGCCGGCCGATTTCCGCGGGCGGCGATGGGCGCTTCGATCACGAAGGCGAACGCGAGCAACAGGAGTTGGTAAACGTACAAACGTGCTGCCCGCATCCAAACGTTGCGAGACATAGCACGATTGCCTTCGCGCTCCATCAACCGGCCACAAATCCTGCCGGTAAACAGCGCGGAAAGAAAGATGAAGCCCTCGGTGGCGGCGAAGAAGCCTAGTGGCTGGTTCACGTAGGTGCTCAGGACGGTCGGCAGGTGCGTGCACGTCATCCAGACCAGCATCAACCCACGAAGGGCGTCCACCTCTTCGATTCGATTCCTCATCAGCCTTGAGTCTTCACTTCCCTGCCTGCAAGGTCCGCCAGTATCTTCGATGCGTTCCCGCCGGATTTTGCGTCAAATGAATAATTTAATTGCAGCAAAGGTGCAGCAGAACCAGATTTCTGACTGCATTCCTAATGCAACCACATGTGGACACGGGCGCGGGTAAAGACTCAGTTAAAAACGGTGAAGTTTTGTAAGGCTGGAGGCGATCCTACCTGTGCGGTACTATCTGTTAGACCTTCTCAATCAATCCCGACTTTCCTGCTACGCCGCTCCGTCAACACAGTGTCATGCCAGACGCCCGCCAGCTTCCCTATGCGCTCACGCCGGCCGACGACCCGAAACCCTCATCTCGCTTGAAGCGTGAGGCTAGCGACATTCTCAGCAATTGTGGCGCCCGGCAGCGTCCAGATGCCGTGCGCTTCTGCGGATTCAATGAGCGCTTCCAGCAGAGCACGACCGACTCCTCGCGCTCGCGCGGCGGCCGCAACATAGACTCCTACTTCGGCTACGCCCGCATAGCATGCGCGCTTTGACACCGGACTTAACGCAGCCCAGCCGACAATCCCCTGCTCGCGTGCTACGAGGCGGGAGTGCGCCAGCCGCGCTGCGTCCCACTCTTCCCAGGAGGGCGGTGCAGTCTCGAACGTCCCCAAACCTGTAGCGATGCCCTCTTCGTAGATCGCGCGGACCTGTGGCCAGTCACCTGGAGCCATAACTTCGATCCGCAATCCCATGCGCGGTGCCAAACAGAATCTCTGATATCTCAACCCAATAGAATTGAATCCCGGAAAATCATTCCCTTTGCAGCCGAGACTGAAGAACGACCGAAGTTGCCTTCCCAACATAGCTAATTGTCGCGTCAGGTTCCGAACTCGGGGCAATGCCTGTCCCGTGTCCATCGCTGACGATCACTACGTGAAAGGTTCTGTGCTCCAGCATTCCAGGGAAATTGCCACGACGGTCCCCGATTGTGAGTTTTTCTGCTTTGTCATCCCAATGCATGGCAATCAGGGAATAGATTCCGTGCTCGTAGTTGTAATTGTCGCCTTCGTCTTCATAGAGGGTGAAGTCACCATCTGCTCCGGGGTAGAGCCGTAGTTCAACCGGTTCTGCCAGGGATGACGTCGACGGCCCGCCTGGAGCAAAAGGAATGATTGCTCCTGCCTTTGCATAGATCGGAATTCTATCGAGTGGGGCTTCTGCGGTGATCTTCTGATCGCCACTTAGGCGTTTGCCCGTCCAGAAATCGATCCATTTGGTCCGCGCAGGGAGGTAGAGACTTCGCTGCGTAGCGCCCGCTGTAGTCACTGGACTGACAAGCAACGAGGACCCAAACAGAAACTGGTCTGAGATTCCTCGCGTTTTGGGATCAGAGGAAAACTCAAGAGGAAGCGCGCGCATGAGCGACTCACCATTCGTCGTAACGCCCCACGCAGCCGAATAGATATACGGCACCAGCCGATAACGTAATTCGTCATATTGCGTGAGCACGCGTTCTACTTGTGGGCCGTAGTTCCAAAGCTCAGTGTTCGACTTATACCCGTGGACACGGAACAGCGGACAGAACATGCCATACTCGAACCAACGAATCAGTAGTTCGTGATACGCATCGGAAGTGTACTGGTCCGACGGCCTAAAGAAACCGCCCGTGTCTGTCGTCCAATACGGTAAGCCAGACATGCTGAAACTGAGCCCAGCAGGAATTTGCCGGCGCAGTGTAGCCCAGTTGGCGCTGATGTCGCCTGACCACGACGCGGCTGCATTTCTTTGCTGTCCAGCAAAAGCGGAGCGTGTCAGGATCACGACTCGCTTTTTGTCCGTTGTCGCTCGTTGACCTTCGTAGATGGCTTTGGTCACAAACAGTGGATATGCGTTGCGTACTGACTCGCCGGGACCCAAGAACGTCTCCGCGCCCTTAAGCACGTCGAATTCTGGTTCTGTAGCATCCATCCACCAAGCATCCATTCCATCCTGGAAGATTCCACTTTTTAGCTGCGACCAGAATGCCGATCGAGCTTTAGGATTGAAGAAATCCGTCCAGGGTGTTCCCGGAACAAGAAGAGATCCCGCACTCATCATTTTGTAAACGTCGGTATCTTCTCCAAAACGCGACCAGACGGAGATCATCAAATGGAGGTCTTTGGCATGAAGTTGCTCAAGCATCTCCTTCGGCTGAGGGTAATGGTCCTCGTCGAACTTCATCGCATTCCAGCCATATTTGCCCCAGTACTGCCAGTCTTGTACCAGTGCGTCGACTGGGATGTTTCGCTTCCGAAATTCTGTCGCGGTGTCGAGGATTTCTTGCTGGCTGGAATAGCGTTCTCTACACTGCCAATATCCGTACGCCCATTTGGGAAACAACGGCGCTTCGCCCGTAAACTGGCGGTAATCGGAGATGACGCGGTTCAACTCTGGGCCGTAAAAAAAGTAATAGTCGATAGCCTCTCCGACTTCGGAGCGAAAGCTGGTGGTGTCTTTAGGCGGGCGTACTGCCAGCTGAACCCCTCCCGGGCCGCCGCGCGCAGAGACTTCATAATCCGTGCCTCCCTTCAATTCGAGCGCAGCGCTGACGGAAGTCGGAGTCCACATGTTCTGTATGTCGATCACCTTTTGTCCATGCACGTTTAGCTCAAGTTGCTGTTTGTTATCGCTCGTCAACAGAAAGCCATACGTGCCATTCGGGCCAGTGGTGAACTTGCCCTTACCGGAGCCGGAGTCGAGCGCGACGGTTTCGTCGGCAGGATTGAAATCGGTCAACGAGGGATTATTCCAAAGAATCCCATACCCTTTGCTCGACAAAAGAAATGGAATTGAGATGTTTGTGTTCGCCTGGTGAAGGCGGATTGGAACTCCACGAAGGTTGAAGAGGCCTTCCTGGTGTTGCCCTAGACCATAAAGGGCCTCATCTGGGGTAGAAAGAAAAGTTTGCTGCACCTGCCAAGTTTTTGTTTCCCAAAGAGACGGTACATCAAAGGTTTTGCCGCCTCCTTTGGGTTCCGTCAGCACGGGCGTGCCATCTTTAGAGAAGAAACTCACCGCCCCGTTTTCAGAGTCAATAATGATTGTGAGCGCCGCAGTGGAAAGCCTGACGTCCTTTTTGCCAACATCGATGTTAACGTTATTCGCGTGACATGGTTGCGTAACGATGGGAACCTTCGGGCTTGGAATCTCTGACCTGGAGGTAGCAACAACGTGCACAACACGGTCCCCGCACACCTCAATTCGCATTGTGCCAGCTACTGTTCGCAAGGTGATACCATTCGAATCCGGGCGGGAGTCTTTAATGGCAAATTGGGACTGGTTCGCAGCCCAAGTTGAGGTAGAAATTAGAAGTGAGAGGAAAACAATTCCGGGTCGCGTGATCATTTAGTTTGCTGGACTCATTCCTTTCGCATTGATAAACAAATTTCACGAATGTCACAATGCGCGACGGACGAGCCGCTCATTGAGTTTCGATATTGATTCCGCCCTGCTGCAATGCAACGGCCGCCCTCGTTAGCTCCTCGCGGTGCATTCGATCTGACACCTCGAATGCTTGCTTAGCTGAATCGCGATTTCCGATCTTCAGATACAGGCGGGCGATCTGATAGTGAAGGCTGCCATCCTTATCGTCTGCAAGCCCCAGCATTAACTCTGCAATCGCTTGCTGTGTACGGTCTGTCTCGGCATACACCTTCCCGAGCAAAGCATGCACATGGGGAGCTAATTCCAATTTCGTGTTGAGGCCTTTCTTGAGGTATGGTTCTGCCTCGGAATATTGGTGTCGGGCGCAAAGGATTTCCCCCATAAGGCTGTTGAGTTCGGCATCTTCAACGCTGTTCTGCAACGCAGCCTGCGCCAGACGAAACGCCTCGTCTGTTTGCTGATCTGCGAGCAGCGTCAAAGACAAGCCAAATAGTGCGCCTGTGTCTTCCGGCTTAAGCTCTAACGCCTTGCGATACTCCTTTTCGGCATCAGGGAAATATTCGCGTTGGCGATACAGGTCTCCAAGCAGTACGTGTAGCTTCGGTGAACTAGAGTCCAATTCACTCGCGCGAGACAGAGCTTCGCTAGCAAGCTTCTGGGCAGATTCTGTTTCCCAATACAGTCCCTCGGCTTCTGTCGAAGTATTGGTAGTCAGTTTTTCAGCCGCATCAAAGGCGTTTCGGTAGTCTCCGGTTGAATACGCAGAGGATGTCAGAAAGCGGAGGTCCTTGACCTGAAGCGATTGAAGCCGGGAAGCAAGTAGATCAGTACATTCGCGATACTTTCCGCTGGCGTACAACTCTGAGGCATTAGCAAGCGACGTCTTCGTAGATCGAGCAGGCATGTCAGCATTAAGTGCTGCCGCATTTAATCGCGGCGCATCATATCTACCGCCGCTACGGACCACGCCTACAACGTCCTCTGAAATCTCCCCGGCGTTAAGGCCTTGTTCGAAGACGCGCTGCAGTTCGGAGAGTTTCTGCTGAGACAGTCCATTGGTGAACCGCGCAGCGTTAGCTCGAAGGAACCCAGCGTCTGCTTCCCATAACCGTTCAATTTCTTTCGTGGCCTGAGGGGTTGCGCCTTGCTCGACGTGCAGCCGTGCCAGACCTAATTTCGCCGGGAGCGACCCGGGCGTCGACGCAAGCTCAGCGTTCAATTCGCTCTCCGCCCCGGGAAGATCATTGCGATTCAGCAGCACGAAAGCATAGGCGGCATGCGTCCCCGGAGGATACTTTGACAGCCCGAGCGCCGCTTTGTAGGCGTCTCCAGCTTGAATGAAGGCCCTTTGCTCAGAAAATGTATCTGCAATTAGCGCCTGCAAATATGCTGAGTCTTTATGCCGCGCCAGCAGAATGCGGGCATCAGCTTCGACTTCCTCGAGATAGGTCAAGCCCAGGTGGTACCAGGCATCCGCGTCCTCAGGACTAAGCTGTGTGGCGCGCGCATAGGCACTAAGTGCAAGCCGAGTATTTCCGGTGCTTACATATGCTTGACCAAGACCTAGTTGCGCCTGGACATCCGTCGGCTTTGAAAGGGCTGCTCGTTTGAAATATGGAATCGCTTCGTTAAACTGCTTCAACTTCACATATTCGAGGCCCAGAAACAGGTTAGGAACAAACAAAGCTGGTTTTAGACGGATGGCCTGCCGGAACGCTTCGGCGGCCTTCTCGTTGTTGTCTGTTTGGTAGTACATCAGTCCGAGGTTCGCTCGGACTTCGGGGATCTCAGGATTGAGAGCAACAGCTTGCCGGTAGAACTCAGCGGCAGCTTGAAAGT
>Ga0207053_10337_pt1 | contig 11224 bp, 7 predicted proteins | sample Alteio_BWMinCont_59_FD_153290 | JGI IMG/M metagenome (GOLD analysis project Ga0207053, IMG submission 153290) | Enriched cells from forest soil in Barre Woods Harvard Forest LTER site, Petersham, Massachusetts, United States -... | ecosystem: Environmental > Terrestrial > Soil > Temperate forest >...
CGATATTGTCCTGAGTCACGCCAACAGTAACGGGCACGACTTCGGCGGTGTTATCCGCCGGATTGATGCGGTACACGAAGGAGCCCTGATCGCCGTGTTGAACGGCCGCGGCGGGAATGATCGTGGCGCTTCTCTTGGTATCGATCAGCAGCCGCGCATTGACGAATTGATTGGGCCAGAGAGCGCGATCCTTATTGTCGAAGACGGCCTTCAACTTAATCGTGCCGGTGGTTTGATCGATCTCGTTGTCGATGGTGAGCAGAGTACCGGTAGCGACTTCCGTGCCATTATCGCGGCTCAACGCCTTTACCTGGAGCGTGGCCCCGGAACGCGTGCGGTTGTTTACGGCAGGAAGACTATCCTCGGGCAGCGTAAAAATAACCGAGATCGGCTCCATTTGGGTAATCACGAGCAGGCCGCCGGCGTCCGCGGCATGAACGATATTGCCGGGGTCCACCAGCCGCAAGCCCACGCGGCCGTCAATCGGGGAAGTGATATTCGAATAGGCGATATTCAGCTTCGCGTTTTCGATCTGGGCCTGATCGGAATCAACGGCTCCTTGCATTTGATTGGCGAGAGCGACCTGCGTGTCATACTGCTGCTGCGGAATGACTCCGTCCTTGATGAGCTGAGTGTAGCGGTCGGCATTCAGCTTTGCGTCGGTGAGTTGCGCTTTGTCTTTGGAGAGATTCGCCTGAGCCTGGGCCAGGGCTACCTGATAAGGGCGCGGATCGATGATGGCAAGCAAATCGCCTTTGCGAACGTCCTGACCTTCTTTAAAGCGGACCTCCATCATTTCGCCGTCGACGCGGCTCTTCAGCGTAACGGTATAAAACGCCTGCACCGAGCCCAGGCCGTCCAGATAGATCGGCAGGTCGCGCCGCTGCGCCGTGGACACGACGACGGGCACGCGCTGATTGCCGTTGAAGTCGCCATTGCCGTTGCCCCGGCCCCGGCCGGCGGCTGCCGTCGTATCGGGTTTGCGAGTGCTGCGCCAGAGGAAGAAGCCCCCGGCCGCTACCGCGACAAAAAGGAAGAGCATGATCGTGCCAGCCGAAGACCGCTTCTTGCCCGGCTTGTTGTTTGGATCGGAATGAAGTTGGAGATTGATTTCCGAGCGCGTGGGAGCTTCTGTAATTTTGTCGTGCATGGTCCTCTCAAAATCGCAAAAATGCGAGCTACGCTATTATGGTTTAGACCCGGATTAGGCAAGCGCTCCGAGCCGCACCCTTGCTCCGCGGACCCGAGCGAACTACCCGATTCCGTCCAGGGGAAAGGATTCAGCCCTGGCCGGGCTAATGTCCGCTCAGTTTAGCAGAGTATCGATCCAAGGTTTAGACGAATGAGGGGATAAGATCGTTACGTCCAAAGAGAGGCGCTTTCGGCCCGGTTTTGCCGAGCAATGGGCGGAATCGGCATAAGGGCAGGGGCGGCGCGTCCGGCGAAAAGGAGAGGCGCCTGGCGCATAAACAGAACTTATAGGATATGCCAGAAACATAAATTGGACTCGCAATGGGAATATCTGCTATGAATGACAGAAGAGAGACGTAAAAGGGAGATGAGTGCGCAGAGATACAGAGATGAAAGACCAATCGTCCCATAGCGCCGCGCCGCGAACGCTGACCGGCGCCGAGATTATCTGGGCATGCCTGGAACGCCTGGGCGTGGAGCACATCTTCGGATACCCCGGGGGCGCCATTCTTCCGACCTACGACGCCTTGACCAGATCGCGGGTTCATCATGTGCTCGTGCGGCATGAGCAGGGCGCCACGCATATGGCGGACGGGTACGCGCGGGCGAGCGGCCGGGTGGGAGTGGCGCTGGCGACGTCGGGGCCTGGCGCGACCAACATGGTCACGGGAATCGCCACGGCGATGATGGATTCTTCTCCCATCGTGTGCATTACCGGACAGGTGGGCAGCGCCGTGCTTGGCAGCGATGCCTTCCAGGAGACCGACATCACGGGCATCACGCTGCCGATCACCAAGCACAATTATCTGGTGACGCGCGCCGAGGAGATCGCCGTCAGCCTGCGCGAAGCCTTTCATATCGCCGCCTCCGACCGGCCCGGGCCGGTGTTGGTGGACATCACCAAGGATGCGCAGCTCGGTTCGTGCGAATTCGATTGGGAAGCGGCGGCGCCCCGGGCGCACCGGCAGGTTCCCGATTTCTTTCCGACCGCGGCGAAACTGGCCGAAGCGGCCGCGATGATCGACGAAGCGCAGCGTCCCGTGATCCTGGCGGGACACGGCATCATCTTGTCCGGCGCGGAAGAAGAAGTCCGCCGGCTCGCGGAAACCGCGGATATTCCCATCGCCTTGACGCTTCTGGGACTTGGCGCCTTTCCCGCGTCGCATGCGCTAAATCTCGGAATGATGGGCATGCACGGAGAGGCCTGGGTCAATCAGGCTATCCAGGAATCGGATCTGCTCATTGCGCTGGGCATGCGCTTCGACGACCGCGTGACCGGCAAGCTTAATACCTACGCCCAAAAAGCCAAGAAAATCCACGTGGAGATCGATCGGGCGGAAATCAACAAGAACGTGCACGTGGACATGCCGCTGATCGGCGATCTGCGCGATATTTTGCGGCGGCTGCTGCCCAGCGTGAAGGCCGCGCGGCATTCCGCATGGTGGTCGCAGATCCATTCCTCGCAGCAGGATTCGGCGGTGCGTGACATCCAGAATCTTCCCGATAGCGGGCACCTTTACGCCGCGCACGTGATCAACGACCTGTGGCGGGAGACCAAAGGCGAAGCCATCGTCGTTACCGACGTGGGCCAGCACCAGATGTGGGAGGCGCAGTACTACCATCACGAAAAGCCGCGCACGCTGATCACCTCGGGCGGCCTGGGAACGATGGGGTTTGCCTTGCCTGCCGCGATCGGGGCGAAGTTTGCGCGGCCGGATGCGGAAGTCTGGGTGGTGGCTGGGGACGGCGGCTTTCAGATGACCATGGCCGAGCTGGCCACGATCGTTCAGGAGAAACTGAACGTGAAAATCGCCATCATCAATAACGGCTACCTGGGCATGGTGCGGCAATGGCAGGAGTTTTTCTACGAGGGCCGGTATGCGGGAACGCCGCTGCTGAGTCCCGATTACGTGAAACTGGCCGAGGCTTACGGAATTCCGGGCCTGATGGTGACGGAGCGCTCGCAGGTGGGCCCAGCGCTGCACACGTCGCGTTTTCATGCGGGCGCGGCGCTGATCGATTTTCGCGTGGAACAGGAAGATTCGGTCTACCCCATGGTGCCGGCGGGAGCCGATTTGCAGGCCATGATCCGGCGGCCGAGTCCCTTGGTGGAAAGGCCGACGGATGAGTGAGCGCGAAAAACCGCACACCTTTGTCGTCTACGTGGAGAACAAGCCGGGCGTTCTCAACCGCATCGCCTCGCTCTTCCGGCGCCGGGGATACAACATCGAGTCGCTGACCGTGGGACACACCGAGCACGCCAATATCTCGCGCATGACCATCGTCTCCTCGATCGGGGAAGGGGCGGCGCAGCGCGTGGAGGCGAATATCTATAAGCTGGTGAACGTGCTGTCGGTGAAAGATGTGACGCACGCCACCACGATTTCGCGGAGCCTGGCGCTGATCAAAGTGGAAGCACTCGAAGAATCGCGGCACCGGCTGATGGAGATTGTGCGCGTTTTCCGGGCGCGCGTGGTGGATCTGGCTCCGCGTTCGTTAATCATCGAAATTACAGGCGCGGAAGATAAAATCCACGCTCTGGTGGACGTGCTGCGCCCCTTCGGAATTCTGGAGATGGTGCGCACGGGGCAGGTGGTCATGAGGCGCGGCGCGCTGGAACGCGCGGAGGGTTCCTCGCCGAAGGCCGTACAGCAAGACGCCCGGCACACCGGGCAAAAAGAACTCCCCGCAGTGAGCGGCGCGAATGCGCTGGTGGAAGCGGAGCACCCCGGCTCGGTGTGAATGGGCCGCAAGTGTCCCTCATAAATTAAGGAGCAAACGAATGGCTACGATTCATCACGACGAAGCCGCGGACCTGTCTTTGATCCAAGCCAGGAAAATCGCCATCATCGGATACGGTTCGCAGGGGCACGCGCACGCCCTGAATTTGCGCGATAGCGGCTGCACGGTTTGCGTGGGGCTGCATCCCGAGAGCAAGTCGCGGCAGAAGGCGGTCGCCGCGGGCCTTACGGTCAAATCCAATCGCGAAGCCGCCGCATGGGCGGACGTGATCATGCTGCTGGCGCCCGATACGACGCAGCCCGCCGTGTATGAAAAGGAGATCGCTCCGAATCTCACCGCCGGCAAAATGCTCATGTTTGCCCACGGGTTCAACATTCGCTACGGAACGATTCATCCACCGACGAATGTGGACGTCACCATGATTGCGCCGAAAGCTCCGGGACATCGCGTGCGCGAAGTTTTCGTCGAAGGCGGAGGAACGCCGGCGTTGCTGGCGGTGCATCAGGACGCCACGGGCAAGGCTACGCAGTTGGCGCTCTCGTATGGGAAAGGGATCGGAGCGACGCGCGCCGGCGTGATGGAGACGACCTTCACGGAGGAGACCGAAACCGATCTCTTCGGCGAGCAAGCCGTGCTCTGCGGCGGAATCAGCGCGCTGATGAAAGCGGGCTTCGACACGCTGGTGGAGGCGGGCTATCAGCCGGAGGCTGCGTATTTCGAATGCGTGCATGAAATGAAGCTGATCGTGGACTTGATCTATCAAGGCGGGCTGAATTACATGCGTTACTCCATCAGCGATACGGCCGAATGGGGCGACTACATCGCCGGCCCGCAGATCGTCAACGCCGAGACGCGGCGAACCATGAAGGAGTTGCTGCGCAAGATTCAAAACGGCGAAATGGCGCGCGAGTGGATAGCGGAAAACGAAGCGGGCCGGCCGAAGTTCACGGAGATGCGCCGCAAGGAGCAGCACTTGCTCGTGGAACAGGTGGGCGAGCGGCTGCGTGCGCTGATGCCATTCTTGAATCCAGTAAAGGTCGCGACCGAACCGCCGAGCGCCGCGGTTGGCGCGAAGCCCTGACCGCCTAGGCGGAAAGGCCGCGTATTTTTCCAGGCTGCGATGACCGATACTGCCACGCATCTCAATCGAAAAAGCAGGCTCATCACCGAAGGCATCGAACGGAGTCCCAATCGCGCCATGCTGCGCGCTGTGGGCTTCGGCGACGGCGATTTCGATAAGCCGATTATCGCCGTCGCGAACGGCTACAGCACGATCACTCCCTGCAACGCCGGCCTCAACGATCTGGCGGAACGGGCCATGGAATCGCTGCGCGAATCGCAAACCATGCCGCAGATTTTCGGCACGATCACGGTGAGCGACGGCATCTCCATGGGCACGGAGGGAATGAAATATTCGCTCGTTTCGCGCGAAGTGATCGCGGATTCGATTGAAACCGTGTGCGGCGCCGCGGAAGTGGACGGCCTGGTGGCCATCGGCGGCTGCGATAAAAATATGCCGGGCGCCATGATGGCCATCGCGCGGCTGAATATCCCTTCGATATTCGTCTATGGAGGCACGATCAAGCCCGGCCGCCTGGACGGCAGAAATCTCACCGTGGTGAGCGCCTTCGAAGCGGTGGGCGAATTCAGCGCGGGACGAATCAGCCGGTCCGAGTTGCTGGAGGTCGAGCGGCATGCCTGTCCTGGGGTGGGCTCCTGTGGCGGAATGTTTACTGCCAACACGATGTCGTCTGCAATTGAAGCGATGGGCATGAGCTTGCCCTATTCCTCGACCATGGCGGCCGAGGACGACGAAAAGAAAGAAAGCGCGGCGGAATCCGCGAGAGTCCTCGCGGAGGCGGTCAGCCGGCAATTGCTGCCTCGCGAGATCATGACCCGCGACGCTTTCGAGAACGCCATTGCCGTGGTGATGGCTACCGGCGGCTCGACCAACGCAGTCCTGCATCTGCTTGCCATTGCGCGCGCCTCGCGCGTTCCGCTGGCCTTGGAGGATTTCGAAACCATTCGCCGGCGTGTTCCGGTGCTTTGCGATCTGAAGCCCTCGGGCAAGTACGTGATCACGGAACTGCACGCCGCGGGCGGCATTCCGCAGGTCATGAAAATTCTGCTCGCCCATGGAGCGCTGCACGGCGACGCCGTCACCATAACCGGCAAGACCGTGGCGGAAACGCTCGCGGCCGTGCCCAGCGAGCCGCGCGCGGGCCAGGACGTCATTCATTCCTGGCAGAAACCGATTGCGCCGGAAGGCCACTTGGTCATTCTGAAAGGCAATCTCGCGCCCGAGGGAGCGGTGGCCAAGATCTCCAAATCCGAAAAAATCACCGGGCCCGCGCGCGTCTTCGATTCCGAAGAGAGCTGCCTCGATGCCATCCTCTCGAAGCAAATCCGTCCGGGCGACGTGATCGTGGTTCGTTACGAAGGGCCCAAGGGCGGTCCGGGAATGCGGGAGATGCTCGCCCCGACTTCCGCGTTGATTGGCGCCGGTTTGGGCGGCTCCGTCGGCCTGATTACCGACGGCCGGTTTTCGGGCGGCACGCACGGATTGGTGGTGGGACACGTGGCCCCGGAAGCGGCCGTGGGCGGACCGCTCGCGCTCGTGCGCGACGCCGATTCCATTACCATCGACGCCCAATCGCACAACCTCGAAATCCACGTCTCGCCGGAAGAACTCGCGCGCAGGCGACGCGCCTGGAAGGCGCCCGAACCCCGTTATACATCGGGTGTGCTGGCAAAGTACCGCCATTTGGTTTCGAGCAGCAGCCTTGGCGCGGTCACGGATTTGTTTCCCGCCGGGTAAAGCGCCGTTCGCCGGTTCCTTCGGACACTTCCGCCCCAAAATCCGATGTTGATACTTCGACCGCGCGCCTATATCTTTGGCGCGTCCAAGCGCTATTTCGGGAACATGCTTGGAAATCGACTCTTAGAACTTCGGCGCAAGCGTTGCGGTGAAAACGAACTTCAGGGCTTGGACCTGTCGCGGCACGGAGAAGTAGGATACGATTTTGAGTCATAGCCAAGGCGCTGCGCAGCTCCGTTGGAATGCAGGGCTGAATTTTCGAACGATGGACTTCCAGCGATGGACAGAGGAGACACAACTCCATGATGCGGATTGAAGCTATCATCCAGCCTTCCCGCTTCGAATCGGTGAAGGAAGCCCTGCATCAGATCGGCGTCGAAGGCATGACCGTTTCCGAAGTGCGCGGTCACGGGCGCCAGAAGGGCCATACCGAAACCTACCGCGGGCGGGAATACGAAGTGGATCTGCTTCCCAAAATAAAAATCGAAATGGTGCTGCCCTTTAACCTGGTTGACGGCGCGGTGCAAACCATTTTGAAAACGGCCAGGACAGGGAAAATCGGCGACGGAAAGATCTTCCTATCTAAAGTGGATGAGGCCATCCGCATCCGTGATGAGGAGAGAGGGGAAGGGGCCCTCTAGCCGAGCGGCGTAACGTCCCCGACCGGCATTTCGAGCCATTGCAGTGGGCATACCTTCGACACCGCTGGGCGCCGTTCTTCGCGATCTCTACGCGGAGGAGTTCGCCCAGATCGAGCGTGAGTTTCGCGCCACGCCGAACGGCCGCATGGCGACCGAAGGGCGCGCCTCCTTGCTGGATCGCATCATCCTGGACCTCAGCCGCGAACTCCTCGAAGCGGAGCCCCACGGCCTCGGAAAACTGAGCCTCGTCGCGCTGGGAGGGTATGGCCGTAAGGAACTCTTCCCTCACTCCGATATCGATCTCATGTTTCTGTGGGAGGATCGCAGCGCCGAGAGCCATTATCGCGAAGGAATTCAGGCCATCAGCAGAACACTATGGGACTTGCGCCTGCGCGTCAGCCCCACGGACCGGCTTCTCAGCGAGTGCGAAAAATTTCAGCGCGATAACCCGGAGTTCAACATCTCCGTTCTCGATAGCCGCTATATCGGCGGCGACCGCGAGCTCTTCGAGCGCCTGCGCCATAAGGCGATTCCCCACATGATCGACGCGGCGTGGTCCGATTTGCTGAGAGACCTCTCCGAACTGACCGAGCAGCGGCACAAAAGGGAAGGCGACACGATCTTTCATCTGGAGCCGAATCTCAAAAATTCGCCGGGGGGCTTGCGCGATTATCATGTCGCGTGGTGGGTTGAGCTGATCTCCAGGATGGAAAGAACGGGAAGATGGGCCACGCGAGAAGATGCGTGGCCCTCGAACGCGCACAAGGACATGGAGGCGGCGTTTGACTTCCTGGCCGCGGCGCGCTGCTTCCTGCATTTCCGCCAGGGGCGCGACGATAACGCGCTTTCCTATGAGCTGCAAGCGGCCGCGGCGGCGCGCGGAATCGGCGTGGAAAACGGCCGGGCCATCGAGCCCGCGGATTGGATGCGCACCTATTTCCGGCACGCGCGCGCGGTTTATGCCCTCTGTACGCAAGTGCTGGACGAGACGCTGCCCGCGCCGGCCTCTTTGCGCGGCCGCCTGGAGGGATGGAAATCGCGCCGCTCGCACCCGGGATTTTCCGTCTCGGGCGCGCGCCTCAGCGTGCTCGATCCGGCGACTCTTCGCGAGCCGCAGCGCCTGCTGGACGTGTTTGTGTATGTCGCCAATCACGGCGTGAAACTCAGCCGCGAGGCCGAGGACCAGATTCGCGAAACGCTGCCCGGCATTTTCGATGCGGGTTGGAATTTCCCGGCATTGTGGAGCAATTTTCGTGAAATTCTGCTCGCGCCTCGCGCCGCCGAAGCCTTGCGCGCCATGCATAGCGCGGGTTTGCTGGTGCGGCTGTTTCCCGAGTTTGGCGCTATCGATTCGCTGGTGATGCGCGATTACTACCATCATTACACGGTGGATGCGCACTCCTTCATGGCCATCGAGAATATTCACCGCCTGCGGGCCCCGGAAAAAAACTGGGAGCGGCCCTTCGCCAATCTTTTTTCGGAGCTCGAGGAGCCGGAGCTTCTTTTCCTTTCGCTTCTGTTTCACGACGTGGGCAAGGGAATGGCCTGCGAAGATCACGTCGCCGGCAGCCTCGAGGCCATCGAGAAAGTATTCGCGCACCTCCATCTGAATCCGGAACAGGCCGATACGGTCCGCTTTCTCATTCGAGAACATCTCGCCATGTCCGCCAGCCTTTTGCGGCGAGATATTTTCGATCTCGGAACGATCCGCGCTTTCGCCGAGCAGGTGGGCGCTCCGGAACGATTGAAGCTGCTTTGCCTTTTTACCTATGCGGATATCCGGGCCGTGAATCCCGAGGCGCTGACCTCCTGGAAGGCGGAATCGCTCTGGCAGCTCTATGTCTTAACGGCGAATTACCTGAGCCGCAGCCTGGATGAAGAGCGCTTCCGGGCTGAGCCGGCCGATTTGCAGTTTGTCGACCGCATCCTTCCGCTCATTCCCATGGCGGCTTCTCGCGAGGAGCTGGCTTCTTTTCTGGACGGCCTGCCGCGGCGTTATCTATTCGCGCATTCCGCCGAAGAGATCGCCGCGCATTTCCAGATGGCGCTCCGGCTGAAAGAAAAGGACGTGCAACTGCGCCTCGAAAATCGCGGTCCCATCCATGCGCTCACGCTCCTGGCGACGGACCGGCCGTTTCTCTTCGCCGGCGTCAGCGGGACGCTGGCTTCCTGGGGAATGGACATATGGAAGGCGGAAGCGTTTGCCAATGCGGCGCGGGTCGTGGTGGACACATTCCATTTCACCGATCCGCACAAAACTCTGGAGCTGAATCCATCGGAATTGGCGCGCCTGGAGAACAATATCGCCGACGTGCTCTCCGGGGCGATTCCGCGAGAGACGCTGATGCGCGGCCGAACCAGCGCGCATTTGAACTCCCAGCCGAAAGTGAGCGTGGCCACCCAGATTCGCTTCGACGACGCCAGTTCTCCGCATTCGACGCTGATGGAGATCGTTACGCAAGACCGGGCCGGCCTGCTCTTCCGCTTGAGCTCGACGCTGGCCAATTTTGGCTGCAATATCGAAGTAGCGCTGATCGATACCGAGGGCCAGCGCGCCCTCGATACTTTCTATCTCACTTTTGGCGGCGCGAAACTTTCGGCCGATACGCAGGAACGGCTGCGCGTCCGGCTGCTCGCGGAAGGTTAAGACCGCCCGGGCGCGTCGAGCAACCGTGTCCCCGGCGGGGCATCGATTTGAATATGATCTGAATAAAGGATGGCCTTCACCGCGGCGATGCCAATCTCCGGAGTTCATCATGGTTGACCAGATCGCTTCCCGGTCCGCTGAAATCGCCCGCGCTCGCAGGGTGAAGCGCGTCAACGCGGTCACGGCTCTGCTGGCCGGCTCTCTTCTTGCGGCGCTCGTTTTTGGGCTCGTTCATTTCGACGAGCGCGAGATCGATCCGCCGCGCCTGCTGGCCGGATTCTTGATCGGTCTTCTCTATGCGAACGCTTTTGAATACGTCCTGCACCGGTTTTTCCTGCACTGGGGCGAAGGGTTTTTGGTGCAGCGGCACGGACTTCACCACGATACGGCGGGTGTTCCCGAAGAGCCGCGCTACGTCAATTTCGCCACGTCGCCTTGGGTGGTTGTGCTGGTGTTCGTGCTGAATGCGGTTCCGGTGCTGGCGCTGGAGCTTTTTCTGCACGCCGGGCTGGCCGCCGGAATTTTCGCGGGCTTCACGCTTTATTTCATCGCCTACGAAGAGATTCACTGGCGGTTCCATCTGGGCGGCTGGCTCCCCGCATGGCTGCGCGCGGCGCGAACTCACCACATGCTGCATCACGGAGGCTTCGAGGGCCGCTATAACGTCTTCCTGCCCATTTTCGATTGGATTTTTCATCGCGGCGCCTGGAAGCAGAGTTCTCTGCACGAACCCCGCTGAGGCGCGGCTTTCTCAGTTCTCAAGTAGTGTTTCGGCTTGCTACGGGCGCAGGCGCTGAAAGAAAGACTTCTTCTTCGCGGGCGGTTTTTCGACGGGAATGACTTCCAGCAATTGCTCGACCTCGGAAGTGGAAAGCGGGCCGGCGGCGTGCCGCCAATAGCCGACTTCGCGCAGCCCGGTCCACGCTTCGAGGCAGTGCAGGCAGCCGGAAACGTGCTTTTCCACCGGCTCTTTGTCGTACCAACTCACTTGCCCATCGTGGATGCGCACGAACTGATGCGTCGAGAGACACTTTTCCGTCTTGAGCCCTCGCGCTTGCTTTAGGAATGCGAGCCAGCCGGCGGGCCAGGGACAACAGTCTCGTTCGGAGTGAAGTGCGGCTCCATATTCCGGTGCCAGCCGCTCGAACGCCTTTTCCGCCACGCGCGGCGAGATGCGCATGACGC
>Ga0207053_10299_pt2 | contig 11208 bp, 7 predicted proteins | sample Alteio_BWMinCont_59_FD_153290 | JGI IMG/M metagenome (GOLD analysis project Ga0207053, IMG submission 153290) | Enriched cells from forest soil in Barre Woods Harvard Forest LTER site, Petersham, Massachusetts, United States -... | ecosystem: Environmental > Terrestrial > Soil > Temperate forest >...
GAATAAAATAGAACGTATTTCAATAAAGATTACGACACTACGACTTTAACCAATATTGGATTTGGAATTTTTGCAGCGTTAGCCAGCATTTGTTTTTCTTGGACAAAAGTATTTCTTGGAAAAAAGGAAATTGCTGATAAAATAAATATCCAGGGTGAAAGATTTCTGTTTGCATCAATCTCGTATTTAGTCGCGTCTTTCTTCAAATACTTTTATTTACAAAAAGGTCATGTCTTAAAATACTTTAGTTTCAAAATTATAGACCTTTTTTTTGAATTCGTATATTGGCTGTTCTTTTGCTCCTTCATTTACGCGTATGTGGCAGCTGTTACAGCAATATACTATTTGTTTACTATACTACTTAGAAGACACACAAGATTGCCTGATACAAAAGACTATATTGACGATAAAACTTTGACGGAAATAATAATGAATAGCGAAAAATAGATTGCTTAAGTAACAAATAAATATCTGCTTTTTAGTCACGATTATTTGAATATTCAGCAATCAAGCGTTTTAAATTATTGACACTGTAAATGCCAATCTCATTATCGTCTCTAAAAAAATCATCTGCTAAAGCATCATTCCAATACATTCTTGCTTCCTCGTAATGTGGAATTAATAGTCTGCGCATAAATTCTACATATTCCCGTATGTCTTCAATACGCGGTCCTGTGAAATTTTTATCTCGATAGGGGCCAACGTCTAATAGAGAAAGGATGTGTGCCATGCCATTATTATTATTAAGAAATGAAGCTAAATAAGTATCATTACATCCTATGTGATTTGGATATTTACTGCACCCATATTGAGAATATCCTTTTTTAGGGCTCACAGATGTATGGTGCACTATTCTGAAGCCATACTCAACGTGCTTGCCTTTTTCTTCATTAAATTTGTCTAACCATTCAACCCAACCATCTTTAATATCGGTTATAACTTCTCCGCAACCGTCGCAAATAAACTCCTTTAGTGGTTCTAACATTTTTGCCTGATTTTGATTTAACATTCTCCATAGTTTAACCACACAAACGAAGTTGCCTTGGGAATTTGATTTATTCCTTCTATCTGGTCATATTTGATTGAGATATATCTTAGAGACAATCCCTTCTCTGATAAATTGAGCATGTCATCTGCAATTTGAAATTCCTTTTCAATCTTTTTAATATTTTTCAAGTTCCGGCTTACGTTCAAAAAAATTCCTAATTCAGTTTCATATTCTACACCAATCGCAGACTAGTTCTTTTTAGTCCGTTAAGTTGTGCATCTCATTTTCCATCAACATCTTTCATTATCCCGTCCAACCATTCAAACTTCAAGGTTTCGATAGGGCCGTATATATTTGACATTGCTTTTAAAAATGATTCCACAGATATTTTGCGACGAAATATTCCTTATGGTTTGCCATTTATTTAGTTTTTCATTTGCTAAAATAAGCTTTTGATTTTTCTATTTACTATCAATCCGGCCGCAATCGCGTCTGCTCCGACCGACCACCTCTTTCTGTTGCATTATATTGAGCGCAGCATCAAAAAACTAAATAGCAGCGAGCTTGGCTAGCTCTTCCGGTGTGATTATTTCTGGCAAATAGGGGTTAATCTCTACTGCCGCACGGTCTTTGATGCATATCACGCCTTGTTTGTAGATCGTTCCTGAAACATCTTTATAAACCACTGCGAATAGAAAAAATGTACTGAATTTAGGCTCGCGATCAACTACAAAGTGCAAGTATATTGGCTTGCCGCCCTTTTCATGATGTTTGGGATTGGGATGGGAAAATACAGGCTGAGCTTCTTTGATGTCGTGGTTGTATGGTAGGTAAATTTGCGGTCATCAAACCAGAAAATCAATTAAGCTAAAAGACAAATAAGGCTTAGACAATTCATTATAACGGGTAGCATTTTCATTCAGGCTATCTATTTTTTAGACTGTTTAATTCGTTTAAAAATAAGAACCAGCAGACAATTTTCAATAGTTAGTAACTTTTCGACACCCATTTTAACCTTCTCTTTTATTATGGTTCAGGGATGATCTGATCTCATATTTATACAACCATTGCTTTGCGAATTTTTATATTTGAATATTGACGTCTACTATCTCTTTGAAGGCATTATTTACCTCACTGTAACGTGGGTATTGGTCCAGAGTTGTGCATGTTCATTTACTTGTTGGAATTAAGTTTTCTTACTCCCTGGTTACGGTTATTACTAATGGCAAACAACAGTTTTTATTGGCATTCGCTCTGTCATAAAGTCATTGAGGGACTTGTTCCAGTAATAAGCGGTAAGATGTTTTCAGGCTATTTATTCCATGTGTATTCGCTCAATTTCCTACAGATAGTCTTTGTAAATTGTTTGTTGATTCATCTTCAAGCAGGTACACATGACGCCACTTTGTTTATTGGATTCCTGCTCTTTCACTATTTATACTCTTCACGGTAGTGGACAAATCATCAGTTTTTATTGCCGGCAGGCCCGCCAGCGACTTCGGAGCGACCGGCGGTTAAATTTCGGTTGTGATACAACCGGACATTTAACAAGTTGCAAAAATCAGCAACTTCTCACTAAATGTCGGTCATTTTTACAAAATTCATCAGTAACCTGTATCCTTTGTTTAACAATTATTATTATTTCGTCCCTTCCAGATTAATTCAATTGTTCTTAAGGTGCTTGAATACCACTAATTTTTCCTAGCATCTTTATCATCGACCAACCATTCTTTTAAGTTGTTTGTATCCTTTATTGATAACACTCCAATCATGATATTTATCCTTTATAAACGGCGCGCGGCGCATGCAATTTTGTCTGGTTTTATTTTTGCCGAAGTATTGCAAAACATTATTGTTCAATTCCGAAATCACTGCCTTTTTAAAAGAAAGAAATCAATTTCGAATTACATACTCACCCATATTTGGTTGTGAATGTTGAAATAAATCTTGAAGAAAAGAAAGTCTGAAGATCCTTACGACTTCTATACTACAAATGCCTTTAAAGTACATATCATGCGCCTTTTTAGTTACCCGAATTACGCTTCGGTCTTTCAATATTTTTGCATTATCTATACACTTCAAAAAACATTTTCAAAAGAAAAAACAGAAAAAAAGAAAGGACAAGAAGAGTGCAAAAGACAGGAACGGAGTGCGTATAAGTCCCGCAGGGTGGCGGAGTGGCAACGGAGCCATTATGCGCACGCAGTGATGTCTTTTGCACTATCTTCGCCGTCCCTTTTTTTGTTTTTTTTGGAAAAGGCCCTGCTGATATAATTGGGAAGTTTCCATGTTTTTAGAAAAAGAAAAGGAGCAGGCTTTTAAAGATTTCATTATCGCATCTTTTAATTTTTTGCTTTTCCATACCCATAATTGAAGTTGTTTCAGAAATGAATTTTCTTTTTGTAAAAGGGATTTTTGCCTTTCATGAAAATACAGGCTTTATTGTTTCTATACTTTTGTGAAAGCATTTATTATTATGGAAGTTATTTGCCTGCAAGACGAAGCTTTTTATGCGCTTATAGAAGAAATACTTAGGCGCATCAAAGAAAAACAGATCGAAAAAGACACGTGGATCTCTGGGGAAGAAGCAATGCGGAAACTACGGATAAAAAGCAAAACCACTTTGCAAAAACTACGAGATGAAGGCAAAATTAGGTTTTCACAACCTGCAAAAAAAGTTATTTTGTACGAAGCAAAATCTATAAATGAGCATTTAGAAAAACATGCCAAAAATACATTTTGATTCTACCAGACATTTAAATACACCTGGCTTCTGGTGTCTGGGTGATAGGAAGGTAAATATTGAATATAGCCATATTGTTGAAGTTCCCTGATACACTTATGGTAGGTCGTAAAATTGTTGATATGCGACAGCGCCATTATTTTCTTTCGCGAAATAAAAATCGGTTCGGTCATGTCGCTACAAGTGGCTAACTGTACAATGGCAAACAATGCAGCCATGTGCCAAACGGTAATTCGCTCATCTTTGGAAAGAATAACAAGTAAATTGCGGTATGTATTTGTATCCGCTGGCATTACTCATTTATTATTAAATAAAGCATTAACTTCTGCCAGATTGTACCGCCATGAGCCACTGATTTTAACCGGGTTAAGTTTGCCACCTACACGTAAATTGTGAATGGTGCCAGGAGATGCTTTTAATATTCGCCTTACCTCATTACTTTTTATCCATTCTGGTTGTTCTTCTACATGATGATTTGATGCCAAGATCTTTTTCAGATCATCCAGTAATTGAATGCGGAAAATCTGTAAATCTTCCTTTGTTATTATTTCTGCACTCATCATTCGCGTTTTATTTTACAAAAGTAAACGGTGGAGTATACTCCACTGTTAAGGAAAATTTTAAAAATTTATCGTAATGGTAAATTAGCTGAGAAAAAAAGCATCTCTGGAAACGTAAAATAGTTTGGTCAGCGATAAAGTTATAAAAACATCCAACGAAAGAAATAAGGACATTACTATAATTGGGTAGATGCCTTTACAATCCGTATTTTCTCGAAACCGCCCCCCAAATCATTCTCTTCAATTGAGCAATTCAACGGACTAGAAGGTATTTCATAAATAATTTGAGAAGGATCATGGAGCAGGCCAATAGCACAAAAGCTTTAAAGTTTTCGTGGTGATATTCCTAGCGTACAGTCGTTCTTCTATAAGTTAAAGAGCCAGTTGTACGGCTAAGAATAATTTTCACACAGTTCATTCGATCAAATAAATGATCAAATACACCGAATCGTATGATTGTGGTCAGTTTTTCTGATCTTCTAATACTATTCTTTTGTAATTGTCGTGCAAGGAAGCACTACTTTGTAACAGATTAATAGACAATTGTGTAAGGGATGATCTTAAAAAGAAAAAGTGTACGGGTATTAATAGTTCCATATCTAATTACAGCTGTAATTTTATTTCTGCTTTCGATATTGCAAGAAGTAAGTATTACACAACGGTTTAACTGGTCGATCATTTGTTTGGATTTCACAACGGATATTGCCACCAATACTCTTGCATTTGCTTTTTTCTATTATTTGCTTAATAAACTGTATTCATCAGAATCCAAACTGCTATCAAGCAATAACACACTCTCAGAAACAAACTTTGTTTTGGAGAACTTTCTCTATAGGGCTTCGCATGATTTTAGAACGCCATTGACGAACATTAAAGGGTTGCTCATCGCATATGAGCTGGACGAAGACGTTGAATCCCAAAAGCAATATCTTACAATGCTTAAGCAAAGTGCTGAAATGCTTGATGATCGCCTGCTTGCACTTACTGAGACCACAACTATTATGCATAAAATAAAGGCAAGTGAGAGCATTAAGATCACTTCACTTATCAAAGAACTTATACAGGATGTGAGTTTTACCATTTCATTAGATAAGATACGGATCAATATTGAAGTAGATCCCTCACTTACTATTTTTTCTGATACAGTCCGATTGAAAATAATGCTTAGAAATATCCTGACGAATGCTGTCAAATATATTGATGCCGCCAAAAGCAAGCATGTCATCAATATCACCGTTGTGCAGGAAAGTGGCCTTTTCAAGATCACATTTTGGGATAACGGTATCGGAATACCGGAAGATATCCTCCCGAAAATATATGAGATGTTTTATCGAGGTACTCAACGCTCAAACGGTGCTGGCTTAGGCTTATATATTGCCAAAACCATTGCTATCTCCCTTGGTTACAATATTTCTGTTGATTCAAAAATGGGAGAATGGACAGAAGTAGTTGTACTTATTAAAGACAATACTATCACCGCTTTACAATCCTAAAGCATACTCAAACCTTATTCCAGCGATACCGTTTTCAAACAAAAGATTATTTCGAACTGTACAGGAAATCAAAGTTGATGTAAAAAGCATCAGGCAAAACAACAGAGATATTGAACCTGCAGCTTTCTTGCCGCCTCTGTAAGAATAATTGGATAGCAGTTAGTCGAGGTAGTAGAAGATAAGCCTGATGGCAATCACTAACGCAGTGATAATTAAAACGATGAGCATGTACCATGTAAGTGCATGCAAGCGTGGTTTTCGTTTAAAGTTCGAGGGATTTACATTCATATCTAATGAACATATCAACAACATGCCAAATAAGCATCATCTGCCATCATGCATATTGAAACCAATAAGATATAGTCATATCTGCTTGGTTTTTAGCGTTCATTTTCTGGTTGTGTTTCCCTATTTAACAGAGGGTTCACATTGAAATAGCAACATAATTAAAAAGCCGGTCTGAGAACAGACCAGCCCCTATAAACCCTATCGGGTGTAAAATAAACGAATTATCAAATTGCACTTGGGGTAATTTCAATTGTGATTGCAAAGCAGCAGAAAATTACTGTCGATATGGTTTAATAGCCATATTGAGGGCATAAAAAAGGGCCTGACAAGTAACAAAAGTTGATGTAAAAAGTATCAGGCAAAAGAAGTTATATAATGTACATCACTATTTATTTTTCTTACCGTCTTTCTTTATTATTAAATCGTCTTCGCGCAACTTCTTTACATTCATTATGCTATTAGTAGTGTCTTTATAAGTGATATACACGACAACTAATGTAGTACATGAAATAATCAGGGAAATCCCAGCCATTATTAAGGGGAGCGTCTTGAAATAAAAATCGAGCATCTGGTTTATAAGGTATACTGTAGTTTTATAATCTTTTTAAAAATGATCAGTACGATATCATAGTTTGACTAGCTTCTTTCGCATTAGAACTACATTTTTTTCACTGAATATCGTTATAAAATAAAACCCCGGAGTCCATAATGATGTGCTGATTTTTTTGAAATAAACTTTATCATCGTTAATGGAACATGAGAAAACAGAGACGCCGTTAGTACCCATAATACTGATTTGTGCCGGTCTGACGGTTGTCTTGCTCCAGTCTACTGTAAGAAAATCACCAAAGGGATTAGGTATTACATTGATGTTTGTACCGAAAGCGACATTTTTGACACCGGAAGTAGATTGAACTTCGATACTATCAACTATAATACAATTATTGCTATCTGCCACAATAACTGTATATGTGCCACCACATAAGTCATTTATAGTTTGCGTGGTATCATTGTTACTCCAATGATAACGGTAATGACCCGTTCCACCTGTGACCTGTACAGCTGCTGTACCCGTACAGTCTCCGCTATCTTGTGTTTGTATTATAGTTATTATGAGAGCTGGTGGCTCAGCAATACTTATAGTATCAGTGTGAGTGCAATTATTTGCATCTGTGATGATAACCGGATAGCTGCCTGCGTATAATGTATAGGCGGTATCCTGTGTTTGGGGTGTAGTAGTCCACGTAATATTATAAGGCAGGGTTCCGCCATATGGGTGAATGATAGCGACGCCAGTATGCCTGCCATTACATGTTACATCGAGTTTGCGCGAACTGTCTGCCAACACAACTGGCGCAATAAGTATTATTGTATCGGTGGTAAAACAGTTGTGTGCGTCCGTTACATTTACTTCGTATGTGCCTGCATATAAATTGTGTATTGCCGAAGTAGTCTGTAAAGGTGTTGTATTCCAGGTATATTGGTAAGGCTGCGTGCCGCCACTAACAATAACTTGTATGCTGCCATTGTTACTGTTGTTGCAAGAGGGGGTGCTGGTAACAGGGAGGTCATTTAATGGTGACGGCTGCGTTATGGTTACAGTATCGTTTATAACGCAACTATTAGAATCCTTTATCAGCAAAATATGTGTGCTCGCAGGGAGGTCGGCGAGATAAGGAATGTTTTGCATAGTGTCGTTATCCCAGATGTAGGTATATGGAGGCGTGCCGCCCAATACACTTGTTTGGATATACCCTAGTGAGTCTTTATAGCAAGGATTATTGTAAATGCTGTTACTAAAAGTAATTTGTGCAGGTTGCAAGATGATAATAGTGTCTTTTATTTTGCATTGAAAAGAGTCCGTAACACTAACTATAGTTATTCCTGCTGGTAGATCGGCCAGCGTTGTTGTATCAGCAGATGGTGTGTTGCTCCATGAATATGTATAGGGTGGTGTTCCGGCTGTGACAGCTATAGTGGCGCTCCCATTACGGAAGCCATTACAAATTAAATTGGATTGCTGTATTGTATTTGCCGATAAAGTGTCAGAAGTGACCGTAATATTGATTGTTGACGATACAGCGTTTGCATCGGTTACCGTTGCCTGATAGGCACCAGGGCATAAATTTCCTGCTGTTGCCGCTGTTTGTGCAGGAACCGTATTCCAGCTATAGGTATAGGGTGATGTGCCGCCGAAGGCCTTAATCCTTGCGTAACCTGTGCAGGTTCCATTGCACGCAGGTTGTAAAGAATCATTTACAAGCGAAGGGTAGAGATGATAGCTATAAACGTCGTTGCCACAGTTGTTATAAACAGTTAGTGTGATAGTGTAGTATAAATTGCTATAGTTATGTACCGGATTCCGTGCAGTATCGGTTGTGCCATCACCAAAGTTCCACAAATAGGTAAGCGCATTATGAGAGGAGTCGTGGCAGTAAACAGTTAGTCCATAATTAGTCACTCCAAATTTTGCTTTAGGTAGGGAGTCGCAATTGCAATGATAGATGGTAACCAAACTGTCGCTTACAACAAAAGACTGTATAGTAATACCTGAATCTGTATTGATAGGTGCAGGGTATGAGTGTAGGCCGCTATCGAAGCCAGGGCTATATGGAAAATCTTGTGCTGTACAATCTTCGTGACCAATAGAATCGGTAATGATAAGCGTAGAAACAAAATTAGATCCAGTGATATATGTCAAGCTGCCAGTACACGCAATGCGTTTATCAGAAAGTTGTCGTACGTGTCCGACAGAGGTGTAAGAATTTTGGTCGTATAAGAAGCTCGCAGGCACCTGTTGAGAATTGGCTCGAACTGAAAGAAAGTCGGGTGATGCATGAAAAAGAACGAAATTGTAAGCGCCTAGTATTACGTCGCCACAGCAGTTACTACCGTTTTCAACTATATTAATGTTACCTGCTGGATATTCCGAAACAAAATTCAATAGAAATTGGCCATACACACCATACCCTGGTATGACATTGCCGTTTGAATCAGCCCGAAGTGTATAATTGCCCCCTATTGCTAGTAAATAATTATTATCCGATGTGTAAAATATGTCTCCAACATAAGATAAAAGTGGATCAGTACGAAAATATCCAAATGGTCCTGGTAATGGTTGGAGCTTTTTTGCCCATAATATATTCCCATTTTCAGAAGTCTTTATAATTGTAGCAACGTTATACGTAGTAGTCCCATTTATAGAAAAGGGCAATATAGTGTTTGTGGCCATTGTAATGGAATGGTCGGGAAGCTCGACAATGTTACCAGGACCTTCAAAGGGTCCATAACCGCCGTAGGGTATGCCAGTAATAAGAGGCTCTTGATAATTTGTAAAAAAACGTCTACTCCAAATTTGCCCTCCTGATGTGTCGAATTTCATAAGTAAACTAACATCTCCTGAATCTGATGCGAAAACCACGAAATTGTTATCATAGGTTTTGATCATAGAATTTGCTATCGTTCTACTTCCTTTAAGGATATGCTTTGACCATATAATATTTCCAGCAGTATCGGCTTTTATTAATACTAAGCCATACGGCGCAGAAAAAGAGACATTCCCGAGTATGTAAACTGTAGTAGCATCATAAGGGATTAATTGGATCAAGTTAAAAATGTAATCTGAAGAGTATAAAACCTTAGTCCATTTTTCTACTCCATTCTTATCTGTACGCATCAATGCAGGGTAACTATGTACTGACGCTGTTAGTAATAGGTCGCTATTTTCAAGTTGTACTACATCGGTGGTAGCATTTCCAATATAATTATAATATCCGCCAGAAAATGGATCGGAATATCTGTTAAACGCAGGTGTCTGGCCTAAAGATGACTGAAAAAAAAGTATCAATAATAGGGAAAGGAAATAGTTTTTCATCCTTTTTAGGTTTTATAAAATCATTTAATTCAGATTTTAACTTTATCTGATTGCAACTATTCATTTTCATGCATAACTATTTAGTTCCTACTTATAATACACTTAGTCGCTGTATATTCTTACCTCCATCCTTATCCACGATCTCTACAAAATACGCCCCCGTAGATAACGATAACGGCACTTTGCATTCACCACCTACAAAATCGCCTTCCTGTCGCAACACAATGCGGCCACTAAAATCATAAATAGCTATTGCAGCAGTATTGGTATTATTAGGTGCCTGTATAGTTATTTCATGTTGTGCTGGGTTAGGGAATATTTTAAACATACTTTTATTGCCCACACTTGGCACACCCAGCCTAGCTATCACTATATAGGCCGTATCGTATTTTATGTTGCCGCAAATGCTCTGCTTCACGACATAGGTAGTGTTCACTGTATCTTTCACCCAAAAGCCAGCGCGTACAGTATCGATAAGTATTCCGTTGCGATACCATTCACAATCTGGTATTATTTCGTTACGACCTATAAATACACTATCTGTTTTGGCCTTAAAAAAAGTGCCGCCAGCATACGCAGGGATGTTGCTTTCAACAACACTTACATCATCAACAAGATACCAAGTATAACCACCGGAAGCGCCACTAATAGAAGGTATGTAATTCGTGTGTGCCTTATCAGAGAAATTGCCAACAGTAATATATTTCTCGGTGCCTGTAGCAATAAAACTTCCTTCAATTTTTATCCAGTTCAGTGTGTCATTTATGATTGTCTGAGTAAGGATTTGTGGTATGTGTGTAGTTTGAGGCAATCCGCAATTTTGAGTCGTATCAATTTCACCATTATCAAGATAAGCTCCAATATGATTGATAGCATAATTTGATCCTTGTTCCAGTGTTACGTAAAAAGTAACACAATAAGATTTTCCATTTATCAATTGCTGGAAAATTTTACCTTGTATATAGTCACGTTTATATGGTAAAGACGATGTGTCATCTGTAAACATTTGCATCTGCACCATTCCATTTCCAGTTCGCGGATAATGGTAATAAATCCCCCCATATGGTACTCCCACTGAAGTGCCAAGCGAACATTTGTTGCAATATTCTGCTGAACAATATGGATTTCCAAATGAATCTATTGGCGAAAAATAGCTAGTATCAATTGTTGTCCAGTTGGTAGAAAATTTTATTTGATCAACATTATATGGGCAACGTGAATATTGCTCAAAACTTGGATTAAGCACATAGTTTACCTGTGCT
>Ga0207053_10340_pt1 | contig 11154 bp, 7 predicted proteins | sample Alteio_BWMinCont_59_FD_153290 | JGI IMG/M metagenome (GOLD analysis project Ga0207053, IMG submission 153290) | Enriched cells from forest soil in Barre Woods Harvard Forest LTER site, Petersham, Massachusetts, United States -... | ecosystem: Environmental > Terrestrial > Soil > Temperate forest >...
CCAGATCTTCCTTGATGCGCTCAATATTCCGCCGAATAACTTCTTCACCGGCGTCAGGAACAGCTCCCGGAGAAGTGGCTGATTGTCCCGCCATATTTTGATTGGTTACACCAGCAATTTGGGGCGGCTGCGGCGCCTGGGGTGCGGTGATTCGAGCGGGCGGCTCAGGACGGTCCGGGAGCGTCTGAGCCTGGATGTCAGCAATGAAAAAGACAAGGGAGGATTGCACAAGCAGCAACCCCCACCAGTTTAGAAGGCGCAAGAAACAACCATTTGAAAACCCATCGCGCAAAATTCCAGGGGAAGGAGAACCGAGCCACGGCACATGCAAATAGCAAAAAACACGCCCGCGCTGAGATATGGGTGTGAGCATCTGTTTTGGCGCGGCAGGCGACTTAGCCGCCCCGGTTGCAGCCGGCAAGGCAATTGGTATACTTGCGGTTCGCTATGATCATGGCATTATTAAAAGTCGTGGTTGCGCCCAGTTGGACGAAATACCAGGTGTTGGAGGCTTGCGAATAGCATGTGTTTGCCTGGATGGCATCCTGCGCTATTACCGCCGCATTGGTGGCCTGAGCGTTCAGATATGTAGTATTCCATGTGTTCCAATTGGTTCCGAGGTTGAAACCACCACCATCTCCATTAGCTGACACAAGGGCCGCCAAGGCCTTTGCATCAGCGTCTGCCTGGGTGGCAAGCGCCCGGTTTACGCAGTTATAGTAGATGGTGTTATTCGTTGACGTGCATGCGCAATTTGCTGCCGTTTTAGCCTCAGCCGCTGCATCAAGGCCGGTCGTGTAGTTATAAGTATTTTGCGCGCCATTATTGTTGAACCAATACGTTGCATCAGCCATGGATTCAAGGTATTGCATGTTAAGATTGGCGACAGCATCGTTATAATTTTGTGTCGTCGGACAGCTAGTCTGGCTGGCGTCGTAGGCGGCAAATCCCGGAGTCCAAACACTGCACTCCGCCGTGTAAGCGCTCAAACTATCTTTATCCAGCGTAATTTTACATCCATCCGGGCAAATATTATTTGTGTTGATGGTCATATCCACCTGCAAAGTGCAGATGTCATAGTTTACAGCGGCGGCATAGTTGCATAAGGCGGCAACATTGTTTGCGATATCAACCGCGCTCGTCTCAACAGCGGAGGCCATGCCATTTCCTTGATTCTGGGTGGCAAGGGCCTGGCTATCGTTTTTGGCTTGGGCGGCTGAGGCTATAGCGTAACACTGATCGTCAGCATTTAGAGCGTCAGCTTTGCACCTGGTTAGCTGGACGCCGGCCAAGGCGATGGTATAGTCGCGCGCCGGCGCCGCCGCACAAACACATTGATTTGACGCGGTTAAATTGGTGGTATTGGTTGCCGCGCATTGAGCCAGTGCGTTGTAGTAATCGGTCCAAGCTCCCGCAATGGAATTTGACGACGCAATACCGCACAGTCCGGTATCGAATATATTGGTCGGATTTCCCACCTGCGCCCAATATGTATTGTCGCAAACCTTCTGGGCGAGCGCCAAGGCAACAGCGTCTGAGTTGATTGTTCCTTGGTAGGCAATACTGTTGCTCGCGACCGCAGCTTGGTAGGCGACAATGGCCTGGATGAGCGCTGCCGTATTGGTAGCGCTACAAGCTGCCGTGGCAGAGGCGTTGGTCGAATTACAACCGTCGTAAGGACCGGCCAAACTGTTTGGCGGTGCGGTCAAGCACAGTCCAAATAGCAGCAAGGATAATAATAGGATGCACCTGTTTTTTGTTTGAATAGAAATGCCCATGTGATTAGCTTTCGGTTAACTGCAATGATCAGGCCAAGCCGACCCACAAAACGCCAGGGTAAGATTCCAAAATGGGAGACTAATATTTATCTGGCGATCGTCAACCAAAATTTGCACACCGATAGAGTTTTAAGTAACTCTTACTTATTATATTATGTTAACTAATATAACTAATTTCCGCCTTGCAAGGAAAAATGAAACTAAGTAAAAGAAACCGCAGAATTAAGGCTGGTATGCAACGCAAAATAACGCAAATATTCATCTATTCCGCCTGCTTGCTTCTGCTCGCTACCGCCATGGCGAAGCTCGTGAGCAGCAAAGGCAGTGCCCGGATACTGGCGGAGCTTGACCCGATATTCGCTATTCCATTTCGGGAGGAATTCCTGTTTGTGGCTCTAATTGAGCTGGCCGTGGCGTTGGCGTGCGCGTTTATCAGACGGCCCTGGCTGCAAGCCGGTTTGCTGGCATGGTTGGGTACGAGTTTTTTGGTATATCGATGCGGTTTGTGGTGGGTGGGCTATCAAAAGCCATGCAGTTGTTTGGGAAATCTCACTGACGCCCTGCACATTTCGCCGCAAACAGCAAATACCGCCATGAAAATCATCCTTGCTTACCTGTTGATTGGAAGTTACGCCACTTTGCTGTCGCTCTGGCTCAGAAAGGAGGCCAGCCCCGGATGCCCGGTCATTTGAGGCAGGATCGGGTGCGGTTTGATTTCCGCCCTTCGTCGCAAATCTTTTTCGGAGCTGAACTGGCCAATCCGGGACCGTGAACGATATGGACGTGCCGGTCATTCCTTCAGTTTTGATTTGAAAAGCTGGTGATTCAGAGCAAGGTATTTGGCGCGTCGTTGAAAGTGGCGTTGGCTTTGTGCTTTTTTGGGGGCATCGCTTTCTTGTCCACCGACTTGTCCATTCCCCTCTTTCGTGAGACATTGAGCGCGTGGCGCGATCCAGACACACAATGGATGCAATACCTGTGCGGAGGAATCTATTTCGGTATTTTTGCATTTCTTCGATTCCGTCCTGTGTTGGCCCCATTCTGGGATGCGAGCAACGCAATATATTTGCTGATGGGCGCCTTAGGCATTGGAGCACTCGCCTATGTCATGGATTATTTAACCGCCTCACAAACCGCTCAAGCATTGCTGTTGGTGGATGGCGCGGCCTTGGGGCAGGTAACAGCAACATATTTTGCAGGGCAACCGCCAGCGGGAAATAGAAGCTCGCGGACTCGTTTAATTCTCTTCCTGCTGCTAATTCTTTTGCTTTCTTCCGTTTTTTGTAATGGAGAAAAAGGTTTGCGCTTCCAATATCATGCTTCGGCGCGCTGGAGCGGGCCGTGGAATAATCCAAACATCTTTGGATTGCTCATGGGTGTTGGGACGATACTATCGCTGGGTCTGCTGGTTCAAACGCCAAAGGCCAAAGGCCAAAGTCGCTCAAATGTGGAACGCGGAGCAAGGAGACATTCAATCACGGAGTTTGGGAGATTTGGACTCGCTATTCTGTGCCTTGTTGCGGCTGGCATAATGGCCCGCGCGTTGTTGCATAGCTATAGTCGCGGGGCGTGGGTGGGGACGGTTTGCGGGCTTTTTTGTCTGGGACTTCAGTTCGTGAACGCTCGCCCTCACCCCGGCCCTCTCACCCGGGGAGAGGGTGAACCGTTGATGCCCGGTTGGCGGGTCCGCGCAAATGCTTTTTCTCTCACGGTTATCGTATTTTCAGTTTTGGTTTTGAGCTTTTGGCATTTTCGGAAAACGGAATGGCATCCGGCGCATCGGGCATTTTCAGCGGTCAATGCGGATGATTTTTCCTGGCGCAACCGCGTTGCTGCCTGGGAAGGAACATTGCAGATTACAGCAGAGCATCCGTGGTTCGGCGCAGGCTGGAACCATCCGGAACCGCTTTATGGACAATATTATCTCCCGACCAACTTAAACGAGGGCACGGCGATTGAAATGAATGATTATCTGATGCTGGGGGCCACGCTGGGTGTTCCGGCGCTGTTTTGTTTTGGAATGTATGTTTGGCTGAGTCTAAAGGGGGGTGTCCAAGGTCCAAATTCCAAGGTCCAAAGCCATGAGACGGAGTGGCTGAAGGCTGTTTGCCGGGCGGGGGCGATTGTGTTGCTGGTTGGATTTTGGTTTGATGGGGGCCTGTTTAAATTGGCGACGGCGGCGCCGTTTTGGATTTTATTGGAACTCGGAAGGAGGGATTTAACCGCGGATGAACACGGATAAGGAATCTGGAATTCAACAGGAGCCTCCTTTGAACTATCTCTGAAAAGATTATCACCACGAAATACGCGAAATAGGAAATGAATCTGGCCGCGAAAGAATGCAGAGAGCGCAAAGAAGAGAGGCGAATGTTTTTGCGTTCTATGTGTTCTTTCGCGGCTATTCCGTTCCGCTTCTTCATGCCTTTGCTGGCGGTGGCGGTGTTTCTCGGCGCAATGTATTGGGCGAAATCTCGAGATCCGTTCGAGCGGATTTGGTTCAGTGTCAAGGTGACAAATCATGAAAAGATGAAGGGAGTTGTCGTTCTGCCCAAGCCGGTACGCCCGTGTCCGGTGGCGGTTTATTTCCATGGTTCGGGTGGAACGTTGATGACTGATGGCAATGCCCTGCGACAGTTCGCTGAACTTGGAATGGCGGCGGTCGGCATGGAATATGATCAGGCCAATCAAACTGAATTTGATGAGCAATTCATTGCCCTCAATAACTATATCAAACGACAATCCTGGGCGTTGGCCAATGCGACGGCCTGGATAGGTTCGAGTCTCGGAGCGCAAAGGACGCTGAGTTTTGTTTTGAATCATCCGGATGTTCAGCCGCAGCTTTTAGTGAGACTATCAGGTGGATGGGTGGGGGAACTTGGGGAAATGTCCAAGGTCCAGGACCTCATGTCCGAAGTTGGGGTGGCGCAGTCAGAACATAGGGTGACGAATTCCGGGCCATCCTCCATCCTCCATCCTCCATCTTCGTTTCCGCTTCACTGTCCGGTGCTTTTGGTTCACGGAGAGAAGGATGAGGTTTTTTCGGTGCAAGATGCGCAGCGATTGGCGGTTTTGTTGAAGGCCCAAGGAGTTACTGTTGCTATAAAGATTCTGCCAGAAAGAAGACATGGCTTTGAGCCAGACCGCGCTTTGGTGACCCGGCTGGTGGGTGAATATTGCAAAGCGGTGCTTGCACCAAACGAACCGTTCGGCGGTGCGAAGGAGAGGCGGGTTTGGCCATTTTGGGTTTATTTTACACCGGCTTTCATTTGGGCGGGTTTTTGGGTTTGGCAAAAAAATGGCCGCAAAGAAGCATTGATGCGGTCTAAAGAACTGCGTTCCCCTTGGGAAAAGAGGTTACGCTGGGCGGCGTTTGGACTGGCGATATTGGCTATTGCGGACACGGCTGCTCATTTGATCCCGTCACGATTGAAAATGAGCGGTGCAACCTTGAACATTGCGCGGAAATGGTTGGTGCCATCGAAATGGCGGACTGACTTTGAAACGCTGGCGGCGCAACCAATCTGGCAGGGAAAACAGCTCAAAACGCTGCTCGAGCATGTGGAACTGGCCAACTATGACCGGAATGAGTTGATCAACTGGAAGGTGGATGAGCAGATTTATCGGGAATTTGTGCTGTCGCCGATGATTGATTCTGGGCAGGAGAACCTGAACCAAGGCACGCTAAAGCGTGTACGCCGAACGGGGGAAGAATTGAACTGGCGGCGTCCGTTATGGGAGAGCTTTTATCCGCGCGTCCGGCATGAGCAAACGCCCGAAGCTGCGGCGGAGATTGTGGCCCGGTATCTCCGGGAGCGGGTGACGATTTCGCCGGCTGCTTTGCCTGCGGATGGAATTGAAAGCATTTGGAAACGCCAGATTACAGATGAAAAGGGTTTTGAGTGTATTTATGTGGCGGCGTTGCGTTCGGTGGGGATTGCGGCCAGGCTGAATGCGACTGGAAGGGCTGAATTTTGGACGAGTGACAAATGGATGGCCGCGCCTCGTCCGATAGCTTCGTCGTTTGTGCGACAGTGACGAGTTTTTGAACCACGAGGTTGATTGCGCTTCCGTCGTTCCGCCTGGCAAGTTGATGTCCGAGGCGCGATTCAACTCAGCCGTTGACACCCTATTGACCTTTGTTAAGCTCGCCCCCCTTGATTTTTGAAATCATGACCAACAAAAGTTGATTGGCAGCAATTAAGAATTCATTTTATGGCTAAAGCATCGAAAAAGAAGACGAAATACGTATATTTATTCGGTAACAAGAAGGCCGACGGCAACGGTTCCATGAAGGCCCTTCTGGGCGGCAAAGGCGCCAATCTCGCCGAAATGACCCGCATCGGCCTCCCCGTCCCTCCCGGCTTCACCATTACCACCGAGGTCTGCACTTATTACTACGCCAACAAGCGCAGTTATCCGCGCGAACTCCAAGCGCAGGTCGAAGCCGGCATCGCGAACATGGAAAAGATCCTCGACAAGAAGTTCGGCGATCTCGAAAAGCCGTTGCTCGTCGCGGTCCGTTCCGGCGCGCGCGATTCCATGCCCGGGATGATGGACACGATTCTTAATCTCGGCTTGAACGACCAGACCGTCCTGGCTTTGGAAAAAGCCAGCAATAATCCGCGTTTTGCCTGGGATTGCTACCGTCGGTTCATCCAGATGTATGGCGATGTGGTCATGGGCGTGCAGAAACGTCCCGAGGAAGATCATGAGCCATTTGAAACCGTCATAGAACATCTCAAAGAGGAACTTTTTCCCGGCCAGCCCCACATCGAGGACACCAGGATCGACCACAAGGGCTTGAAGGAATTGGTGAGGCGTTTCAAGGCGTTGGTTAAGGAGCGCACGGGCAAGGAATTTCCAAATGATCCGTGGGATCAGCTCAAGGGCGCGGTGGGCGCTGTTTTCGGTTCCTGGATGAATGACCGCGCCATCGTCTATCGCCGCAAATACGGCATTCCCAGCGAATGGGGAACCGCCGTCAACGTCCAAGCCATGGTGTTCGGCAACACGGGCACAAATTCCGGCTCCGGCGTCGCGTTCACTCGTGATCCGGCGTCAGGCGAAAAGGTTTTCTACGGCGAATTTCTGATGAATGCCCAGGGCGAAGACGTCGTCGCCGGCGTTCGCACTCCCGAGCCGGTCGCCCGGCTGAAAGATGAACAGCCGAAGGCCTTCGCGGAACTCGAACTCGTTCGCAAGACCTTGGAAAGCCATTTCAAGGACATGCAGGATTTCGAGTTCACGATTGAAGATGGCAAGCTGTTCATGCTCCAGACCCGTAACGGCAAACGCACCGGCCTGGCCGCCGTGCGCATCGCCGTGGAGATGGTCAAGGAGAAACTGATCTCCTGGGAAACTGCCGTCACGCGTGTGCCTGCCGAACAATTGGATCAGGTCCTGGCGCCTGTCTTCGACCGTAACGCCGTCAAGGCCGCCAAAGTCATCGCGAAAGGTTTGCCCGCCGGGCCTGGCGCCGCCACCGGCCAGATTTACTTCAACGCCGATCGCGCGGTGCTCGCCGCCCACAACAAGGAAAAGGTCCTGCTCGTGCGCGTCGAAACCTCGCCGGAAGATTTGCGCGGCATGATCGCCGCCGAAGGCATTCTTACCGCGCGTGGCGGCGTAAGTTCCCATGCGGCATTGGTCGCACGTCAGATGGGCAAGGTGTGTGTTTGCGGCGCCAGCGCATTGCACGTGGATTACGCGAAAAAGACTCTTACCGTTGACGGCCAGACTTTCTCGGAGGGTGATTTCCTCTCCATCGACGGAACATTGGGTGAAGTTTATGCGGGCGAAATCAAAACCGCCGCGTCGGAAATCGTTCAGGTCCTCGTCGAAAAATCCCTCGCCCCGACGGAAAGCCGGACTTATCAAAACTTTGCGCAACTGATGACCTGGTGCGCCAGGGTCACCCGCATGCAAGTCCGCACCAACGCGGATTCCCCCGATCAAACCGCCAATGCCGTCGCGTTTGGCGCCACAGGCATCGGCCTCTGCCGCACGGAGCACATGTTCTTTGAAGGCAACCGCATCGATGCCATGCGCGAGATGATCCTCGCCGGGAACACCGAGGACCGCAAAAAGGCGCTGGCCAAATTGCTCCCCTATCAGCGTGATGATTTCGCCGGAATTTTCCGCGAATTGAAGGGCTTGCCCGCAACCATTCGTTTCCTTGACCCGCCATTGCATGAATTTTTGCCCCATGAAGACAACCTGATCCGCGACCTCAGCGAAAAAATCGGCGTCAGTTCCGATAAAATAGCAACCCGGGTGGCCGAATTGCATGAATTCAACCCCATGCTTGGCCATCGTGGCTGCCGCCTGGGTATTGCCTATCCGGAAATCAGCGAGATGCAGGCGCGGGCTGTATTTGAGGCCGCCGCTGAAGTTCAAAAGAAGGGCATCAAGGTCAAACCGGAAATCATGATTCCGTTGGTCGGCTTTCCCAGGGAATTACAGTTGCAAATCGAGGTCGTCCACCGCGTCGCCGCCGAAGTTGCCAAAGAAAAGAAAACCAAATTCAATTATCTCGTCGGCACGATGATCGAAATTCCGCGCGCAACGGTCGTGGCGGATGAGATCGCGAAGGACGCTCAGTTCTTCAGCTTCGGCACCAACGACCTCACCCAGACGACGCTCGGGATGAGCCGTGACGATTCCGGTTCGTTTCTTCCCAAATACCAGGAATTGGAAATCGTGAAGAAAAATCCGTTCGCCTCCATCGATCAGACGGGCGTCGGCAAGCTCATGCACATCGCCTGCGACCTTGGCCGCAAGACCCGTCCGGACATCAAACTCGGCATCTGCGGCGAACACGGCGGCGACCCGGAGAGCGTGAAATTCTGCCATCGCCTCGGCCTGACCTATGTGAGCTGTTCGCCGTTCCGCGTGCCCGTGGCCCGCCTGGCTGCTGCCCAGGCAGCGCTCGAAAGCGCCAAGGCCGCCAAGAAAAAGTAACTTTTGCTGCTGGTGAGGTAATGGCGCAACGCGGCTGGAAAAGTCGCTTTGCGCTTTACTGATGTCCAGCCGGCCACGCCTGAAACCGCCCCGTCATTGAAATGATTGGGACATCGGAAACATCGTGTTGGAGTTGACCATGGCGTTATAGATGATTTTGGAAATCCAATAGCTTAATATCACCATCAACGGCACCGCGATTGTTGCCGATCGCTCAGACATCTTGGAGATGCGGGTGCATCCCGCGAATAACATCAGGATTGTCAGGCACAGTGCAAACACCACGAGCACGCTAATCACTCCAAAATTGCCCGCGCCCAACAGGGTGGACAGCAGCATGACGAAACCAAACGGAAGCAATGACGCCCCGCTGACAAAAGTGTCATTGCTCAAGCCCCCGGTGCCCCGAAAAACCAGCCGCGCCAGCGCACAGGCCCCGGCCAGACTGACATAAGGAACGCACGCCCAAACCAACAGCTTGAAAAAGCCGCCCACGCCGGGTGGTCGGACGAATTCCGGAAGCAACCGGTAGGCCGCAAGCAGCGCGCACAGGCTGAAGACAATTCCGAAGCTGATTCCAACGCTAAACGCCCTTGCTGCGCCCAGGCTCTCATAGGCGACCGACAAACCCCCCACCGGGTCCGTTGCAAATTTCCGAAAAGCTTCGAACGAATCTTTCGACGCGGCCTTCACTTTGTCCGCGACCGCTCCCGTGGGGTTCGATGTTCCGATGGACGTGCCGCACTTCGCGCACGACGTGGCCGTGTCCTCAACCTGCGCTCCGCATTGTTTGCAAAACATATTGCTATTCCTTTCTGGTTGCAGCTGTTCCGTTTCGGTGGCTGAACAACGCGCCAGTCGAATCAAACCTGCCCGGAAGAATTGGACGGAACAAACCCAAGACTGGTGAACAGGTGCGACAGCAGCAGAATTGCAATAACGCGGAATTAATGCAACAGCGAATACAGTGGCTCCGGGGCCGGCCCCAAAAACGCTTGCGGACGCGTGTCCGATGAATGACGGCGCCGCGCAACACGCGGCTCTCCGCCACATGTTCTCCAGTGCTTGTGATGAATTGTCCCGCTCAGGCCGCGGCCGCCTCAGGCGGTCGTTCATCGCGCCACTGCTCCACCAATCGCCACGCTATAAAGGCAAGAAACAAAACCGAGCAGATGTTCAAATAAAGTGATTGCCGATCGGCATCCAGTCCCGCCAGACACGGAAGCAGAATTCCATAGAGCAACAATTGCAACGCCATCAATCTGCCGCTGATTCCTGGCAGGACCTTTCGCAGTAATTTGGCGAGCAATATGAACATCGGCAGGAGAACCAACACCGCAGTGCCCCAAAAGCCGAACAGCAGGTCGCTGAAATCTCCCAGCAAACCGTAGCCCAATGCCGTCGCCGAGCCGAACAGCAGGCTGATCAATACCGCGTGTTTCACCGACGCCACCGTCAATCCCAACACCAACAGTGCCACTATCAACAGCCAGCTTCGCTCAGTCTCGCCCAGTACCGCATTGGTCATGGCGCCGGGTTGCGGCGGTGTTGGCAATGCGATGCCCATGCCTTTGCTCGTGATCGCGTGATCCAGCCGGTAGGTTAAAACTGATCCCTGGCCATCGGCCGTTGCCTTGATGTCAGTGGGAGTCATGCAGCCTTCGGGATTGTTCAGCCGCGCCTTCGGGAGGTCGGGCAGAGTCAGCGTAAGCGTGAAATCTCTTACTTCGCGCGGTTCTTTCACCTGCAAATACCAGGACGACATCCCGCGGCTTTTGAAACCCATTTTTACATCGAGAAGTTCCCCCGCCTTCAATTCGCGCGGTAAATTCAGCGAGCCCTCCTTAAGCTGCATGAGCGGCAGCATGTCCTTGCCGTTCAAGGTGGCATAGAGGTCATTGTAAACCGCTCCATCCGCCGGCAGCGGAAACTTAATATCCGCGTTCAATGGACGATCCGTCGGATTTTGCAACCGCCAGGAAAAACGGCAGTCGGTCTCGTAGCCGCCATACAACGCGGAGCCCTTTTTCCGCGCGTTTTGACGCAACGTTACTTCGTGTCGGGCGGAGATGAACGGATTGGCGTTGATCTCGTGTCTTACGATTTTCTTCCGCAACACCGCCGGTTTCGTCAGGTCCTCCGACTCGAATCGCTCCGTTTCCTCCTGCTCATAATACAGGCCCATCTTTAGTTCGCTCTGCGCCTGTTCCGCGCCCCAGATCGTTTGTACCGCGTTATAATTTGCCTCGGTGATGCGGCCATGTGTCCGCTGAAAATTAGCCACCGTTTGGTGCAAATACGAACGAAGCACGGACAGCCCGCCCATTAAAAACGTCACAATAAACAGTGCCCAGATCAGCAGTCCCAACTGCACATAGAGCGTCCAGACCAGGCTGGGAGCGGAAGCCGCCGGCGG
>Ga0207053_10301_pt1 | contig 11061 bp, 8 predicted proteins | sample Alteio_BWMinCont_59_FD_153290 | JGI IMG/M metagenome (GOLD analysis project Ga0207053, IMG submission 153290) | Enriched cells from forest soil in Barre Woods Harvard Forest LTER site, Petersham, Massachusetts, United States -... | ecosystem: Environmental > Terrestrial > Soil > Temperate forest >...
ATTTGCCGCCCTCGAAGATCAGCCAGCCCCAGCCGGAGCCAAATTGCTTGGCGGTGGTCTCGTTGAACTGCTTCTTGAACGATTCGAAGTCGCCGAAGTCAGCCTTGATCTGAGCCGCAATGTCGCCGTTGGGTTCGCCGCCGCCTTTCGGCTTCATAATCTGCCAGAACATGGTGTGGTTAACATGACCGCCGCCATTGTTCTGCACAACCTTGCGTACGTCCTCAGGAATGCTCGCCAGGTCCTTCAGCAGATCTTCGGGAGACTTCTTGCCGATCTCAGGGTGCTTCTCCACAGCGCCATTCAGGTTCGTCACGTAGGTCTGGTGGTGCTTGTCGTGGTGCAGCTTCATCGTCGCTTCGTCGATGGTCGGCTCAAGCGCCGCATAGTCATAGGGCAAAGGGGGTAGTTCGTAGGCCACGATATTCTCCTGTCGTTTTGCGTTCTTCGGTTAGTCAGGCTTGTTGCAGGTCCGACCGCGTTCACTCTCTTCGATGCCATCCGCGCTCATGGCGATGCAATCCGCCAGCCCGTGCAGCCTTCGAAATCATAGCGCACCAGCCGCATTCATCACTGATTCACCTTGCTTTGCACTCATTCAGCCGATTTTGGTTTCTAATAAGCGGAATGAGTGAACTAGTCGCCATCTACCGTTGGCTCGAGGATGATGGTCCCGCCTTCGGCGCACCCGGCGTCGAACCGCGATGGACCTCCAGTCGCAAAGACACCGTCTCCACGGCCTACGCCGCCTCCAGCCGCGTCTGGTTCACCATGTCACACGGAACTCTAAACGAGATCTACTACCCAACCATCGACCGGCCGCAGACCCGCGACATGGAACTCCTCTTCACCGATGGAGAAACCTTCTGCCGCGAAGAAAAGCGCGACCTCGAGTACGACTTCCAGTACATAGACTCCGACGCGCTCGCCGTCCGCGTCTCCGCCACCGACGTCAATGGCCGCTACTCCGTCACCAAGGAGTTCATTACCGACCCCCATCATCCTGTCGTTCTGATGAACATAAAGGTCACCGGCGAAGAGTCTGTTCTCTCGCGCCTCAGGTGCTACGCTCTTCTCGCACCGCACCTCAACGGCGGCGGAGCCGGCAACTCCGCTCGCTCCATCGACGTCGCCGGCAAGCGCTCGCTGCTCGCCTGGAAGGGAAGTACGTCGCTTGCAATGGGCGCAAGCTGCGGCTTCGTCCGCTCCTCCTGCGGCTACGTCGGCACCAGCGATGGCTTCCAGACCCTCTGCAAGGACATGAAGCTGACCAGGCAGTTTGGCCAGGCACTGGACGGCAACGTCGCCGTCACCGGCGAGATCGATATCGCCGCCAACCGAGAGTTCACCATAGCCATAGCCTTCGGCGAAGGCCATCACGCAGCCATCGCCGCCATGATGCAGAGTCTCGCCACCCCATACGACCTGCATCTCCGCCGCTTCCTCGTACAGTGGGGACGCGCCGCCTCGCCCAGAGAACTGGCCCCGGCCTCCACCGACAGCGGCAAGCTGATGCGCATCAGCCACAACGTCCTGCTCACCCACGAGGACAAGACCTACTCAGGAGCCTTCATCGCCTCCGCCTCCATCCCCTGGGGTGCCTCCAAGACCGACTCCGACCTAGGCGGCTACCACCTCGTCTGGACGCGTGACATGGTCCAGACCGCAAGTGCCCTCCTGGCCTGCGGACGAATCGAGACCGCCCTCCGCGCCCTCGTCTACCTCGCATGTACGCAGCGCCCCGACGGCAGCTTCGCCCAGAACTTCTGGATCGACGGAACGCCCTACTGGCAAGGTATCCAATTGGATGAGGTCGCCTTCCCCATCATTCTCGCCTGGCGACTCTGGAAGCTCGACGGTCTCGAGAACTTCGACGTTTTCCCCTTCGTCGAGCGCGCCGCTGCCTTCCTCGTCCGCTACGCTCCCGTAACCCAGCAGGAGCGCTGGGAGGAGATGGCGGGCTACTCTCCATCGACCCTCGCCGTAGTCATCTCCGGCCTCGTCTGCGCCGCCGATATCGCCCGTAGTCGCAATGGCTTCGAGCTGGCCAGCTTCCTCGAGACCTACGCCGACTGGATCGAGTCCCATCTCGACGAGTGGACCACCACCACCGAGGGCGTTCTCCACCCCGATATCAAGTACCACTACATGCGCATCCATCCACCCGCGCCCGGCGAGCCCTTCTACAACCCCAACATTCCTCCCGGGATGGTTCACATCGCCAATCGCGGCCCCGGCGAGAGATACAACTTCGAGGCCCGCGAGATCATCGACGCTGGCTTCCTCGAACTCGTCCGCTACGGCATCCGCCGCCCCGACGACCCCCTCATCATCGACTCGCTCAAGGTAGTCGATCACGTCCTGAAGATCGACACTCCCTTCGGAGCCTGCTGGCGCCGCTACAACCACGACGGCTACGGCCAGAAGAAGGACGGAGGTCCATACGAAGGCTGGGGCCAGGGTCGCGCATGGCCTCTGCTCGCCGGCGAGCGAGCCCACTACGAGCTTGCTGCAGGCGGCGACTTCAAGCAGCACATCACCGCACTCGAGCGCTTCAGCTCTCGCGGTGGAATGATGCCCGAACAGATCTGGGACTACGCAGACATACCAGAGAGGGGGCTCTTCCTTGGCCGCTCTGCCGGTTCAGCTCAGCCCCTCGTCTGGGCCCACTCGGAATACCTCAAACTCCTCCGCTCCGTCACCGACGGACGCGTCTTCGACCGTATCTCCGCCGTTGAAGAGCGCTATGCCGTACCCAAAGGCCAGCGCACCTTCACCAACCACGTCGAAGTCTTCCAGACCGGTCGCCCGCTCTCGGATATCGAAGCCGGACGCACCCTCCGCATCGTGGACCCCCAGCTCTTCAAGGTGGTCTATACCTTCGACAACTGGGCCTCTACCTTCACCCTCGACTCGACCCCCGTCGGCTACCCCGGCTCGTTCGCCGACATCCCCACCAACTCCCAGCAGGAAGGCACCATTATCTTCACCCTGATCTGGCCCGGACAGGGCCAGCCAGACCGCTGGCTCAATCGGAATATAAACGTCTTGATCACTCCTCCACCGCCGCCCGTCACGCCGTAAGGATGCAGAGACTCGCGTCCCGCTTGTACACTGTTTGAGATAGGCCCAAAAATATAAATTAACGGATTCGTAGCCTCGCGCTACCCCACGCCATAAAAAAGGAAAAGTATGAGCGATCAGCAACATGAGTTAGACCAGCTTTCTATCAACGCCCTCCGCTTCCTTGCCGTCGACGCTGTTGAAAAAGCGAAGTCCGGGCATCCAGGCGCGCCCCTCGGTTGCGCCCCCATCGCCTATCTGCTGTACCACAAGTTCATGAAGCACGATCCATCCGATCCCAAATGGATCGACCGCGACCGCTTCATCCTTTCGAACGGCCACGCCTCCGCGCTGCTTTACGGTGCGCTGCACCTCTCCGGCTACGATCTGCCGATGTCCCAGCTCGAGCAGTTCCGCCAGTGGGGATCGCACACCCCCGGCCACCCGGAATATGGTGAGGCCCCTGGCGTCGAAGTCACCACCGGCCCTCTCGGCCAGGGCTTTGCCATGGCTGTCGGCATCGCTACGGCAGAGAAGCATCTCGCCGCCGTCTATAACCGTGACACCTACAACATCGTCGACCACCACACCTACGTCCTCTGTGGCGACGGCGATCTGATGGAAGGCATCTCACACGAGGCCGCCTCGCTCGCCGGAACCCTCGGCCTCGGCAAGCTCACCGTTCTCTACGACGACAACCAGATCTCCCTCGACGGTCCCACCGAGCTCAGCTTCACCGAAGACGTAACCATGCGCTTCCAGGCCTACCACTGGCAGGTATTGTCGGTGGCCGATGGCAATGATCTCCAGGCGATCGAGGATGCAATCCTTGCAGCGAAGGCTGAGACAACGAAGCCCACGCTCATCCGCGTCCACACTGTCATCGGCTTCGGAAGCCCCAAGGCCGGCACGAACAAGGTTCACGGCGAAGCCCTTGGCGCAGACGCAGTCAAGGCCACCAAGAAGAACCTCAACTGGCCCGAGGACAAGACCTTCTACGTTCCCGACGCGGCCCGCGCCAACTGGGACACCATCAAGCTTCGTGGCAAGGATGCTCACAACGAATGGAACGCCGAGTTCGCGGAATATGCGAAGGCCTATCCAGAGCCCGCAGCCGAGTTTGATCGCACCATCAAGGCCCATCTCGCCAAGGATTGGGAGAAGAAGATCCCCGTCTTCCCGACCGACAAGCCTGTCGCCACGCGCAACGCAGGTCAGGTGGTCATGAACGCCATCGAGAAGGTCGTCCCCGAGCTCTTCGGCGGCGCAGCCGATCTCACCGCTTCCACCAAGACCATCTTCAAGGACTCGCCCAGCTTCCACGTCGATCCCGCCGGACGCAACGTCTTCTTCGGTGTCCGCGAGTTCGGCATGTGCGCGATGGTCAACGGCATGGCAGCCCACGGCGGACTCATCCCTTTCGGTTCCACCTTCTTTACCTTCTCCGACTACTGTCGCTCGGCCATCCGTATGGCAGCGCTGATGAGCGTTCACTCGCTCTTCATCTTCACGCACGATTCTGTCGGTCTTGGCGAGGACGGCCCCACCCACCAGCCCATCGAGCACCTGATGAGCCTTCGCGCTATTCCGCAACTCACCGACTTCCGTCCTGCGGATGCCAACGAGACTGCAGCCTGCTGGCAGCTTGCTCTCGAACGCAAGAGCGCCAGCTTCATGGCCCTCTCCCGTCAGGATCTGCCGGTTATCGACAACGAGAAGTTCAAGGTACACGAGGGCACAAGGAAGGGTGCGTACGCGCTGGATAACTCCGGCAAGGACATCATCCTCATCGCCACCGGTTCCGAGGTCTCCGTCATCGTCAAGGCTGCCGAGGAGCTCAAAGCCGCCGGCATCAATGCTTCCGTAGTCTCGATGCCCAGCTTCAAAATCTTCGACGAGCAGGACGAAGCCTACAAGGCGAGCCTATTCCCCGAGGCCATACCGAAGATCGCCGTTGAAGCCGGAGCCACCATGGGCTGGTACAAGTACATCGGCCACAACGGAGTCGCAATTGGTATCGATCGCTTCGGCGCATCGGCCCCCGGCCCCATCGTTCTCGAGAAGCTCGGCATCAGTGTCGCGCACGTCGTTGAGCAGGCAAAGAAGCTGGTCAAAAAGTAGTAACCTGCGCGGGTGAGGCATCATAGCCTCGCCCGCCATTCAGGCCCCGTTTTAGGCTCTCATCTGCGCCAAATGGGCAGGCTCACGCATCCAAAACTAAGGCCTGTCCTGAGAAATGTGATCGGCCATTGAAACAAAACCGGCTGGCCGCAGCAATTGGACAGAGTAATGCCTTTGTTTCAGACGCTGCGTAATTTGCATGGAGATCATGTCTAAACCAAATCATCCCCGCACGTGGTTCATCACCGGCGCCTCCACCGGATTCGGCCGACTGCTCGCCGAAGAAGTCCTCAAGGCCGGAGGCAAGGTTATCGCCACCGCGCGCAAGCCCGAGCAGATCGCCGATCTCGAGCGTCAATATCCTGGCTCTGCAAAAGCACTCGCCCTCGACGTAACCAACGCGGCACAAGTCGATTCAGCTGTAACCCAGGCCTTCGCGCAGTTCGGCCACATCGATGTGCTGGTCAACAACGCTGGCTACGGCATCGCTGGTGCCCTCGAAGAAGCCACCGAAGCCGAATTCATGCCCGTCTTCGAGACCAACGTCTTCGGCCTCATCCGCGTCACCCGCGCCTTTCTTCCGTATCTTCGCAAACAGCGCAGCGGACACATCCTCAATCTCTCGTCCATCGCCGGATTAGCTGGCGGTCCCGGCTGGGGCTTCTACAACACCACAAAGTTTGCCGTCGAAGGCTTCTCCGAAGCACTTGCCGCAGAACTTGCTCCCCTCGGAATCCACGTCACCGTCATCGAGCCCGGTCCCTTCCGCACAGACTTTCTGGGACGCTCCGGCGTAGAAGCAGCACAACGCATCGCCGACTACGACGCAACCGCAGGCAAAGCGCGCGAATATCTCAACACCCAGAGCGGCAAGCAGGCTGGTGATCCCCTGCGAGCCGTGCACGCCATGATGGCTGTCGTCGACTCTCCTAACCCACCGCTTCATCTGATCCTCGGCGCTATCGCTCTCAAACGCTTCCGCGTCAAGCTCGATCAGTGGAACCAGGAGATCGCAGCCTGGGAGTCCACCACGCTCGGCGCAGATTTTCCGGAGGGGCAGTGAGTACCACCTCCATCAAAACGATCTTCTGGGACCTCGGCGGTGTCCTGCTCACTAACGGCTGGGACAAAGGGCAGCAGACCCGCGTACTCACTCGTCTCGGCGTCGATCTCGCCGACTACGAGGCCCGACACGACGCAGCCAACTATTTCTGGGAGCGCGGCCTTACCGACGCCCGCACCTTCTTCAACAAAACCGTATTTCACGCCGAAGCCCCAAAGTACAACTTCACTTTTGAAGACCTGTGGGCTCAACTCTGCGCCGAAAACCACGTCCTCCACAAGGAGTGTTTCGACATCCTTGGCAAACTCCAGTCCTCACGCGATTGCAGGCTCGCCACCCTCAACAACGAGAGCCGCGAGCTCAACGCCTACCGTCTGGATACCTTTCACCTCCGTCCGTACTTCGATTACTTCATCTGCTCCGGCTACGTTCACGAGATGAAGCCGCATGCGGACATCTATCAGTCAGCCATCGATATCTCCGGCTTTCCGCCCGAGACCGCACTCTTCATCGATGACAAGCCCGAAAACTGCGAGGCCGCTGTCGCTCTCGACATGCAGGCCATTCGTTTCGAATCACCCGCTCAGCTCACGCAAGAGCTCGCACAACTCGGCATTTCAGCTACATAAAGGAAAAACAAAATGGAACTCGGAATTATTGGTCTTGGAAAAATGGGCTTCAACATGGCGGAGCGTCTCCGTCTCGCTGGTCACAAAGTCGTCGGCTTCGACTTCAGCAAAGACGCCACTGCAAAGCTCACCGCCTCTGGCTCTCTTGGCGTCAATTCGCTCGAAGACCTTGTCGCCAATCTCTCTGCGCCACGCGCCGTCTGGATCATGGTTCCCTCGGGCGATCCCGTCGACCATACGATTGCAAGTCTCGAAGGTCTGCTCTCAAAGGGCGACACCATCATCGATGGTGGCAACTCGAACTACAAAGACACCCAGCGCCGCCACGCACAGGTCACGCCGACCGGTCTCGACTATGTGGACTGCGGAACCTCCGGCGGAGTCTGGGGCCTCAAAGAAGGCTACAGCCTGATGATCGGCGGCGACAAAGCCCCCGTCGAGCGCCTCACCCCCATCTTCCAGGCACTCGCCCCGTCGCCCACCGAGGGCTGGGGCCATGTCGGCCCCTCTGGCGCAGGCCACTTCGTCAAGATGGTTCACAACGGCATCGAGTATGGCCTCATGCAGGCCTACGCTGAAGGTTTCTCCATCATGAACGCCAAGAAGCCCCTCAACCTCGACCTTACTCAGATCGCGCACATCTGGCAGAAGGGTTCCGTCGTTCGCTCCTGGCTCCTCGACCTCACCACCGGCGCGCTCGACAAAAATCCCACCCTCGCTGGCCTCGAAGCCTGGGTTCCCGACTCCGGTGAAGGCCGTTGGACCGTCACCGAGGCCATCGACCTCAACATCTCCGCACCTGTCATCACGGAGTCACTGATCCGCCGCCTCCGTTCACGTGAAGAGAACAACTTCACGGATCGAATGATCTCAATCATGCGCGGAGCCTTCGGCGGCCACGACGTCAAAAAGGCCTAGCCTCATTTGGCCGTGCGCGAGCGATTCGCGCACGGCTCCCCGCTCGAGTCCACTTACTTCCTCGAGCATCAAAAGCAAATGCAAGGAGCAAGCCATGAGCATAGTACCCGTAGACATCTCAGCAGCACAGGCCGATGCAACAAAGAAGGGTGAGCGCATCCCTGAGCCGTGCATCGTCGTCATCTTTGGCGCCTCTGGCGACCTCACTAAGCGCAAGCTTCTGCCCGCTCTCTACCACCTCGATCAGGCTGGTCTCCTCCCTGAGGAGTTTGCCGTTGTCGGCGTAGCCCGTCGCGATCTCAGCGCCACCTTCGGTCCCGATATGCAGGACGGCATCATCAAGGGCGGCGGCGTCGAAGACAACGATCCCAAACTCAAGCCCTTCATGAATCGCGTCTCCTACTTCGCCACCGAGTTCGACGATGACGCCGGCTTCGACAAGCTCAAGGCCCATCTCGCCGATCTGGACGGCAAGTTCAATACCAAAGGCAATCGCCTCTTCTACCTCGCCGTCGCGCCCGAGTTCTTCGCCGACATCACTCACCGCCTCGGCCAGCACGGCATGGCCAAGCCCGAAGCCGACGCCGAGAACTGGGTCCGCGTCATCATCGAGAAGCCCTTCGGTACCGACCTTGAATCCGCCCGCAAGCTCAACGACGAGATTAACGCCGTTCTCTCCGAAGATCAGATCTTCCGCATCGATCACTACCTCGGCAAAGAGACCGTTCAGAACATCCTCGTCTTCCGCTTCGGCAACGGCATCTTCGAGCCTGTCTGGAACCGCAACTACATCGACCACGTAGAGATCACCGCAGCCGAGTCCATCGGCATCGAAGGCCGCGGCCCGTTCTACGAGAAGGCTGGCGCGGTTCGCGACGTCCTCCAGAATCACGTCATGGAAGTCCTCTCCTTCGTCGCCATGGAACCACCAGATTCCTTCCAGGCCGACGCCGTCCGCACGGAGAAACTCAAGGTCTGGCGCGCCATCGAAGGCATCCCCGTCGAGAACACCGTTCGCGGCCAGTACGGCCCGGGCGAGGTCGACGGCAAAATCGTAGCTGGCTACCGCGAAGAAGATCGCGTCTCCCCCACCTCCAGCACCGAGACCTTCGCCGCCATCCGCGTCGAAATCGAGAACTGGCGTTGGGCTGGCGTTCCCTTCTACCTCCGTGCCGGCAAGCGTCTCGCCAAGCGTGTCACCGAAGTCACCATCGTCTTCAAACAGCCGCCGTTGCACCTTTTCAAGTCCAACAGCAGCGACGACAACATTGAGCCCAACGTCATCACCATGCGCATCCAGCCTGACGAGGGAATCTCCCTCCGCTTCGGCGCCAAGGTCCCCGGCCCAACCACCAACCTCGCACAGGTCGACATGTCGTTCAGCTACGCCGATGCTTTCGGTAAGTCTTCAGCCAACGGCTACGAGCGTCTCCTGCTCGACGCCATGCTCGGCGATGCCACTCTCTTCGCCCACCGCGATGGAGTCGAAGCAACCTGGGCCCTCTTCACCCCGATTCTCGAAGCATGGGCCAAAGCCAAAGCGCCGAAGTTCCCCAACTACGCCGCCGGATCCTCAGGACCCGACTGCGCCGATGAGCTTCTCGCAAGAGAAGATCGCAAGTGGCGTAATATCTAGACCGTTACCACCAGAATGCGGGACGAGAGTCCCGCATTCTGTATCTATCTCTTCCAGCCAGCGAGATTCCCATGCCCCGTCCGGTCACCGTTACCTACCGCATCTCCTCCACTCCGGTCGAAGTAGCCAAAGCCGCCGCAGAACTCTTCACTTCAGCTGCCATCAAAGCAGCCGAGACCCGTGGCGTCGCTCGCATCGCCATCTCCGGCGGAACCACGCCCAAGGCAATGTTCGCCCTCCTCGCCGACCCAACCCAGCCCTTCCTCAAACAGGTTCCCTGGGACAAGCTCGATCTCTACTGGGTCGACGAACGCTGCGTTCCACCCGACAATGCCGACTCCAACTACCGCATGACCAAAGAGGCCCTGCTCTCCAAAGTGCCTCTTCCAGCCGAGCGCATCCATCGCATGGAAGGCGAGCTCGACCCCGAGGCAGCAGCGGCTCGCTACGAGTCCACCATCCGCAACTCCTTCAAGCTTGAAGGAGCTGAGACCCCGACCTTCGACCTCGTCCTTCTCGGCATGGGCGACGACGGCCACACCGCCTCACTCTTCCCCCACACCGAAGGCCTCAACGACCTCAGCCACATCGTCATCGCCAACCATGTCCCGCAAAAGGACACCTGGCGCATCACGCTCACCTCGCCGGTCATCAATCAGGGCAGGGAAGTGGCCTTCCTCATCGAAGGCGCAGCCAAAGCCCAGGTCCTCCACGAAGTTCTGCAGGGTCCCTATCAGCCCGACACCTACCCATCGCAGATTATCCGTCCTGCCAGCGGCAAACTCACCTTCCTGCTCGATTTCGCCGCAGCATCTAAACTGCCAGCACCGGCAGGCACAGACCACACCGGCACTCTGGAGCTTCGATAAATGATTCTCGCTGGCGATGTTGGTGGAACAAAGGTACATCTCGCTCTCTACGACTTCACGAGCGGTCAGCTCCATCCCCTCCGCGATCAGAAGTTTCCCGCCCATGAGTTCGCCTCGCTCGACGAGGTCGTCAACAGGTTTCTCTCTGGCGACGACACCGCCCAAAAGATTCACCGCGCCGACATTCTCGCCGCCTGCTTCGGCGTCCCTGGTCCCGTCCGCGACGGCCGCCTCAAACTTACGAATCTTCCCTGGATTCTCGACTGCCGCGAGCTCTCGAAGGCCCTCGGCGTCCAGCACGTCTTCCTCATCAACGACCTTGAAGCCAATGGCTACGGAATCCCCGAGCTGGCCCCCGACAAAATCTTCACCCTGCACCCTGGCGACGACACAGCCATAGGCCACCGCGGCCTCATCGCTGCCGGAACCGGCCTGGGCCAGGCCCTCCTCATCTGGGATGGCAAGCACCATCGCCCCATCGCCTCCGAAGGCGGCCACTGCGACTTCGCCGCCCGCTCCAACCGCGAGATCGCCCTACTCGACCATCTCCGCACCACCCTCAAAGGCCGCGTCAGCTGGGAGCGCGTCGTCTCCGGTCTTGGCATCAGGAATGTATACGAGTTCCTGCGCGACGTCGAAGGTATCCACGAGCCTCAATGGCTACGCGACCGCATGAAGGCCGAAGACCCCAACGCCGTTATCGGCCAGTGCGCAGAAGACGGCTCCAGCTCCCTCTGCTTCGAAACCATGAAGACCTTCGTT
>Ga0207053_10342_pt1 | contig 11052 bp, 7 predicted proteins | sample Alteio_BWMinCont_59_FD_153290 | JGI IMG/M metagenome (GOLD analysis project Ga0207053, IMG submission 153290) | Enriched cells from forest soil in Barre Woods Harvard Forest LTER site, Petersham, Massachusetts, United States -... | ecosystem: Environmental > Terrestrial > Soil > Temperate forest >...
CCCCCGCGAGTAGAAGGAACCAACGGACAATTCGAACGCAGCAGCCATGGCAACTCGTGGGACTGGCCATTGCTCTTGCTGCCGGCAGACGGCTACAGCTCGGCCACACCACATCTATGCCCTAGTTTCAGTTGTGATTGGTGGCGGCGAGATCAAGCAGGTGATCGCCGGTGCAGTTGAGCCACTCCGTGGTGGCATGGATTTCGTTCTTCTTGCGCGGCGCTAGTTTCTCAGTTCGTCTGATAGGCGGCTAGGCGGCCGGCCCAATCGCTTTGGCTGAAGTCGCAGGATTCGGCAAATGTGACGGTGAACGGGCTGAGACTGCTGCCGTTCGTAAAGTGCATCCAGAAATTGTTCTCGTCGGTCTGCGTCGGGCCATCGATGGTGTTTCCGGTGAACCATGCGGAGTCGAAGGTGCCGCCGCTTGGCGAGTTTAGGCCGGTGGCGGTGCAGAAGGCCTGCCCGCCATTGCCCATGATGAAGTCATTCGGTTTCGTGGGCGTCAGGCAGTTCGTGCAGGTGGTCAAGGGACCGCTGGAACCTTGACTGCCGGCTTGCCCTCCGGAATCCACATCCAGGTTACAAGTCCCGTTCTGCACCACGTAAATCATATTGATCGAGTCGTTGGAAGAACCCGAACGATTGATGCTGAGCGTCACGCCGCCTGGAGGGGTGGTCCACTGCGCGCAGTAGTAGTTCACGTGGTTGTGGCCATTCAGACCCTGGAAGTCCACGCCGCTGGGCGTCCATCCGACGTTCGGAGCGGGCACGGAGCTGACGCTCGAGATGGAGTCGTTTCCAACATACGAAAGATAAACAGCCGCGTTGGGCACATCCACGACTAACCCGACATGCCAGGGATTCGCCGCGTTTTTGGGCATGGCGTCGTGCTCTTGATGAACGACGCGCGGGATGGCCGTCGCCGCAGCTCCAGAGGATGCCGCCGTGAGCGCCACCGCGCAACTGATGTAGCTGTCCGAGGCTGCCTGCGTAAACGTAGGATTCATGGGCACCGTGGAACTGTAGACACCGTACTGGTCAGCGGCTCCATCTCCCAAGAGTTGCGAGGCCAAAGACCACGTGATGTTCGACTGCAAACCCTGCGTAAAAGAACTGGTTTGCTTGCTCAAGCCCGCGGAATACTTTGCCTGGAAAATGAGGTCGCCGCTCTGCGCGGGCGAAATGTTGCCGGCGCTGATGGTTGCGGAACTGCCGGCGCTGCAGGACGAACCGTCCAGCGCGCCGACGTTATAAAATTCTCCGATCAAGGCATTCCAGTAGCCGTTCTGCGATCCGCTATTGAGTTGCACGTTGATGGCGGTCGTTCCCGCAGCCACGTTGGACGCCCGGTACATGCGCATGGTCTTGTTGTTGCTCGCCGCGGACGTTACATCCAGAACCCAGGTGTTCGACTTGTTGTCTGTCACGCTGAACACTTGGTTGCTGCCAGTGCTGTCATAGCCGAAGGCCATGACCAGCGTGGTTCCGGCAATGGTCGGCTCCGGAAGCGGAATCCGGTAACAAACCACGTTTTGCCCGCACGGACTCGCTCCGCCCCACGCGCTGCCACTCGGAACCGCGAGCGGGACTGCCGTGCTATAGATCAATGTTGGAACGGCTGACGTGGAACTAGACACCGTGAAGCTCACGCCGTTGCTCGCTACACCACCGACCGTCACTACCACATTCCCCGTCGTTGCCCCTGTCGGCACCGTTACGCCGATACTCGTCGCACTCCAACTCGTCGGCGTTGCGGCCGTCCCGTTAAACTGCACCGTACTCGTCCCTTTTGTCGCCCCAAAGTTCGCACCGCTAATCGTTACGGGACTGCCCACCAACCCTGACGTCGGGTTCAGACTCGTGATGCTCGGCGCTGCGGTCGTAATTGTGAAGCTCACGCCATTGCTCGCCACTCCGCCGACGGTCACAACCACATTCCCCGTCGTTGCTCCCGCAGGAACCGGTACCGCAATGCTCGTCGCGCTCCAGCTCGTCGGCGTCGCCGTGGTTCCATTGAAGCTAACTGCACTGGTTCCCTGGGTTGCTCCAAAGTTCGCTCCGGAGATCGTCACCACAGTTCCCAAAACTCCGGATGTCGGGTTGAGGCTTGTGATGCTCGGCGTTGGCGCGGTAACCGTGAAGCTCACGCCATTGCTCGCCGCTCCGCCAACGGTCACAACTACATTCCCCGTGGTTGCTCCCGCAGGAACCGCCGCTACGATGCTCGTCGCACTCCAGCTCGTCGGCGTCGCCGCGGTCCCATTAAACTTTACCGTGCTCGTTCCTTGTGTTGCTCCAAAGTTCGCTCCGCTGATCGTTACGGGACTGCTCACCAACCCTGACGTCGGGTTCAGACTCGTGATGCTCGGCGCTGCCGTCGTGACCGTGAAGCTCACGCCATTGCTCGCGACTCCGCCTACCGTAACAACCACGTTTCCGGTCGTTGCTCCTGCTGGCACTGTCGCTACGATGCTCGTCGCACTCCAGCTCGTCGGCGTCGCCGCGATTCCATTGAACTTCACCGTGCTCGTCCCTTGCGTCGCCCCAAAGTTCGCTCCACTAATCGTTATCGGACTGCCCACCAACCCCGACGCCGGATTTAGGCTCGTGAGGCTCGGTGCGGGCGTCGTGACCGTAAAGCTCACACCGTTGCTCGCTACACCACCGACCGTGACAACGACATTCCCCGTCGTTGCTCCTGCAGGTACCGTCACGCCAATGCTCGTCGTACTCCAGCTCGTCGCCGCCGCGGCCGTCCCGTTGAACTTCACAGTGCTCGTTCCCTGTGTCGCTCCGAAGTTCGCGCCGCTGATCGTTACCGCACTGCCCACCAACCCTGACGTCGGGTTCAGACTCGTGATGTTCGGCCCAGCCGCCGTGACTGCAAAGGTTACCCCGTTGCTCGCTGCTCCACCTACGGTCACTACCACGTTCCCCGTGGTCGCTCCCGCCGGAACCGTCACTCCAATGCTCGTCGCGCTCCAACTCGTTGGCGTTGCCGCCGTCCCGTTGAACTGCACCGTGCTCGTCCCTTGCGTCGTACCGAAGTTCGCGCCGCTGATCGTTACCGGGCTTCCTGCCAACCCTGACGCCGGATTCAGGCTCGTGATGCTCGGCCCAGCCGCCGTGACTGCAAAGGTTACCCCGTTGCTCGCTGCTCCACCTACGGTCACTACCACGTTCCCCGTGGTCGCTCCCGCCGGAACCGTCACTCCAATGCTCGTCGCGCTCCAACTCGTTGGCGTTGCCGCCGTCCCGTTGAACTGCACCGTGCTCGTCCCTTGCGTCGTACCGAAGTTCGCGCCGCTGATCGTTACCGGGCTTCCTGCCAACCCTGACGCCGGATTCAGGCTCGTGATGCTCGGCGCTGGCGCGGTGACCGTGAAGCTCACCCCGTTGCTCGCCGCTCCACCTACGGTCACCACAACGTTCCCCGTCGTTGCTCCTGCAGGTACCGTCACGCCAATACTCGACGCGCTCCAACTCGTCGCCGTCGCCGCCGTCCCGTTGAACTTCACCGTGCTCGTCCCTTGCGTTGCTCCGAAGTTCGCGCCGCTGATCGTTACCGGACTGCCCACCAAACCGGACGTCGGGTTCAGGCTCGTGATGCTGGGAGCCACTGTGGCCGGGTTCACCGTAAGCGTGGCACCAGTGCTCGTCATCTTCCCCGCCGTGTTGCTTACAACCACCGCGAACGTCGAGCCACTGTCCGTCGTCGCTGTCGCCGGCGTCGTGTAGCTGCTGGCGATCGCCCCTGCGATGTTCACGGTATTTTTCTGCCACTGGTAACTCAGCGGTGCAGTCCCCGCCGCCACCACTGTGAACGTCGCTGTCTGTCCCGCCGTGACCGTCTGATTCGACGGTTGCGTGGTAATCGTTGGCGCCACCGCCACGACACTCGCGGCGAAGTTCACGCCACTCACATTTGCTCCGTTTACGGTCGCATTTTGGCTTGCTGGGCTGTAGGTGTACCCAACGAGACTGGGGGTCACCGTATAGGTTCCGTTCGCCAAGCCGCTGAAAGTGTAGTTACCGGAAGTGTTGGCCGTCGTCGAGGCGCTTGCTGCCCCGCTCAATGTCACCGCCGCCCCATTTCCACCTGCCACAGGGCTGATCGTCCCGGAGATGCTGTAGGTCGGAGTGACTTGCTGGGTGGCCGTAAAGCTTACTCCCGTCACCGTCGCTCCGTTGACCGTTACATTCTGGCTCGTGGGGCTGAACGTATACCCCGTGCGACTCGGCGTCAGCGTGTAAGTCCCATTCTTCAATCCTGAAAATGTGAACGCTCCCGAGCTGTTCGCCGTCGTGCTACCGCTGGCGGCCCCGCTCAACGTCACCGTCGCACCGTTTCCACCCGCCGCAGGAGTGATCGTGCCCGACAGGCTGAACGTCGCCGGAGGAGGCACTTGCTGTGAAGTTTGCGAAACGAGGCCTGAACATCCTCCAATAAACACAAGTGGAGCAAGCAGCGTCAACCATCTCGACGCTGGCCCCTTCGTAAATCTAATTCTCCGGAGGAGTATCTCCCTGATCCGCGACATCTTCGTGCCCCCCATACGCATCTCTAGAATCCCCGCTTCCCCACATTGATCAGCGTAAAGGTCTCTAATAAATGGTGATACTGTCGGGAGGTCCAGATTAAGTACAGGTATTGACCCTGCCCATCGGGTCGTCCTCACCCTAAGCGCGTCCGTCTTCCACTTGTGCTGCGGCTGTGAGCCTCAGCGTTTTGCTAATCGGATGGGCGAGTGCGGTGCGTTCAACGGAAGCCGGGGAACACCATGCATGACCCTTGCCCGCGGCCAAGTTTCCTCCGCTCAGCAACTTAGCAACGCACCTAGTCGCTCGGCAGGCTCATCGCCGCTCGAAAGGTCGAAAAGCGTATCAATTTGGCCTTCTAGGACTTAGTCTGCGGAAGAAGGTGAAGGACCTGCTGTGCTTTCTCGCTTCGGCGTCAAATTTTCTACTCTCCGGGAAAGGAGCCCGGCATTGCGAATCTTGTAAATCAACGCACGATAGCTAATCTTCAGCGCCTGGGCGGTCTTTCTCCGATTCCACTGATTGGTCTGCAGCGCTTCAAGAATTAGACTCTTCTCCCGCTCTCGCACTGCTTCTTTGGCAATCTGCTTTAGTGGAACGGCTCCTGCACCGTTGGATCTTCCCCTCGCCCCGTCGCGCTCCCTGGCTACGGGCTCTTGCGCGATCTTCGCCTCCGCCCCAATCAGGACATGGCGGGCGATGCCGTTCGAAAGCTCGCGAATATTCCCTGGCCAATCCAGATTCTGCAAGTACCTCAGCATTTCTCGGCTGAAGGGCTCGGATTCTTTCGTGAATTCCTTCTGGAACTGTTCTCGGAAATATTCAGCAAGGAATGGTATGTCTTCGCAACGCTCGCGCAATCGCGGCAAACGCAAACGGACGACGTTGATGCGGTAATACAAGTCCGCGCGGAATCCTCCCGCCTCGATTTCTTGTTCCAGATTCCTGCCTGTGGCGCAGATCAAACGCGTTTCAACGGCCCTCTCCGACTCGCCTCCAATTCGCGAGTAACGGCCGTCCTGCAGAAATTGCAGCAACTTGCTTTGCAAACCTAAGCTCAGGTCCGCAATCTCGTCCAGGAACAATGTCCCGTTGTGCGCAAGCTCAACTCTCCCCGGCTTGGATATATGCGCCCCTGTGAACGCGCCCTTTTCGTAGCCAAACAATTCGCTCTCGAACAGCGTTCCAGGGATTGCCGCGCAGTTGACCTTTACAAACTCGCCATTGCTCCACGGAGAATGATTGTGAATCCATTTCGCCAGGACTTCCTTGCCGGTCCCCCCGCTTCCGCTCAGCAAGACTGGCACGTTTGTGCCACAGATTCTCGTCGCCCACTGCCGCACTCCCTGCATCACGGCAGAGCGCCCAAATAGAATCTCATCCGGCGGCAGGACATCGCCCGGTTCGCTACCCTTGTTCTTCCTTGTCTTTTCCCCGTTCATGGTTGCACGAGAGCTCTTGTGAGCTAGGAACAGTGCACAGGACAGGCCATTGGGCAAAGCCAGCCAGACGTACGCCAGACGCAAAATAAGTGAAATAAGGTCTTTAATTACAACAGTTTAGTAAGCTTTGACGATGTCTAGTTGTAGTACCACAGTTACCCAGGAGGAGGCACCACGACAAGCGAATGGGTAAAAACTTGTCCCATAGGGAGTAAACGGTTTTCTCATTTGGAGCTTGGGGGGATTCAGCCCCAAATATCGGTTTAGCCCAGAAGAATCACTCTAAGGATTAGGGTTTCCCTACCTACTGGGGAAAATAAACGACTCTAGCAAGTCCGCCCTGGCCTTCTCATCCGAGGCCACCACTCGCAAGATGTCGCTGATCGAAAGCATCCCGCGGAACGTCTGCTGCTCGTCCAACACGATCAAGTGGAAAATGCTGTTCTGCTCCATCAGCCGTAGGCAGTCATCGAGCGTCATATCCGCCGTCACCGTAACTAGTTCGCGCGTCATGATGTCCGAAGCTTTCATCCACGCCGGACACTTGTTCTCCGCGGCCACTTTGTCCGAGACGTCGCTGTGCGAAATCACGCCCACCAGCTTCCCACTTGCATCTTTCACTCCCACCGCGCGCACCTGCTTCTCACGCAGGTACTGTGCCGCCAGATGCACGCTGGTTTCTTCCGTGATCGAGAATACTTCCTTGCGGGACCCGATTAGATCCGCCACTTTCATTGGACCCTCCCCGGGACAGTCTGGCGGGATGGTAGGCCCAACCCGCGCAAGAATGCAAGATGAAATCTTTGGCTTTACCTTCTAAGGACTGGCTTGAACTGCAAAGGGGGATAACTCGATTGTCTCGGCGGAATGCTTGAGGTGTGCTGCAATATCTCGAACTACGCCCTGGCAGCTTCCCCGCGAATGATATCGTACCGCTCGATGACCGCCGCCACGCCCATGCGGCTATCGCCATCTTCCGAATGGCGTTCCACTCTCACAACTTTCCCGAGCGCCCGCACAAACACCTCAGTCCCATGCGTGATCTCGGCCGGCAGCGTCAGCGTGAGGTCCAGTTCCGACCCCGCTTCCAGGTGCTGCTCAATCACAAAATACAGCCCGCGCGTGGAGATGTCCCGCGTTTTGCCCTGCTGCGTATCCAACGCCCGCTCTGTCGGAATCCGGATGATGATCGGTAGCGACAAATCGTAGCGTCGAGCAGTTCGGCGTTCCGTCATTGCCCCCATCCTCCAGCACACTCCGCGGATATTCAGTCTTGCCCGCGTCCCCTTCTGACAGTTAACCTTACTCGAAATCTGTAACCTTTGCCACGCACCGGGCAGCTACAACAGTTAGATGCAAGCACAACTCAATGGAGACAAGGTCAATCGTGTGAGCCCAAAGCCTCGAGCCCATTCGAGCATTACCATGCTATGTGACTTGCGCGAACCTTGGATTCCCAAGCTCGTCTTTATAAAGACGCTCCCCAGTTGCTCGCCGCCAGTCGTGCGCCCTCAGCACCCAATGGCGGCGTCATAAAATAACCTAGAGTTGCTTGGGACGGGTATTGTTTTCTATCAATTCGTCGAACAAGTCAAGTCAGCGCGCGTCACCAAACGGCGCTCCGCTCCTGGCGCGACGGTCCGCGAACCATGCAAGGGGGACCGCCTTAAGCGCTCTTGATCCCCACTTCTGAAGCTTGTTCCTCCGCCGCTCCTCCCGCCGGCCCGCCCGTTCCAGGAGCTTTCCGCGTGCGCGGCTTGTCCAGGTTGAACTGCCGCATTTTATAGAGCAGCGCCTTGTAGCTGATTCCCAGCATTTTCGCGGCGTCCTTGCGGCACCAGCGCGTCTTTTCCAGCGCGTCGGCAATAGCTTCCATCTCCGCTTCGTCTTTCAAGCCGCGCACCAGTGCCTTCAAGCCCTGTTCCTTCGGCGGAGCCGGCTCCTCGCGCGGCGATGTCCGCTGCCGCGTCGAAGCCATCTCTACCAATTCGCGCAAGCTGCCTTCGTCGTCCTCAAGAATCACGTACCGCTTCACGAAATTCTCAAGTTCGCGCAGGTTGCCCGGCCACGGATAATTCACCGCTGCATCCAACAGGTGCTTTGAAGGTCCCGGCGCCGCCTTGCCAAATTTCTCGCTGTACTTCTGTAGGAAGTGGCGGAAGAGCAGTGGAATCTCCGCGGTCCTCTCGCGCAGCGGCGGCACGTTGATGGACAGCACATTCAGCCGGTAATAAAGGTCCTCGCGAAAGCGCCCCGTCTTCATCGCCTCATGCACATCAATATTCGTTGCGGCCAGCACGCGCACGTCGGTTTCCACCAAGTGCCGCCCGCCCAGCCTTGAATACTGATGATCCTGCAGCACGTGCAGCAGTTTCGCCTGCAAGTGCGTGCTCATCTCCGCAATTTCATCCAGGAAAATTGTGCCCTTGTTGGCTAATTCAAACTTGCCCGGCTTGCTGCGCACCGCGCCCGTAAATGCGCCTTGCTCAAATCCGAACAGCTCCGACTCCAGCAATTCCCCGGGCAATGCCGCGCAATTCACCTTTATAAAAGGCTGATTGCGCCGTTTCGACCGCAGGTGAATCATCCTCGACACCACTTCCTTGCCGACTCCGCTCTCCCCACAAATAAAAACCGGCACGTCCACCGGCGCAATCTGCAGGATTTGCTGGCGGATCCGCACCATCTGCGGGCTGGCCGCCAGGAAGCTCAAGTCCTCCGTCACTTGATCGCAGTAATCGCGCAACGCCTGGTTCTCCGTCGCCAGCTCTTTCTTCTGCCGCGATTTCAGCATCGCCGCATCCAGTTCCGTTTTCTCAAACGGTTTGGTCAGGTAGTCGTGCGCCCCGATGCGAATCGCTTCCACCACCGTGCCCACTTCGTTCGAACACGACAGCATGATCACGTTCAAGCTGCGGTCGATCTGCATCAATTCCTTCAACGTCTCAATGCCGTTCATCTCTGGCATCAACACGTCCAGGATGATGAAGTCGGGCCGATCGCCCTTGTTTACGCGCTCGAGCGCATCCTTCCCGCTGCTGACCGTCTCGACGTCGAACCCGTCCACCTCCAGCAGCGTCTGCAAATACTTTCGAATGCTGGGCTCGTCATCCACGACAAGGATTTTTTCTTTCACGGCCATTGACGTTTCCCTCTCTTACTACAAAATCGCTTTGCCTTAGCCCTGGTCCATCGGCAATAAAAATGAAAATTTGCTTCCCGACGGCACCGCGTTCTCCACCCAAATCTTTCCGCGATGTGCCTGAATGAGCCGCTTGGCAATCGCCAGCCCCAGGCCCATTCCTGAAGTGTTTCTGTCCACGCGCACAAAATCCTCAAAAATCTCCTGATGATGTTCCGCGGCGATACCTGCGCCGGAATCCGTCACGCTCACTTCCACGCTGTTTGGGCGCGGCAAGCGGAATCGCCGCCGTTCTTCCGTCGGCGCCATCGCCGCCACGCGCCGCTCCCAAAAGTGCGGTACCGCGCGCAGCGTAATGCTGCCGCCGGCCGGCGTGTGCTTCAGCGCGTTGTCGAGAAGATTCGCGGCCACTTGCTGCACCTTCTGATAATCGAATCGAAAAGTCGTGATGGAGGGGTCAAAGCTGGCCTCCAGCTTCACGCCCTTGCGCTGGAACGCTTCCGACCAGCGCTTGGACAATTCATCAAGGCAATCTCGCAAATCGTTTTCACGAAGCTGCAATACCAGCTTGCCACTCTCCAGCGCCGAATAATTCAGGAACATGGAGACCAGCCGCACCAGCCGCTCGCAACTGTCTTTCGACTCCTCAAGAATGTCGCGTTGCTTGTCCGTCAATCGCCCCAGCGAACCAGCGAGCAACAGATCGTAGTAGCCTTTGATTACTGCCAGCGGCGTCTTCAACTCGTGTGCAGCGGACGCCAGGAAAACTGTTTTCTGACGGTTTACTTCCTGCAATTTCAGATATGCCGCCAGAAGATTTCGGTACGTGATCTCGCGCTCTTGCAGCAGTTCCTGCACCGTGAGCTGTGTTGCTGGATCAGTTCTGGCGGCTGCTTCCGCTCGCGTTTCAAACTGCACTACGAGCCAATCCGGCTCCGGCATCCATTGGATCCGTGCCGTCGATTTCACTCCGTCACTCTCGACCCGTAACTCGACTTGGTGTTCTCCGCTCTCGATTTGGCTGATGACCTGCTTCGCATCGGTCCGCAATAGATCGCTGAATAAATTCAGGCCCTTGCAGTCCGCATGCCCATGGGATTCCAGACACTTCTTTGCGCGTGAATTCACCAGCAGCAGGTTGCCGCTGCGCTCCGCCACCACCAATGGCTTTTCCAGCGCATCGAGCAGGTAGTTGACATACGCCAGTGGCAGCGCCACCCGATCCCGCTCTTCTGACATCGGAGGCACAATAATCCGTCCAGCCATCGCCCAATCCCGCCTCTCGAGGAAAGTGGTAAAGATTTTCTCTTCGGGGCCTTTCATCCTTACAAAGGGCTCTCCAAGTGTCAATGGTAAAAGCGTTCCATTTGCACATTTGCGGAAGGCAACTGGCTATCGGCGTCAGCGAACTCCGGCTGTCAATTTCTTTCCGCTCGAAGGTCGTTCCAACTAACTCATAAGAATGCACTTGAAGGTCGCTTGTGGGAAGTCATCTGGCATGCAAGATGCTAGTTACCGTACTAGTTCCTTGGTACCAGGTGAACCCGTGGAGACAAACATTCTCAAGACAGGGCAGCGCGTGGGCTCCGCGTCGACACGACGGTCGCCACGTCTCCGTTTGCAGGTACCCGTCTTCGTCCGCGGCACCGACGCCTCCGGCGCCGAGTTCATCGAGCTCACCAAGACCCTCAATATCAGCTCCAATGGCGCCTGTATCACCTCGGCGCACATCCTCCGGCCCGATCAACTGGTCCATCTGACCATCCCCGCGGGGTTTGGGGAAAGCAAGTTAAGCTTTCTCTATAGAAGTGGAGCATGCAAGAGGCCATTCGTACTGGTCCCGTGCGGATCCACCAGGTAATCGAGCCTCCCAAAAATTCCGGGCTATCCTATTACAAATGCAGGGTACAAGGTATTGAAAAGTCATGG
>Ga0207053_10343_pt1 | contig 11045 bp, 11 predicted proteins | sample Alteio_BWMinCont_59_FD_153290 | JGI IMG/M metagenome (GOLD analysis project Ga0207053, IMG submission 153290) | Enriched cells from forest soil in Barre Woods Harvard Forest LTER site, Petersham, Massachusetts, United States -... | ecosystem: Environmental > Terrestrial > Soil > Temperate forest >...
GTCTCGGGGTCGTTGATGCGAAGGCCGTTCAGCAGGACCAGTGACTGCTCGAAGGTGGTGCCGCGGATGGAGAGGTCGGCCTGAACGCCGCTGGGGCTGCGGCTTTGAAGGTTGAGCGAGGGGTCCTGACGGAGGTAGTCGGTGAAGTTGTTAAGGAGGATGGGCTGGTCGCGTGTGTTGAGAGTCTCAACGGCCCGATTGGATTCGGACAATGGTATCGGTGGAATGGTGGTTGTGACTTCGATGGTCTGCCGGATGGCAGGAAGCGGGTCGCTTTGTTGAGCAGGCGCGGGGAAGGTTTGCACGCAGAGCAGAAACGATACGGAAAGCAGCGATTTATGGATAGAAGTCACAGGAACATCATCGCGTGCGCGATATGGATTGCGAATGTAGTTTTGTTCTGTCCTAAGTAGTTGAGCAGGTAAACCATATAATAGTCAGCATCATGCGAATAGAGTCTTTTCTACAGCAGAGCCCGGTCTTTCAGGCCAGTCGAATCGCCCGCCGAACGGAGGCTTCTCTGAACGCGATCCTGCGGGATGAGGAACTGACGTTCTTCGAGTCGCTGGTGCTGGCGGCGATCTTTTTTGAGAAGAAGGGCGGCATCAAGCCGTCGGCGCTGGCCGACACGTTCCAGACAACGCGGGGAAATGTGAGTCACTGCATCTCGTCGCTCGAGGCAAAGGGGCTGGTGCGGCGCAGAATCGATCCTGAGGATGCGAGGGCCTTTCAGCTTGCGCTGCATCCAGCGGGAAGGAGGCGGGCGGTGCGAGTTGTCGGGATTCTGGACCGGATGCAGTGCCACTTTGAGAAGAAGGTTGGCGTGGCAAATCTGACGGCGATGTTGAGCCAGATGAGTGTCGTGGAGGAGTTGTGCTCGCGCCTTGCGGAATCGGCTGACGAGGCGGCGCGTTGAGTCAGGCGATGCCAACCGCGGCGACAGACGATCTCGGCTAGACTGGAGCCGCGGGATTTTGCCGCGAGGATTTTTCAGCTTTACTGAGATCCCAATCAATCCGAGAGGAGGCGACCTGTGATTGCCAAAACGGTTTGGAAGGCGGAGATGGAATTCGAGGGCCACTCCGAAAGTGGTCATTCCCTCACTTTCGATGCCGGAGAGGCGCACGCCAATGGCCCTACGCCTATGGAGGCGGTGCTGATGGCCCTTTGCAGCTGCACCTCTGTCGATGCCGTCTCGATCCTGAAAAAGAAGCGCGAGCCTCTCACCAGCCTCACGGTATCCGCGACCGCCGAACAGGCTGCGAAACCGCCCCGTGTCTTTACAAAAATCAACCTGGTCTATCTCATTGGCGGGGCTGTCTCAAAGAAAGCTGCCGAAGACGCAGTTTCACTCTCGAAGAATAAATACTGCTCCGTTTCGAAGATGCTGGAAAAAAGCGTCGCGATCGACTTCGTCATCGAATATGTCAACGAGTCGCATCACTGAAACCCGGTGTCCAGGCGTCCGGGCCATATCGCAGTTGAGGCTGCGATATGGCCCGAACACATCGGAAGTTACCGAGAGAAGAACCTGCGCCGGACTGCTCCGGTAAGGCCGAGAGCACCTGTGGCGAGAAGGGCAAGGCTCGAGGGCTCAGGTACGGGCGACGCACCGGGATCGCCTTTATCGGCCTTGATGACGAGCTTGTATTTGGAGTTGTCAACATCGTCGATCAGGTTGAAGGTCCCAATCAGAAACGTGGGTAAATCGTTGGTTCCAGAGAAGAGCTGAGCACCGTCGAAGATAAGGGTCCCGTTGGGCTGGATTAGGAGGCCGCCGCCCGGAATACCAGAGTCGTAAAATTCCAACGTGGAATCGGGTGTGGCGACACCGTCGTCGGTGACGGTGATGCCGGTGATTTCGAAGCCGAAGGCAGTCCCGATAACGGTTGGGCTTGACGCGATGGAAAAGGTGTAGGTATCGCCGTCCCCGGTGAGTTTGAAGGTGTCGGCTTTGGCCACGGTTGCGGTTGCGGCGATGGCTAGCAGACAGAGAGCTTTGGCGAACGTGCGCATTGGTAGGGGGCCCTTTCGAAGTGTGGTGTAGACCTGTATGGAGAGTGTTCGGAACCTTCAGGGAAGTCAACGGGAAGATGGGTTCCGCTCACTATGCAAGGGTTTGCAAAGTGATGCGTTTGTGCAACAGGGACGCGGGTTTTATCGACTGGTCGGAAGCCCTGGAGCCACGGCGATTTACAGACATTTCATCATTCAGCGCGGCTGGCAGATGAATGCCTGATTACAAAGCGAGGCGTTGCAGACTGTTACTCGCGGATGATTTTGACGAAGACGCCGTCGGGCAGTGTGGCGTTGCCGAGAATGTGGACGACGCCGTCTTTGGTGAACCCGCGAAGCATCGCATCGGCCTTGATGAAGGGGCTGGGCGGGGCCTCGGATTTGGTCGGATAGGGCGTGGCTTTAAGCGGAGCCGGAGCGGGCTGGCCTACAGTGTGGGGTCGCTTCATACCGCGATCCATGGCTTCGTTAGCGAGGCGGTCGGCGTCCTTGTTTTTGTGGCGGAGCGCGTGCGAGATCTCGAAGCCTTCGAGTTTGGCGATGCGGTTTTTCGCCTCCTGCCACAGGGGTTTCAGGTCGGGCGAGTTGACCTTGTACTTGCCCTGGATCTGCTTGACCATCAGTTCGGAGTCGGAGACGACGCGGAGGCGGGGGTGGCCGTGGTCGAGCGCGTACTGGAGGCAGCCGAGGAGGCCGGAGTATTCGGCGTAGTTATTGGTGCGGATGCCTAAAAATTCGCTGAGTTCGGCGATCACCATACCCTGGTCGTCCTGAATGAGGGCTCCGTAGCCGGACGGGCCAGGGTTGCCGCGGGCTCCGCCGTCGCAGTGGGCGTTGATCCAGTCCTTCGTTTGGGGCCTGGGACGGGCGGGGGCTTCGGCGAAGAGGTCGGGCGTGGCGGAACGGTGGGGCATCTGGTGAGTTTACCGGAAGCCGGGATATGGCAGGGACGCTTGCTCACCTTTGGAATCGGGCCCGGTCTATTGGAGTGTTACCGAATTTCCTGACTCCGGAGTCAGACGAAATGAATGTTGACGCTTTAAGCATGGACCTTGGCGGCGAACTGTCTTCACCGCTTTCTGTGGGGCCTCGCGGGCGCAGGCCCAGCCCCTTTGCACTCGGGATCAGCCGTCCAGCGGTAGAATCATTGCCAGCGATGGCAAAGGCAGCTACCCAACCCGGTACCAGGAACGGAAAGCTGACGCAGGCACAGATGGAAGCCCGCGCACAGCAACGGATCGAAGACGATGAGCTGATTCGTGAGGCCCAGAAGGGCCAGCGAGAGGCCTTCGATGCTCTGGTGCGGCGATACGACCAGTCTGTGCTACGGCTGGCGCTGCACATGCTCGGCAACGAGCAGGACGCCCAGGACGTGCACCAGGAGGCCTTTATCAAGGCCTACCGCCACCTGGGGAACTTCCGGTTCGAGTGCAGCTTTTATACGTGGCTGTACCGGATCGTGACGAATCTTTGCCTCGACCAGCTGCGTCGGCGCAAAAGCCGCAGAGAAGATCCGGCGACGGTGCTCGATGCCAGCGGCGACGAGATGGATCTGATGGCGAACATCACCGACGACCGCGCCATGGCCAACCCCGGGCGCGAGCTGGACCGGAAGGTGATGAGTGAAAGGATTGCCGAGGCATTGGATAAACTGACGCCTCGGGAACGAACGGTGTTTGAGTTGAAGCATTACCAGGGGCTGAAGCTGCGCACGATCGGCGAGATGTTGAGTACGACCGAGGAGACAGCGAAGAACACGCTGTTCCGGGCTACGCGGAAGTTGCGGGCCAATCTGGCGGAGTTGAGAGCTTAGTAAGGACTGTGGTGCAGATAATGCGTATTGACGAATTCAAGACGGGCGACTTGATAGACCCGAAAGAAAGCAAAATTTTGAGGCTGGCTGAGGTAGTGCAATGAAGTGCGAATCGGTAAAAGAAAACATCATTCTCGCGAACTACGGTGAGCTTCCGGATGAGTTGGCAGGAACTCTGGAGCAACATCTGGAGTCCTGCGAGGAGTGCCGCCGCGAGTGGGATGAGATGCAGCTTCTCGAAGAACACCTGGCGTTACTTCCCGTAGCGGAGCCTTCGCCCAATCTTCTGGCTCAGTCCCGGATGCGGCTCGATGATGCGCTGGATTTGATTCCGCCGCATGGTTTTCTTACTCGCCTGAGATCTAACCTTTTTGCCTGGGTAGGGCATGTGCAGGGTGCTCCGGCGCTGGCGACGCTGCTGGTGGGGGTTGGATTTTTATCGGGAAATTTCGTCAATAGATATCAGGTAGCGCACGAGCCGAAGAAGATGCCGCCTGTGCGATTGAGTAATCCGGCCGATGGCTCCATTGCGAATGTGACGGGAATTGTGCAGACGCCGAACTCCGAGCTGGTGCAGGTGAAGTACAACCGCGTGATTCCGGAGTCTGTGGAAGGTTCGCTGGATTCGCCTGCCATTCGGGATTTATTGCTGGTGGGAACTCACGCCAACACCGACAGTGGGGTACGGACGGACTCGGTTGCGCTGCTGGCGAATGAGTGCAGAGTAGGACATGCGTGCCTGGGCGGTGCCGATCCCAAGGGAATCAGGAACCAGCTTCTGGTGTCGATGTTGTATGACGAGGACGCCGGGGTACGGTTGAAGGCGTTGCAGGGCCTGCAGCGGTATGTCGGGCAGGATCCCCGGGTTAGGGATGCAATCGCCGAGGCGCTATCGCGCGATCCGAGCGCCGATGTTCGCAGGGAAGCGGTATCGACTCTGGGCCCGGTGAAGACGGACTCGACGGTTCGCCAGGTGTTGCGGACGGTCTCGACGCAGGACGTAAATCCTTATATTCGTACGGCTTCGTATAATGAGCTGCAGGATGCAGCGAACATCCAGTAGGGGCGCGAGCGATGAGAGCAATGGCGAGGAAATACCGCATATCGTTCGGGATTCTGGCCTTCCTGGTGATACTGGCTGCTCCGGTATTCGCGTTTCATCATTCTGGTGGAGTGGCGGGCAAAGGCTATCTCGGTATAGAGATGGGCGATATCAGCGCCGATGAGGTAGCTGCGCTGAAATTGAAAGAAGCGCGTGGAGCCGAGATCGTCAACATGGACCACGACGGTCCAGCCTGCAAGGCAGGGCTGCAAATTCATGATGTGATCGTGCAGATGAATGGACAGACCATCGACAGCCCCGATCAGCTGCGGCGGATGCTGCGCGAGATGCAGGTTGGGCAGTCAGGTGGCGTTTGTGATCAGCCGGGATGGCCAGCCGCAAACGATCTCGCTTCAGTTAGCGAACCGCGATACAGTGGAGCGCCAGGCATGGGAGCAGCGTTACAAGGTTCCTGAGCCGGAGTCCGCTTCGTCCGGCTCTGTTATGCATGGAAATGGTTTCTTTAGTTCGTCGACGGCGAATGGTGCAACCAAAGGTCAAAGGAATTTTCTGGGTCTGATGCCGATGCTCGTCAACTCGTCCTTCACGGGCGCGAAGCTGGAGGTCATGGGACCGCAGCTGGCTGAGTTCTTTGGAGCGCAGGGAAGCGCGGGCCTGCTGGTACGGAGCGTGGATTCAAACAGTCCGGCATCGGTGGCTGGCCTGCGAGCCGGAGACGTCGTCGTGAAAATCAATTCCATTTCGGTAGCGAGCGGAAGCGACTGGTCGAAGACGATCCATGAGAACAGAGGCAAGCCGCTTCCCGTTGTCATTCTGCGTGACAAAAGAGTACAGACCCTGACTCTGACGCCGGACACGAAGAAGCGTTCGAGCGTAGAGTCCGGCATCGGCCTCGAGGAGTTCTTCGGTAGCGGCGAACAGGCAGAGCGCACGCGCGAGACATTGGCCGAGTTGCAGCCGCTCTTCGATTCGATGGCCGCCGACGCTCGCAGGCGCATGGAAGCAGTTCGCAACTCCCCTGAGATGGCGGGAATGATGGCGCGGCTGGAGACATTCGAGGCCAACCCGGAACTGCGAGTGGATCTGGAGACGGCCCGCCGACAGGTAGATGCGGCTGCCGATGCGGCCAGGCGAGCGGCTGATTCACCCCAGTGCCGACAGCGCATGAATTGAGTGACACCAGATGATTTTTGAAGAAACGGCGGCCTTCGGGTCGCCGTTTCTTCGCCCAGGAATGCCAGTTCGATATACTTGAGAGTGATATGTCTTCAGCTTCTACTACTGCAACCGCCAGCCGTCCGATGAGTGCAAAACGCCGCTGGAAGGCGGTGACGCGCAAGGTGCGTGAACTGGCGTCGATCGGCTCGGCGCTGGCTTCGACAGGGCACCCGTATATGGCGCATATTGTGCCAATGCGGCGCTGCAATCTGGCCTGCACGTATTGCAACGAGTTCGACGACGTCTCCGACCCGGTGCCGCTCGAAGAGATGCTGCGGCGCATCGACGACCTCGGGCGTCTGGGGACCTCGGTTATTACGATCTCGGGCGGCGAGCCTCTGCTGCACCCCGAGCTGGATCAGATCATCGCGCGAATCCGCAAAACGGGTGCAATCGCCGGCATGATTACGAACGGCTACCTGCTGATGCCCGATCGGATCGAGCGACTGAACAAGGCCGGCCTCGATCACATGCAGATTTCGATCGACAACGTAATGCCCGATGCTGTCTCGAAGAAGAGCCTGAAGGTGCTCGACAAGAAGCTGCAGATGCTCGCCGAGCACGCGGACTTTCACGTCAACATCAACTCCGTCGTCGGCGGCGGCATCGCCAATCCACAGGATGCGCTGACGGTGAGCGAGCGTGCTCTGGCGCTGGGTTTCAGCTCGACCATCGGCATCATTCACGATGGCAGCGGGCAGTTAAAGCCGCTTGGTGACGCAGAGCGCACTGTCTGGGACAAAGTGCGGCAGCTTACGAGGCGCAGCTACTCGCGCTTCAACCACTTTCAGGAAGCCATCGCCAACGGCAAGACGAACGACTGGCGGTGCCGTGCAGGTGGACGTTACCTCTACATCTGCGAGTTCGGGCTTGTGCACTATTGCAGCCAGCAGCGCGGGTATCCGGGTGTTCCGTTGTCGGGATACCAGACGGCCGACGTGAAGCGAGAATTCCTCACGGAGAAGAGCTGCGCACCCAGCTGCACCATCAGCTGCGTCCATCAGGTGAGTTACATCGACCACTGGCGCGCCCCGCAGAACTCCTCCGTAACGCCAGGTTCTTCGCACGGATCGGCCTCGGAGCTGGTGTAGATTCGTTGAAGTCTCACCACAACTAATAAGTCACAGATCACGTCTAATTCGGGCAGCTCCAGCAGGAGATCGATCGGATGAAGAAAGTGTTTCGCACCGCCATAAGCGCTCTGGTTCTGACCCTTACTGTCGCCACGGCTCAGGCCCAGATGCTGTGGAATAACAATCCTCTCACTCCACCTCCTCCGCTGCGTCGCGAACGCATACCTCCACCACCTCAGCGCCGCAACAATAACAACTGGGCCTGGCAGGGCGGTCACTATCGCTGGGTCGGCGGCCGATATCGGTGGACACCGGGCTTGTATATGCAGCCGCTCCGTCCAGGAGCACGCTGGCACAACGGCGAATGGCGTCAGACTCCACATGGCTGGGTCTGGTTCGAAGGTCGCTGGCAGTAATCCTTTCGGCGTGCCGGGTGTTTCAGCAGTTCGGCACGCTATCATCGTTCCATGACTGCTGAAGACCTCGCCAAAAATATCAAAGTCCTCATCTTCGACGTAGACGGCGTCCTGACCGACGGCCAGATCTTCGTCATTCCCGGCTCCGACGGGAAGGGAATCGAAGCCAAGGGCTTCGCCGCGCACGATGGCCTCGGCATCAGCCTCGGTCGTCTCGGCGGCCTGCGCATCGGCATCATCACCAAGCGAAACTCGCAGACGGTAGCCATCCGTGCCCACGATCTCAAGCTCGAGTTCGTCTACCAGGGCCAGGCCCACAAGATGAACGCGATCGACGACATCCTCGCGAAGACCGGCTATACCATCGACCAGCTTGCCTATGTAGGCGACGACATCATCGACCTTCCCGTGATGCGTCAGTGCGGCCTTGCGATCGCCACAGCGAACGCCCGCCAGCAGGTCAAAGATGTCGCGCATTACATTACGCCGAACCCCGGAGGCCAGGGCGGAGGCCGCGATGCCATCGACTTCATCCTCTCTGCGCAGGGCACGCTGGAACAGGTAATCGAGCAGTACCTCGATGAGAGCAACTCCGCCGCAGCCACCGCCGACGTAGGCATGGGCAACATGTAGAAAACAAAGAGGCGAACAAAGAACGAAAAACTTCGCGTTACAATCAGCACCATGCCGCTGGAAATCCCCACTTCACTCGCCTGGGCGCATCCCGTCACGGCGGAGTGGTTCCTCAACAAATTCGGCAGTGCCACCGAGCCGCAGGAGCAAGGCTGGCCCAGCATTCTCGCGGGCGAAGCGACGCTCATCTCCGCGCCCACAGGAAGCGGCAAAACCCTCTCCGCGTTCCTGGTCTGCATCGATCAACTCCTTCGCGACGCCATCTCCGGCAGACTCGCTCCGTGCACACAAGTCGTCTACGTCAGCCCGCTAAAAGCCCTCTCAAACGACATCCGGAAAAACCTCGACGGCCCATTAGCAGAGATCCAACGCCTCGCTGTAGAGCGCGGCTATCTCTGCCCCGAGATTCGCACCGGCGTCCGCACCGGAGACACGCTCTCGAAAGAGCGCGCCGCCATGCTGCGCAATCCTCCGCATATCCTCGTCACCACACCCGAATCCCTCTACATCCTTCTCACCGCAGGTAAATCGCGCGAGAACCTCCGCCGCGTCCGCACCATCATCGTCGACGAAATCCACGCCGTAGCCGACGACAAGCGTGGAGCCCACCTCGCGCTCTCCCTCGAACGTCTCGACGCTCTCGTCACCGGCGCAAACCGCCTCTCGCCCGGAGCCTTCCTCACTGGTCTCGCCACACCGCCGCAACGAATCGGCCTCTCGGCCACACAGAATCCCATCGAACTCGTAGCCAGCTTCCTCAGCGGAGTCCATGAGGACCGCAAGCCTGCGACCATCATCCAGGTAGGTCAGCGCCGCGAGCTCGACATCGCCATCGAAGTCCCCAGCGACGAGCTAAGCTCCGTCACCAATAACGGTATGTGGGAGGAGATATTCGACAAGCTGGCCGCCCACGCGCAGAATCATCGCTCCACGCTGGTCTTCGTCAACACGCGAAGACTCGTCGAAAAAATAGCCTTCGCCCTGGCCGAGCGCCTCGGCCTGGAACACGTCGCCGCACATCACGGCTCGCTCTCACGAGCACTCCGCCTCGACGCCGAACAGCGCCTCAAAAACGGCGAAATCAAGATCCTCATCGCCACCGCGTCGCTCGAACTCGGCATCGACATCGGCGACATCGACCTCGTCTGCCAGATCAGCACCACCCGCGCCGTAGCGGTAGCCATGCAGCGAGTTGGTCGCGCAGGCCACTGGCGCGGAGCCATTCCTAAGGGCCGCCTGTTCGCTACCACGCGCGACGATCTCCTTGAGCAAGCCGCCCTCGTCCGCAAGATGCGCGCCGGTGAGCTCGATCGGCTCGAAATCCCCGCGCAGCCGATCGACGTTCTGATGCAGCAGATCGTAGCCTGTTGCGGAGCCGAGCCGTGGGAAGAAGACACCCTCTTCACCACCCTTCGCCGAGCCTATCCCTATCGCGATCTCACCCGCGAGCAGTTCAACGACATCCTCACCCTCCTCAGCGAAGGCATCGAATCCAGCCGCGGCCGCTACGGCGCGTACCTCTTGCGCGACGGCGTCCACCACCAGCTTCACCCCCGCCGCGGAGCCCGCATGATCGCCATCTCCAACGGCGGCGCCATCCCCGAAACAAACCTCTACAGCGTCATCCTTCAACCCGAAGGCGTGCAAATCGCCACGCTGGACGAGCACTTCGCTGTTGACTCCAGCCCCGGCGACGTAGTGCTGCTGGGCAACAGCAGCTGGCGCATCCAGCGCATCGAAGCCGCAGGCCGCGTCCTCGTCGAAGACGCCCACGGCGCGCCTCCAAGCCTGCCCTTCTGGGAGGGCGAAGCGCCGCAGCGCACCGCGATCCTCTCCGATGGCGTAGGCGAACTCCGCGAACAGATCTCCTCACGCACGCCAAACGTCACGCCCGGATACATCTCTCCCGCACAGCCAGAGGTAGCCGCTACAACCTCGTGGCTCATGGAACAATGCCGTGTTTGCGCCAGCGGAGCCCAGCAGCTTATCGCCTACATCGTCACCGGTCGAGCCGTCCTCGGTGCTGTCCCTTCCAAAACCACCATCATTGCCGAACGCTTCTTCGACGACGGCGGTGGTATGCAACTCATTCTTCACGCACCCTTCGGCGGACGCATCAACAAAGCCTTCGGCCTTGCTCTCCGCAAACGCTTCTGCCGAGGTTTCAACTTCGAGCTACAAGCCGCCGCCACCGACAACGGCATCAACATCTCGCTCGCCGAGCAACACAGCTTTCCTCTCGCCGACGTCTTCCAGTTCCTGACCGAACATACCGCGAAAGAGTTGCTCGAACAGGCCTCCATCGCCTCTCCAATCTTCAAAACACGCTGGCGATGGGCCGCAAACCGCAGCCTGCAGCTTCTCCGCTTCTCCAAAGGCAAACGCGTCGCCCCACAAATTCAGCGCACCCGCTCGGACGATCTCATGGCCAGTGTCTTCCCGCAGGCCGCCGCCTGCTTCGAGACCATTCAGGGCGATATCCAGATCCCCAGCCATCCCCTCGTGGACGAGGTGATGAAAGACGTCCTCCAGGAAGCGATGGATCTCGAAGGCCTGATCGAAATCCTGCGCGGAATCAAAGACGGAACCATCCGCTGCCTCGCCGTCGATACACCAGTCCCATCTCAATTCGCACACGAACTCCTCAACGCCAACCCCTACGCCTACCTCGACGAAGCTGGCCTCGAAGAGCGCCGCGCCCGCGCCACGTCTCTGGGTCGCGCACTCCCCGCCAGCGTGCTCGAAGAAGCTGGCAAGCTCGATCAAGCCGCTATCAATGAAATACGCCGCGAGTGCTGGCCCGACATCCGCGA
>Ga0207053_10344_pt1 | contig 11044 bp, 13 predicted proteins | sample Alteio_BWMinCont_59_FD_153290 | JGI IMG/M metagenome (GOLD analysis project Ga0207053, IMG submission 153290) | Enriched cells from forest soil in Barre Woods Harvard Forest LTER site, Petersham, Massachusetts, United States -... | ecosystem: Environmental > Terrestrial > Soil > Temperate forest >...
GGCGCCTGGTGACGGTCTTGCGAAAGGAAGTCGAACAGGAAAACCTATTGAAGCTGTATGACGAAATCGACCTGCCACTGGTTACGGTGCTCACGCGCATGGAGCAGGCCGGAGTCGCCATTGATCGCGGGGCGCTGGCCCAAATGTCCACGCGACTAGAAGGCGAGATTAGCGTTAAAGCGAAAGAAATTTATGAATGCTGCGGCTCGGAGTTCAACATCAGTTCGCCGAAGCAGCTTGGCGACGTGCTGTTCAACAAGCTGAATTTGCCGAAGCCGGTGAAATACGGCAAGGGCAAAACCATTTCAACCGCGGTCGACGTTTTGGAAGAGCTCGCCGGCAGCCACCGAGCGCCGAAGCTGGTGCTTGAGTACCGGCAACTCACGAAACTGAAATCAACCTATGTCGATGCGCTTCCTGCGCTGCTTAATTCCGGCACTGGTAGGCTGCACACAACGTTTGACCAGACCGGGACTGCGACTGGACGGCTTTCGTCGGCAAATCCGAACCTGCAGAATATTCCTGTTCGCACGGAGGTAGGCCGGGAGATTCGTGCTGCGTTCACGGCTGCGCCTGGGTATTTGTTACTGGCCGCCGATTATTCGCAAATTGAATTGCGACTGCTGGCGCACTATTCCAAAGACCCGTTGCTGGTGGAAGCTTTCCGGCGCGGAGACGACATTCATACCCTGACCGCATCGCAAGTCTTTGGAGTGCCACCGCTGATGGTCACAGCCGATCACCGACGGCAGGCGAAAGTCGTCAACTTTGGAATTGTTTATGGACTCTCCGCATTTGGTTTGTCGCAGAATCTCGGGATTGAGCCTTCTGAGGCGAAGAAATTTATCGAAGCCTACTTTGAGAAATACCGAGGAGTGCGGGCCTTCATCGATCGCACTTTGGACGAAACCCGGCGCGATGGGCGCGTTAAAACCCTTTTTGGTAGGGTTCGTCCGATTCCTGACATCAACAGCAAGAACTTCAACCTGCGCGGGTTCGCTGAACGCACGGCAGTAAATACTCCATTGCAAGGAACCGCGGCGGATTTGATCAAACTGGCGATGATCCGAATTGATGCCTTGATCCGCGAGCGCGAATTGAAATCAAAGATGACCTTGCAGGTGCATGACGAACTAGTCTTTGAAGTTCCCGAAGACGAAGTTGGCGCTGTGCGCAGCCTGGTGCGCGAGCAGATGGAAAATGTCCATCCGTCGCTCTCGGTTCCGCTGATGGTTGAGATTGGCGTGGGGAGGAATTGGCGGGATTTAGAGTGAGATCGTCGAGTCGCGCTCCAACGGAAAGTGTCATTCCGAGCGAAGTGGAATCATTCGCTGGCGAATGATTCCCAAGTCGAGGAACCTGCTGTTTAGTCCGGAAGAGCAGATTCCTCACCGCTAAAGCGGTTCGGAATGACATTGCTTATGTTTGTGTAAGTTGAACTGACGCAGTGTCGACCCTCGACGCAGTACCGACCCTCTACGATCCAAGCGCAGCTTTAATCGCGCCTGCAATGCCATCCGTCAGCGCGTTCATCTTCTCTTCTGATTCGGCCTCGACCATCACTCGCGCCAGCGTTTCAGTCCCGGAATAGCGCACTACAATTCGTCCATCGCCATTAAGTTCGCGCTGTGCGGCATCGATTGCACGTTTGACCTCCGGAACCTGGTCGAATGGGATTTTCTCCCGCACGCGGACGTTCTGAATGCGCTGCGGGAACACTTTTAAGTCGGAGATCAGATCTGCCAAAGAACGTCCGCTGCGCGCCATGATGTCCATCACGCGCAATGCAGTCAGCAGGCCATCGCCAGTAGTCGCTTCGCCGTCGCGAAAAATGATGTGACCGGACTGCTCTCCACCCAGCGTCGCCCCGGTTTTCATCATTTCTTCCAAAACATATTTGTCGCCAACGTTTGCCCGTAACATGCGAATACCGGAATTGCGCAGCGCGATTTCGAGGCCCATGTTTGACATGGTGGTCGCTACCACCGTGGCGCTGCGCAGACTTCCATGGGCATGCAGGTCACGGGCTGCCAGGAGTAGCACGCCGTCCCCGTTGACCACTTGGCCAGAGGCGTCACTGAAAAGGGCGCGGTCGGCATCGCCGTCGAAGGTCACGCCCAGATCGAATTTGCCACCCGCCGCGGCGATTTTTTTTGCAACTGCTGCCGGGTGAAGCGCGCCGCAGCCTTCGTTGATATTTTTGCCATCCGGAGAGGAACAAATAAACTCCGCCTGAATTCGGCAGACGCGAAATAGTTCCGGCGCTTCGGCGGCGGCAGCACCGTTAGCGCAGTCCACCAGCACGCGCAGGCGAGTCAAATCAGTCGAGACGTTTTTTGCGAGCCACTGGATGTAGTCCGTCCGAAGCGAATGCTCGCCGGGAAGCGTCGGAGAAGGCTTAGATGATGGCTCAGGATGCGCACCCGGTGCTTGCAGAATCGCAAATATTTCCTGCTCAATCGCCAGTTCGTGGGAATCGGGGAGCTTGAATCCATCGCCCGAAAAAACTTTGATTCCGTTATCAGTCCATGGATTGTGCGACGCGGAGATGACCACTCCAGCATCGAATTTCTGCGAACGTGCGAGATAGGCAACTCCGGGCGTGGTAATCACGCCGGCGCTGCGGACTTCAACTTGGCACGAGGTAAGGCCAAGAGCAACGCGGTCGGCAATCCAACGGCTGGATTCACGCGTGTCCTGGCCAATGACGACTCGCGGCGTTGCCTTCGTCCTTGTCTTTACCAGATCATGCCCGAGGGCGCGCCCGATCAGAAAAGTGCTCTCGGCGGTGAGCGGTAATTCTCCAGCGACGCCCCGAATGCCGTCGGTCCCAAAAAGCTGCCTATTTTGCGATGTCATTGCGATTGAGTTTGCGCGGATGGAATGGGCGCTCGTTCCATGATAACCGTGATCCGCACGGGATGGGGATCGACGACTTGGATGAGTGGATCAGAAACGTAAGCGTGGCGCGAGTAGGTTGTGCGGTCGATCAGTCCGCTAACGTCGATGGGGTCGGTGATTGCGCTCTCGACGCCGTCAACTGACTTCTTGGGGCCGACGATCTCGATCATTTCCGGGTCCGATTTTACTTGCGCGATCGAATAACCACTGGCAAATGTCCCGATGACACGGGGCCGGACTGGAACTGTCTTGGTCATTCTCCTATCGAATAGGAGATGAATCTGGCTGGGCACGATCTGGACGGTGTGAACCTTATCGGGCAGACCGATTTGATTCGCAGTAAGGTCGAAGGTGCGCTCGCCCGGCTTCATTCCGGTGAGATCGATTTCTGCATGAACATCCGACGGCTGCAGTTGCCGCACCAATCGCTCCGGGCCTCGGACGCGAACCTGAGCGGAGGGTATGTTTTCTGAACTGATTTCAAGGTCCTCGGGCATATTGCGGAAAACAATAGCTACGTTCACTGCCGCTTCGGAGGGAGGCTCGTTCGAAACTGCCAGCCACAGCGCTATGGCGATAAGCAGCGAGATGACCTTCAGCCCGAGATTATGAAAAATGTGGCGGCGGGCGAATTCGCGGGCCCTCATCTTTCGCCTCCGCCTTTATGCAAGTCGGAGCGAAACGGCATGTCACTCTCAACCTCGTCCAGAATGCCGGCGCTATCGGAAATTGGCGTGGGCAGCACAGTCGGGGGAACGTAGCGGCGGAGCAATGTGCTCATGCGCTCGCGAAGCTTCTCGACCGTGAGGTCGCGATCGATGGAGCCTCCAACGGCCAGACTGATGCTGCCGGTCTCTTCGGAGACGATGATCGAAATCGCGTCGGTCTCCTCCGTAATACCAATGGCCGCGCGATGGCGCGTGCCCAGTTGGGTCGAGAGCACGGGATTCATGGATAGCGGCAGAAAACAGGCGGCCGCAGCGACCCGGTCTCCCTGGATGATTACCGCGCCGTCATGAAGCGGAGCGCTGGGGCGAAATAGAGTCGCCAGCAAGTCGTACGAAAGTTTGGCATCCAGGGCGACGCCGCTTTCGATGTAAGTGCGCAGGCCGATCTCACGCTGGATCACGATGAGCGCGCCAGTCTGGTTCTGCGAAAACAAGTTCGCCGCAAGGGCGATGTCGTCGTAAGCATCGGCTTCGGCCGCTGCTGAACGGGCCAAAGTCATTCGCCTGCCGAGGCGGGCCAGTGCCTGGCGGATTTCAGGAACGAAGATCACAATCAGCGCGAATACTCCGTAAGGCAGCGCCCGTGAGATCAGCCAGTTTAAGGTGACCAACTCGCCCATTCGCGACACATAAAAAGCCAGGACAACGATGGAAAGGCCGATCAGGATCAGGGCAGCGCGGGTGCCGCGAATAAGCGCGAAAAACTCATAAATCACGATGGCCACCAGCAGAATATCGATGGCCGAGATCAACGTGAGATGGGACCACGCTCCGGCAGCGTGAATCAAGGAATGCCCCTTTCAGACTCGCGCAGGCAAGCTTGCAGAAGTAATTGTAATTCAGGAGTGGAGAGCAGTGGTTGGTGGGCAGTGGCTAGTGGGCAGTGGTTAGTGGACAGTGGCTAGTGGGCAGTGACTAGTGGGCAGTGGTTGGTGGTGAGTGCTCAGTGGTCAGGGGTTAACTGATTACGGCCCATCAACAGTAGCCTAATACTGACCACCGACCACTAACCACTACTCACTCTTCTTTTCCACTTTCGCAGTCAGCGATCCGTGGGCCAGCCGAGCGGAAATTTCGTCTCCAACTTCGACCTGGGTGGAGTTCTTGATCAGCTTTCCTGACGAATCGAAGACCAGAGCATAGCCGCGCTCCAAAATTGCGACCGGAGAGAGCGCTTTTAATTGATGCGCGAGCTGATCGAGACGTGAGCGGCGACGCAACAACACGGTATGCATCGCGGAAGCAATCGCAGTGGTGTGAGATGCGAGGTCACGGCGCATCCCAGCTAAAACGCGACGGGCATCGTAATGACGAATAGCTGCCGAGACCTGCTCCCACTTGCGGCGATGTTTCTCAATCAATCTGCGCTCAGAATTTTCCAGACGAAAGCGGAGGTCGTCCAGCCGTTGCTGGCGCTGATTGATTCCTTCCATCATTCGTGCGAATGCGCCGTGCTGAGCAACTTCGGTCAGCGTCTGCTTTGCCATCAGCAGGCGATAGCGCATGGCCCGCGCCAGCCTCAGGCGCAAGGAGTCGGCTTGCTCCTCGATCTCCTGCAGAGAACGAATGACCAATTCGGCGGCGGCGGACGGCGTGGGTGCGCGCAGGTCGGCAACGAAATCGATGATGGTGAAATCGGTCTCATGGCCTATGGCAGAGATGATGGGAATTCCTGAGCCCGCGATGACGCGCGCAAGGCCTTCATGGTTGAAGGCGGCGAGGTCTTCGGCGGAGCCTCCGCCACGGGCAACGATGATCACGTCCACGTTTTTCGCGCGATTGAAATACTTGACGCCGCTGCTGACCTCGGCGGCAGCGGTTTCGCCTTGCACCTGCGCCGGGTAAATAAGCACGCTCGCCGTGTGATGCCTGCGGCGCAAAATGTTCAAGATGTCGCGCAGGGCTGCAGCTTGCGGAGAAGTCACGATTCCGATACACCGCGGGAATGGCGGAACAGGCTTCTTGCGCGCGGCATCGAACAGGCCTTCCGATTCGAGCTTCGCCTTGAGTTGCTCGAATGCGACCTGCAGCGCGCCCGCGCCTTTTGGCTCCAGGTATTCGGCCGAAAGTTGGAGTTCGCCGCGGCCTTCGAAAACCGTGACCCGTCCGCGGAGAATGACCTGCATCCCGTCTTCAGGCCGGAAACGCAGCAGCCGCGCTTGCGAACGAAACATCACTGCACGAATCTGCGAGTTTTCGTCTTTCAGCGTGAAGTAAAGATGGCCGGAGTCGTGAGCGCGAAAGTTCGAGATCTCGCCTTCTACCCAGATATCGCTGTACTCGCGCTCCACGCGAGTGCGGACGGCGGCAACCAGATCGCGCACGAGCCACACTTTGCGCCCGGGAGTTGAGAAGGTAAGGCCGAGTTGATCGGCGGAGGCCACTTACTGGAGTTTATCGAAATTCAATTCGCCAGGGATAGGCACGAAGTGCGTGAAAGAGGTTGAACCGAGTGCGTTCAGACGGAAATGTTCAGGCGAGGTGGACTTGCGGCATCTGGACCAGCGTGCCAGTCGACCCGCCGGTCTGCTTTTGTTCGTTCACAAAACTGCAAACCAGGCGCAGTGCCTGTACTTCTTCCCGCAGCCGCTGTAGCTCGGCCTCTTTACGGTGAAGCACTTCGATGGGGTCTCTCATGCATCTCCTCGGCCGAGGGCAGCCTTATTGGGGGAGGGCAGCCTGAAGAGCACTCTACGGCTCCTGGGGCGCGCGGGAAACGTCACAGAGGTACAGGCCCAGATTCAGGGATTCAGTGCCCGAGATGGTACGGATGCCCCTTCAGAATGGTGAACGCCCGATACAGCTGTTCGAGCAGCATCACGCGCGCCAATTCGTGCGCAATGGTCATTTTTCCAAGAGACAGGACGAAATCGGCCTGATTTCGGGTGTTTTCCGTAAACCCATCTGCAGGACCAATGGCAAACAAAAGTGGCGCAGGATTTCGCTCCTGCTGTGAGCGAATAAGTTGCGCCAGTTCTTCCGAGGAGAGCTGTTTGCCGCGAGAGTCTAGCAAGATGAGATAACGGCGCGTGCCCCGTCCATCGCGGCCGGACGTTTTCAGCAACCCAGCTTCATCTTTGACCGAAATGCCTTCGACATCAGAGTACTGTTTGAGGCGTTTTAGGTACTCATCGGAGAGGGACTGGACCGCCGGAGACTTTGTTTTACCGATCCATGCGACGGTGAGTTTCACGGGCGTAAGGTTTTAGGCGCGATTTAAGCGCGCTTCTTCGCGGCTGTTTTGGAGACTGTCCGCTTGCGTGGTTTCGCCGCCAGAGCGTCTGGTTCAACCTTCTTTGCTGATTTCCAAAGGCGTTCGAGGTCATAGTATTTGCGCGCAGCTTCGGAAAAGATGTGGACGACAAAATCCACATAGTCGATCAGCACCCACTCGGCCTGCCTGTATCCTTCGATGTTGTTCGGATAATGGCCGGCACGTTTCAGGCGCAACTCGACTTCATCGGAAATTGCCTGCACCTGCCGGGGATTGGTGCCGCTGCAGATCAGAAAATAGTCGGTGAACGCGCCTGAGGCCTGGTCCATCTCAAGCAGGCTGATTTGTTCGGCTTTCTTTTCCTGACAGGCGGCGAGGGCTTCGGAGACTTGCTTCTTCAGATCATTCTTCATTCGGTTAGCAGATCGCTGGTTGGGCATCAACGAGTGTATAGACCTTCCTTCTTTATGTATTCTTCCACACTCTCAGGCACAAATTTCTTGATCGGGCGCTTCGCGGCAACCGCCTCGCGGACAGCGCTGGCCGAGATGTTCTGATTCACATTGTCGAGCAGGTGCAGAGTAACTCCGGGGAGCGCCAGGTCTCCGGCTGCAGGCTGCTTGCTGAAAGGTTTTGTGATTTCTGCCCGCGGGCGAAATTTCTCCGGCAGCGCGCCGGCTACGTCGGCAAGCGAGAACCCCGGGCGGCTGGCGACGATGAACTCGCATTCGGCAAATAGCGATTCCGCCTCGCGCCATTTGGCGATGTCTTTGAAGGCGTCGATCCCAATCAGAAAAAACAGGCGGTCGCTCTTATTCAGTGACTGCTTGAGTGCGCGAATGGTGTCGATGCTGTAGTTGGGGGCCGAGGCCACACTTCCTCGCGCACTTTTTTTATCGTGCAATATGAATTCGCCCGGAGCCTCTCGCAGTGAAGGCATGAACGACTTTTCACCCTGGGTGGCAAGAGCGGTCATGGCATAACGATGGAAGTAAGAAGCTCCCGGCTGCGCGGTCTTATGCGGAGGAACGTTGGTGGGAACGAAGTACACCCGGCCCAACTCGCAACGCTCACAGGCGGCGTGCGCAAGCGCCAGATGACCCTTGTGGATAGGATCGAAGGTGCCGCCAAAAAGGCCGATGTTCATATTAATCGTCGTTTTATGCGCTTACTTCGGCAGGCTGTGCGCGCCTGACTTCCTCAACTTTCTCCGCCATTGCGTATTTTAGTTTTTCAACGCCTTCGCCAGTAACTGCGGAGATCGGGAAGAACTCGAGACCATGGGATTTTGCGTAGCGCTTCAGCTTCGCCAGCTTGGTCTTGTTGGCGACGTCGCATTTTGAGGCCACAAGAAGCATTGGCTTATTTTCGAGCCCTGCGCCAAAGCTGCTGAGTTCGCCCACGATAACCTCAAAGTCTTTCACCGGATCGGGACGGCCGCTGGCATCAGAAACATCGACCAGGTGCACCAGTAGCCGTGTGCGTTCGATGTGACGCAGAAACTGCGTGCCAAGGCCTGCGCCCTCATGCGCACCTTCGATCAGGCCAGGAATATCGGCGACTACAAAACTGCTTTCGTGCGGCGGATCGCCCGCGACCACCACTCCCAGGTTCGGCTCCAGAGTTGTGAAAGGATAATCGGCGATCTTCGGCCGAGCCGCCGAAATTCGCGAAATTAACGTGGACTTGCCAGCGTTGGGATATCCGACTAGACCAACGTCAGCCAGGAGCTTCAATTCGAGCCGCAGAGTGCGCTCTTCGCCCGGACGTCCGTCTTCATGTTCGCGCGGGGCCTGGTGCACAGAAGTTGTGAATCGTGCATTGCCACGGCCACCGCGTCCACCGCGAGCAATCACCAGACGATCGTCAGGCGAGGAAAAATCATGCACGCGCTCGCCCGAATCAGCGTCGTAAACGATGGTGCCCACGGGAACTTTCAGGACAACATCCACACCCTCGCGCCCGGTTTTGTTCGAGCCTTCGCCATGGCGTCCACGCTGGGCTTTGTATTCGGGGTTGAAGCGAAAATGCACCAGCGTGTTGTGGCGCTCGCTGGATTCCATGATGACGTCGCCACCTTTGCCGCCATCGCCACCCGATGGGCCTCCGCGCGGGACGAACTTCTCCCTGCGAAAGGCGAGACAGCCGTTGCCGCCATCGCCAGCTTTCACCCGGATTGTGGCCTCATCGATAAACATGGAAAATCAGCTGTCGGCCATCAGCCGTCAGTCTTCAGGAAAATCGTCGTTGGTCGTTCGTCGTTGGTCGTTCGCGGCCCGCTTTTGCGTACAAACTTATTCAAACATAAAAATGCTCCGGCGATGCTGCCGGAGCATTGGCTTTACCTGATGGCTGACGGCTGACGGCTAGAAGCTACTTCGCTTCCAGAGGCTCAATCATCACGAACTTGCCCATCGAACCACGGTCTTTGAATACGATCTTGCCGCTGATCTTGGCGAACAAGGTATCGTCTTTGCCGCGACCGACGTTCAATCCCGGCTTCACGCGGGTGCCGCGCTGGCGAACGATGATCGTGCCTCCAGGAACAGTCTGGCCGCCGAACGCCTTGAATCCCAGCCGCTGCGCGTTAGAGTCGCGCCCGTTTCGTGAACTGCCTAATCCTTTTTTGTGTGCCATAAAACCAAGCTCCTAGCTAAAAAGCCGTCAGCCATCAGCCGTCAGCTTTCAGCAAAATCTCTTATTGCTTCTTTTTCCCGGTGCTCTTCTTCGCGGCGCTCTTCTTTGGAGCGGCGGCCTTCTTCTTAGCAGCCGGTTTCGCTGCCTTGACCTCAGCCTTCTCTTCTGTCCTCGACTCGACTTTGGCCGAAGCTTCCCGTGCTTCCTTTTTTGGCTCGGCTTCCTTTTTCGGCAACGCCGGCGCGCTGAACTTCTGGCCGTCGAAAGCGATCTCAGTAATCCGTACCGAGCTGAAGGGCTGCCGATGTCCGTTGAGCTTCTTGTACTGCTTCTTTTTCTTATAGTGGAAGACCAGAATTTTTTTTGCCGCGGCCTTCACTAAGGATTTCGCCGGTCACAACCGCGTTCGACTCGGGGCGCGCAATCTGCCCTTCGCTGGCCGAGACCGCCAGCACATCGTTAAATTCAACAGTCAGCCGAGCGGGACACCGCCTTGAGAACTGCCATTGAACACCATCAGCCATGGACGGTGCCCCAGAGTTAGTTGAGAGTTAGGCGGCGGTTCATCCCCGATTCTAAGCAGAATCGGGGTGCTTTTTTGTCGTCACTAATCGTGACCAACGAGGTTCGCTGAGAGGTACGGAGACGATCCCACGAAACCGCCAATTTGCAGCTGCATTGGGCGGCCGGCCGTTCCCTGGAGATTGAGCCCGCAAAGATGAACCTGTCCTCCGCCAACCGTAAAGGGAGGCTGAGCCAAATCTATCGTTAACAAGACGGTGCTGGGCGACGTCGTCGCCGATCCATCATAAAGTTTCACGCCGATCGGCCCCGTGGGTTGCGCCCCGGGCGCATTGATGGCGTCGGCGATGATACAGTCGGCAACATGCTGTACGCCTGCGACCCCTGGTTTGGTCGCGTATGCGTTAACCGGGCTGTGTGTTGTGGCCCATACGGACCACTCCGCTGGCGCCACGGTCTGGGCGCGTGCGGTGGGTGCGGATCCGAACTTGTAGCTGAGTAAGCTGGTTAGGGTGATGAGCACGACTACTGGAAGAACTCTCTTGGTCATAGTCTTATTCTCCTTACCAAACCGTAGCAAGGAAGTATTGTTGGGCGGTAACGGGAGAATGAAGTATTAATGAATCCAGAGATTTTCCTGTGCAAAACTTCGATTAAGAAAAAATCTCATTCACGTCACGCACCTGCAGGCTTCGCGAAGGCTTCAGGTAGCGCATGTGCACTCCATGTCGCAACTCAGAACTTGCCTGTACTACCCTCTATCGGTTTGACCGTCGTCCGCTTATCACGTTAAACTAATTGAGTTTGCCTGTACTTGCGGCTCTGTTCTTCCACCTCAGCGCGACAAACTGCGTTTTAGGGACCTCGGGTTAGGGCCGTCCGCTTACGTCGGAACAAAGTTGAAACAGAGAAGTTGAAACAGGGCAGTTGAAACGAAAACGACCGGCGCGGAAAAAACAGCAAGCGCAAAAAATTAGAATTGCTCCACCGGGCATGAACTTGGACAAACTTGTCTTTGGGAATTAAGAACGCCGAAGCAAGC
>Ga0207053_10347_pt1 | contig 10950 bp, 7 predicted proteins | sample Alteio_BWMinCont_59_FD_153290 | JGI IMG/M metagenome (GOLD analysis project Ga0207053, IMG submission 153290) | Enriched cells from forest soil in Barre Woods Harvard Forest LTER site, Petersham, Massachusetts, United States -... | ecosystem: Environmental > Terrestrial > Soil > Temperate forest >...
CAGAAGTTGCTCCATAGCTGACTTGCAGAACCATGGAGTCGTTGTTCCTGGGCTCGAGGCCTGTGGGCCAGTCCTGCGGTGGAAAAAGCACGTCTACTTTGGCTCCGCCTAGTTCGAATTCGTCTCCCTCCCAGTGGCGGACTACTTTGATTCCCAGTGCGTTTGCTTCGGCGATTATGTTTTCGAGCGCGCGGCTGGGGGGGAGCAGGCCTATCCACAACTCTTTCGGGCGGAAGTCTTTGAGGATTGCGGGCAGGCCGCCGATGTGGTCGGAGTGGCCGTGAGAAATAGCGATGGCGTCGAGGCGGGAGATGCCGCGGGTCCAGAGATAGGGCGCTACTACATCTTCGCCGAAATCGAGTTGGGAACCAGCGCCCCAGATGGGGCCTCCGGCGTCGATGAGCAAGGTGCGGCCTTGGGGCGTCACCAGGAGGATGGCGTCGCCTTCGCCTACGTCGATGGAAGTTAGCTCGAGGAGTCCGGCTCGCGTTTTGGGTTTGGGGGGAACGAAGGCTAGCGCTAGCGACGCGAGGAGCAGGGCAATCATCCCGGCGAGTGCGAGCGGGGCGCGACGGCGAGCGCACAGCATCGCGAGGATTAGCGCGGCGGAAGCTGCTGCCGTCATTACAAGTGATGGCGTGGCTACGCGAAGGTCGGCGAGCCGTAGGCCTCCCAGGCCGTGAACGGTTCCTGTAATCGCTTGCAGCGCGAAGGTGGTTAGCAGCGCGGGAAGCTTTGCGAGGATCGGGGAGATGTATCCCAGTGCGATGGTTAGGATCGCGGCGGGCATGAGGAGTTGCGTGAGAGGAACGACGGCTACGTTGGCGGGGAGACCGATGGTGGTGGCGCGGTGAAAGTAGTACGCCATCGGAAGAGCTAAGCCCATCTGCATTACAGCCGAGACCAGCAGCAACTCGAACGCCGCCAAGAAGACGATCGTGACAGTTCGCACTAGACGCAGCGACCATTGGGTACCGATGAAACGGGCTAGCTTCTGGGCCAGCAGGCGCAGATCGAGGCGGAACTGGGCTATCCGCGGGTGCAGCGAAGGGCCGTAGTCATTGTTACTGGCGTCCCAGTGGGTGAGCGCCTGGCGGTAGAGGCGCGACGTGCGCTCGATAAGCGGCAGGCCGATCGCGGCTACGATCAGCACACAGAGAAATGTCATCTGGAAACTGGCGGTGAAGAGCTGACGGGGATCGAACGCAAGCAATCCGAGAGCAGCTGCACCTAGCGCGTTGACCATGGCGCGGTCGCGGTAGAGCAAACGAGTTCCGAGGTAGATGGCGCACATCAGGGTGGCTCGCCAGACGGGGGCACCTACTTCGGTCAGGAATGCGTAGGCGACGCAGAAGAAAATTGTTAGCAACGTGGCCGGAATGTCGCCGAGGCGCAGGCGGCGCAGGGTCCAAAAAGCCACGAACGCGAGGATGGTTACGTTCATGCCGGAGACTACCAGGATGTGGTAGGTGCCGGAGCGCTGGAAATCGACTCGGGTGTCGCGGTCGATGAAGGCTTCTTCGCCGATTACCATTGCGTCGATCAGCGCGGCCTGGGGCGGAGGCCAGAGTTCGTGCACTTTGGCGATGATGCTTGAGTGAATTTGGGTTCGCCAGAGTTCGAGGCGGCTGCTGCCTGCGAAGCCGCCGAGGAGTTTTACGTCTTCTGCTTTTGCCGATCCCAGGGTTGAGATGCCGTTCGCGGTTAGGTATCCCTGATAGTCGAATGCGCCGGGATTGCGGAAGTTGCGCGCGAGCTTCAGCTTGACTCGGAGGCGGAGGCGTTCGCCGTAGTGGAACGGCGTCGTGGTTGCTTCGGTGGCTTGCGGAACGGCTTCAGGGTGAGTGCTGTAGATGCCGAGGCGCACTCCGGAATGCACGGGGATCGGCTTGCTGTTTTCGGTGATGATCTCTTCGGTCTCGACGTCGACGGTCTGTCTGATTTCGTTAGGAGTTCCTTCGCGGAACTTGCCTTCTCGCGTGACGTGGGCGGTCATCTCGACTGGCTGGCCGTCGGCGAACGGTTCGAGGCTGGTGTCGAGGGCGTTGGTTGATCCGCGCAGCTGGATGTGCAGAGCGCCTGCCAGGAAGAATCCACCTAGCGCCAGGGTAACGCTGAGCAGGTTTCGTCTGCGCACGAAGAACAACCCGGCTGCTAGAAATGCCACTCCTGCCGCAACCCACCACGACGCCGGGCGCCAGGCGTGGACGCCAGCAACAATTCCCAACGAGTACGAGAGAGCGGCGCACAGCATTGGTTGGCGGGTGGTCCTGAGTTGGAATTCAGGCTTGGTGGCGAGGGCTGGCGGTTTGGTGATGAGAGGTAACGGTGGCATGCGTTTAGTGGTGCGATCAGTGCTTCGATGTTGACGCCCTTTTGCGCTTGGCGGGACGCCTCGCTGCGCTGGGCGGGACAGCCGAGGCGGCTGTCCCCACATGACAATCAGCAGCTGTTTCGTTTCAGCGCACCAGGTGCAGGACGGTTTCGAGGTGGTAGGTTTGGGGGAACAAATCCACCAGGTGCGCTTCCTCGACTCGATAGCCTGCCGCCTGCAGCGGAATCAGATCGCGGGCCAGCGTCGCCGGATCGCACGAGACGTAGATCACCTGGGGCGCGCCTGCGTTTGCCAGTGCGCGGGCTACAGGATCTCCTAGACCGCTGCGGGGCGGATCTATTACCACGAGATCGAGTACTCCGGGATCAGCCTTGGTCGCTTTGGTGAGGTAGTGCTCCGCTGTCGACTGCACCGCCTTTCCATTGACGGGCAGATTGTATTGAAGATCGCTGGCGGCTGTCTGTGACGACTCAACAGAAATGACGTGACGGATGTTACAGGCCAGGGCTGTGGAAAACAGTCCTACGCCGGCGTAGAGATCGAGGGCTAGGTCACCGGAGCGGGATGCCGTGACGATGTTTACGAGTTCGTCGGTGAGAAAACGGTTGGTCTGGAAGAATGCTCCGGCGCTTACGCGGTAGGCTGCCGTTTTGGTCTGATAGGTTAATTCCGAGGCGCCGACTGCGACCAGCGGCTCCTGCACTCCTCTTTGCGGCTCGCGGAACGCTGCCACGCCTGCTATTTCTGGCATCGCTGCGCACAGATCCTCGGCCCATGCTCGCACTGCGGCGCGGCGGGCTTCAGGGGCGCACAGAACTTCGAGTAGCAGGCTTGTTTCATTTCCATTCGAGTCGGAAGCGGCGAAGAATTCGATCTCGCGCACGCCTTCTACGGCCTTGCCGGCTCGTCCCGCCTGCCACAGCGCCGCGATGCCGCGATTGATCAGCGGGGAGCTGATGGGACACTGTTCGACTGGCAGGAGTTCATGCGAGGCGAACTTGAAATATCCTGCGGCGAAGTTGGGTTGGGTTCGCATTTGCAGGCGCGAACGATTGCGATAGTTCCAGGGCGGCGAAGGATGTAGCTGAATTTCGCACTGGAGTTCGAGCTTGGCGATGCGGCGCAGGTTCTCGCGCAGGATTTCTTTCTTGATCTCGAGTTGGTGATCGTAGGCGGCGTGCTGGTAATGGCATCCGCCGCAGCGGGTGAAATGTGGGCAGAGCGGAGAGACGCGGTGCGGCGACGCTTCCACGATTGCTTCTGCCTTCGCACGGGCGAAGCCGGGTTTTTCTTCGGTCAGTGCGGCTTCGATCTTTTCTCTGGTGAGGACGAAGGGAACGAAGACGGCTTTGCCGCGGGTGCGGTCTTTATTACTGTTACTCGGCGATTCGGCGGGAAGGCGGGCCAGGCCGTCGCCGCCGTAGATGAGCTTTTCGATGTTTAGGAGCAAGACTTGATTCTACGGTATGGAGACCCATTGGCCCGAGTCGGCGGAGTGCAGAATGGCATCGATTACGGCCATGTTCTTGATTCCTTCCTCAACGGGAACGGGGACTTCAGTATTTTCGAGAACCGCTTTGGAGAAGTCATCTCCCTGCGCGGTGTACTGATTGGAGACCGGGAAAGTTTCCGTCGTGATGCCCCCGCCGAAGAGGTCGCTGCCGTCGTCGATGAAGAGGCGCGTGGGACGGTCAATCGGGGCGTTGAAGGGGATCTCGATCTCGATGCGTCCGCGGGTGCCGAAGAAGTGGACACGCTGGTAGGGAACCAACTGCGTGCTGCAGGTAAAGATAGCCTGGCCGGCGGGGAAATCGAGAAGAGCGGAAGTGAGGCGGTCGGTATGCATTTTGGGATCGCGGTCGATGCGGGCGACGACGCGAGTGGGCTCTTGAGCGAAGGCGTAGCGCGCAGAGTGGATGAGGTAGCAGCCGATATCCATGAGGGCGCCACCGCCGGATTCCACCTGGTTGCGGATGTTGGCAGGGTCGATGTTGTGGTAACTGAAGAAGCCTGCGACGGAGCGGAGTTCGCCGATGCGGCCCTGGTTAATCAGTTCGCGGAGGCGCAGCCATTGGGGAGCGCTGCGGATCATGAAGGCTTCGCCGATCTTGACTCCGGTGCGGGAGCGGACAGCGAGGAGAGATTTGGCTTCCGCAACAGTCAGGCTCAGCGGCTTCTCACAAAGAACATGCTTGCCGGCTTCGGCGGCTAGGATGGTCCAGGGAACGTGAAGCTGGTTGGGAAGAGGATTGTAAATGGCGTCGACGTTGGGATCGGCGAGAAGTTCTTCGTAGGAGCCGTAGGCGGTGGGAATGCCCTGGGCAGTCGCCGCCTGCTTCGCCTTCGCGAGATCGCGGGACGCGATGGCGACTACGGTGGTGTATTCGCTTTGTTGCATGGCGGGGATAACTTTCCTGAGACCGATGGAGGCGGTGCTGAGAACTCCCCAGCGAAGTTTCTTGGGCATAGGAGCAATGATAAAGGAGAGACTCTGGAAAGAGCTTTGTGGATGAGCCCAGCCGTTCAGGATATTTACTTTAGCCTCACAGTGCCTGTCCGGCGGCCGCACCTGACGCCCAGGCCCACTGGAAATTGAAACCGCCGAGGTGGCCGGTGACGTCGACAACTTCGCCGATGAAGAACAGGCCGGGAACTTTGCTAGTCTCCATTGTTTTGGCCGAGAGTTCGTTGGTGTCGACGCCGCCTGCGGTTACTTCGGCTTTTTCGTAGCCTTCGGTTCCTGTTGGTGTGATCGACCAGGCGTGCGCTTGGTTTTCTGTCTCCGCGAGTGCGGAATTCGTCCAGGAAGTTGGGGTGTGGGCGTCGAGCCAGCGGTCGGCCAGGCGATGGGGTAGAAGCTTTCGCAATTCGCCTCGAAGCGTGCTGAGATTTCTCGGCATCTTTGGATCGCGAAACGCGGCGGCGACCTCGCTGCCGGGGACTAGATCGATCAGGATGGGCTGGGCTTGTTTCCAGTAGGAAGAAATCTGAAGGATCGCCGGGCCGCTCAGGCCGCGGTGCGTGATCAGCATCTTCTCGCGAAATTGCTGGCCATTGCACGAGGCAATCACGTCGGCGGAGACGCCGGCCAGATCACAGTAGCGCGAGCAATCTTCCAGACTCAGAATCAGGGGGACGAGGCCGGGCCAGGGATCGCGGATGGCGATGCCGAACTGCCGGGCCAGGTCGTAGCCGAATGAAGTGGCGCCGATCTTTGGAATGGAAAGACCGCCGGTGGCGACCACGAGGGCTGGCGCCTTGAACTCCGCATTCGGTGTGCGCGCGATGAATTCGGTGGTTCGCTCGACGTGCTGAACCTTGGTGTTCAGGAAGATGCTTACTCCGGCGTGCTGGCATTCGGCTTCGAGCATGCCGAGAATGTCGCGGGCGGAGCGATCGCAGAAAAGCTGGCCTAGAGTTTTCTCGTGATAGGGGATTTTGTGCTTTTCGACGAGGGCGATGAAGTCTTGCGGCGTGTAGCGGGCCAATGCTGATTTGGCAAAATGAGGATTCGCGGAGAGAAAATTTTCTGGCTGGCAGTGAAGGTTGGTGAAGTTGCAGCGTCCGCCACCGGAGATCAGGATTTTTTTGCCCAACCGGTCGGCGTGTTCGAGGACCGCTACGCGGCGGCCGCGTTTGCCGGCTTCGATGGCGCACATCAGGCCTGCCGCGCCGCCACCGAGGATGAGTGCATCGAAGGAGTGGGTCATGAATAGCACAGGGCTAAAGCCCCAAGTCATTTTGTCGCTTTACGCGGCGGTGAGCGCCGCTTTTCCACGTTAATGCAGGCGTCCTTGAAGATCATAGGTCACATGTAAAACAGACTCAGGCGCGGCAGATTGTATCTTTCCAGAAGGCGCTTGTGGACGTATTGTTTTTGCAGTTGCTCGATCTGTGCGGCGGCCATTTTGCGGCGGTAGGGAGCTAGTTCGCGGTCGGCCTGCGCGCGCACGGTTACGATTTCTTCATCTGGAGTAGCGGCCAGCAGGGCGGCGAAAAGCTTTTCCTCGAGCACGGTGAGATGACGCTCCAGGTCTTCCAGCTTTGACGATGCTTTCCTGCTCTCTGTTGCTTCCGCCAGCTTGCGCAGCGTGGCGGCCGAGTCTTCGGCGACGGCATGAACGGAGATCCCGGCACTGTGCGGCAGGTTCGCTGTGTGCAGCAAATCGGCATTACGGCGAAGGAAAGCTGCGATCGCCGCAGGCTCAAAGCCTTGCCCTGCGCCTGATTTGCCCGATGACGGTTGATCGGCGGCCGCGCCCACTGCGGCCTCCTTCATAGCTTCAGCGGCCGCCAGCACTTCTTGCGAACAATAGGCTAGGCTGTTCACCTTTCTGGTTTTCGAGGGACGCTCGTCGTAGCGATCGAAGGCTGCATCAATGCCGCGCAGCGCGGCTTCGAGGGGAATCCCCGCGTCCTTCCAAGTTTCAATCAATGCCCAATCGAGTGTCGTCAGCAGCAAGCCGCCGCCGCGACGGCGCAGGAACTTCTCCTCGATTTCGGTGAAGTAGTTGAAGTAATTGAATTGATTCTCCACGGCGGCTCAGCGAGCGGAACGTGGCGTGGCGCGATCGGCGCTGTTCTTCGTTTTGGGTGACGCCTGTGGCGTCGCTTTGGGCGCGAGTCCCGGGCGCGCCGCCGCGTTTCGCTCCCAGATGATGCGCAGGCCTTCGAGGGTTAGAAAATCGTCGACCGTCTTGATGTATTTCGATCCGGTGCCGATCATTGGACCCAGGCCGCCGGTGGCGATCACCATTGTCCCTTTTCCCAATTCTTCCAAAAGAAGTTCGAGAATGCCATCGACCAGTCCGAGATAGCCGTAGTAGAGCCCCGACTGCAGGCTGCCTACGGTGTTGGTGCCGATGACGCGGGCGGGCTTGCGGATCTCGACTCGGGGCAGGCGCGCAGTGCGCTGAAAGAGTGCGTCGGCCGAGATGCCGATGCCGGGGCAAATCACTCCGCCGAGATACTCGCCCTTTGCGGAAACGCAGTCGAACGTAGTGGCCGTGCCGAAGTCGACGATGACACAGGGGCCACCGTATTTTTCAAACGCAGCCACGGCATTTACGATGCGGTCCGCGCCAACTTCCGCGGGATTGTCGTAATGCACGGGCATGCCAGTTTTAATCCCGGGCTCGATCAGGAGCGGCTTGGAATTGAAGTAGCGTTCGCAAACCTGCCGCAGCACGGGATCGAGCGGCGGAACTACCGATGAAATCACGATGCCATGAATGCCCGACGCCTCGAGGCTGGCCATAGAAAATAAATTACGAAACAGGACGCCGTACTCGTCAACCGTGCTGCCTTGCCGGGTCGCTACCCGCCAGTTCGCTACCAGCTGGTCGTAGCGGGGAGCGCGATCGGCGTCTCCGGAATGCGCTTTCGCCCGGGCAAATACTCCCAGCACCGTATTCGTGTTGCCGACATCGAGAACGAAAAGCATGATTGTCTGCCGCCGGGCAATTGTCACCGGGGCGTAAACCTCAGGGGCTAAAGCCCCGAATCCAAGAGCCCTGGTCGGCACGACTGAAGCCGTGCCCTTCCCGAGCCCATTCTTCGAACCGCGCCTATAAAAGTGCGCTCTCGTTTCACTTCTCTCTTACCGTGCCACTCAATACGGTCTGTAATCCCTGCGCGGTTCGGACTTGGAGGAAGCCGCGCTGGTCCAGGCCCTCGGTCGTTCCTTCGATTCTTGAGCTATTCTCTTCGACGCGAACCTGTTTTCCGCGTACCCAGGACGACTGTTCAGCAAAGCGGCGCAGAATCGATTGATGCGCGTCCGGTTGTTCGACTAAAAGACGATATTCCCGATCGAGCGATTTTAGCAAAGCTGCCGTCAGTTCCACTCGCGACCATTCGCTGCCGGTGGCCATGCGGAGCGAAGTCGCCTCGCGCTCCAATTCTGCTGGAAAACTCTGTTGGTTCACGTTGATGCCGATTCCGACGACGATGTAACGCACGCGCGTGGCTTCGGCATTCATTTCAGCGAGAATGCCGCACACTTTCTTGCCTTCGATAAGCACATCGTTGGGCCACTTCAAGTCGGCATTCACGCGAGAGTCAACCTGCTCAATCGCCGCGCGCACGGCCAAGCCCGCGGCCAGCGCGAGCACGAGCACTTCGGAAGGCGGCAGCGCGGGGCGCAGCACCACGGAACAGTAAATTCCCGTTGAGCGCGCTGACTGCCAGGAGTTTGCTCCGCGGCCGCGTCCTGCAGTCTGTTCTTCGGCAAGAAACACGCTGCCTTCGGGGGCGCCCTCGGCGGCAGCCTGCATGGCCGCGGTGTTGGTCGAGCCGATCTTGTAATAATGATGAAGCTGGGCGTCGAAGATGGTGCCGCGCAGCAAGGGCGCTAGAATCTCGGGCAGCAGCAGATCCGGAACTGACCTTAGCCGATAGCCCGTTGCTGGATGTCCTGCCACATCGACACCCAGCCCGCGCAACTGCTGAATCAGGCGCCAGACCTCCGAACGGTTCGAGGAAATCTCCTGCGCGATCTTGGTGCCGCTGGCTACCACCGTCGCGTGCTCCATCAACAAGCGCACGATGCGGCCCAAGCGAACGTCGGTGCCCTGGGCGTGTGACGCGGGCGTTCCCTTCGGCGAACTGGGGGCAGATTTCGTACGCGAAGTTTGGCTCTTGCGAATTGTCGTCGTCTTCTTGATTCAGGAATTATGCGGGAATTCACCAGAAACGACAATCGCGAGCCTGTGCTTCACCTGCAGGCCTGCACTGACCTCAGAAAGATTCAAATCAGTACCCAGGCCGGCACAACCCGCAGGCTCATGTCGACTGCCTGGGGCGAGTGCGTGAGCAGTCCGACGGAAATGAAATCCACACCCGCTTCGGCATAGGCGCGGACATTTTCCAGATGGATTCCGCCTGAACACTCGAGCGGAACACGGCGCTCCAGATGGACGCAGCGCTCGACCGCGCGGCGCACGTCCTCCGGAGCCATGTTGTCCAGCAGAATCGCTTCCGCTCCGCTGGCCAGCGCCTGCTCCAATTCTTCGTGAGTGCGCACTTCGACTTCGAGAATCTGAGAGCCCCGGCGGTTGCGCAGTGCGCGTTCAATCGCAGGCTCGATTCCACCCGCCAGTGCGATGTGGTTGTTCTTGATGAGGACTCCATCGGAGAGATCGAGCCGATGATTCTGTCCGCCGCCGCAGCGCACCGCATATTTGTCGATCACGCGCAGGCCGGGAGCGGTCTTGCGCGTGTCGAGGATGCGCGCCTTGGTGCCGGAGACGGCGTCGACGAACTTGCGGGTCAGCGTGGCGATGCCGCTCATGCGCTGCAGAAAGTTCAGAATCACGCGCTCGCACGACAGAATGACTCGCGCATTGTGCCGGATCACTGCGACCGACTGGCCTTTGTGCAAGCGCACGCCGTCGAAAATTTCGGGATGCGTGGTGACCTCGTAATGAGAAGTGACGGCGCCGTCGAGCGCGGCGTAGACATCGAGGATCCGCGCCACGCAGCCGATGCCGGCCAGAATGCAATCTTCTTTGGCGAGGATGGTGGCCGAGGCCCGCTGGTTGGGGTCGATGCAGGCATAGCTGGTGGCATCGCGCGTCGCCCGGTCTTCGAGCAGCGCGTTCTCCAGGATCGCGGTGATGCGGCGGCTGTTAAAGTCCATAAAGCCGTGGCCAGGGGCCAGTGATCAGGGGCCAGTTTCTTAGCTTCTGGTTCCTGGGCGATTCAATTCGTGCAATTGGCTCTTTAGCTTTTCGAGCAGACTGGCCAGTTCTTGTGCTCGTCTGCGTAGTCCTTCGACGACGTTTGCCGGAGCCTTCGCCAGGAATTGTTCGTTGCTTAGCTGATGCTGATTGTTTGCGAATTCTTTTTCGAGCTTTTCCAACTCTTTTTTCAAACGCTCGTGCTCGGCCGCGGCGTCGATCTTCTTCTCGTAGATTACATGAACATCGAAACGCGCGGTGCTGCGGGCGCCGGCGTGCTTCGCGAGAGAGGCGTCTACGAATGCGATTTTTTCGACATTCGCCAGCCGCTCGACCGCAATGCGGTTCTGCTCGATCATCTTTCGAATCCCTGGTTCAGGTGCAAATATCTCGATCGGGACCTTTACCTTTTGCTCCACCTTCAATTCAGCGCGAACGTTCCTCACGTTCACGATCAAATCCTGAAGGATCGCCATTTCTGTCTCGGCGTTCAGATCGAACTGTTTCTCGTCGGCCTGCGGATATCCTGCCAGGGCAATCGACTTCAGCGGCGGATGACCTTCGTACATCGCTTGCCAGATTTCTTCCGTGATAAACGGCATTACGGGATGCAGCAGGCGCAATGCCGCGTCAAATAAGTTGACGAGATTTCCGCATGCGAGGCTGGCTTGCGTTTTGTCCGCGCCTTCTTCAAAGTTCAGGCGAGGCTTGATCAATTCCAGGTACCAGTCGCAGAATTCTCCCCAGAAAAAATCGTAAATGCGGTTGGCCGCTTCGTGGAAGCGGTAGGTTGCGAGGGCGTCGTTCACTTCGGCGGTCACGCGATTGAAGCGGGAGAGGATCCAGCGGTCTTCTAGAGTCTCGCGCCGGAATGCTGGAATGCCCTTTGCTCCTGGTGAGATTTCGCGGGCGAGGGCGCCCGCGCCACATTCGAGC
>Ga0207053_10349_pt1 | contig 10938 bp, 11 predicted proteins | sample Alteio_BWMinCont_59_FD_153290 | JGI IMG/M metagenome (GOLD analysis project Ga0207053, IMG submission 153290) | Enriched cells from forest soil in Barre Woods Harvard Forest LTER site, Petersham, Massachusetts, United States -... | ecosystem: Environmental > Terrestrial > Soil > Temperate forest >...
CGGAACTGGGTGATTGGATCGGATTAGGCGCAAAGGACGCACTCATATGCGCCGGATTGGAGCCCTGTCCATAGGATGCAGGGGCGCCGATGGTTATGGAAAGTGAACTAACGGTATTGGTTGGGACTCCGTCCCTAAGGCACTGGGCGGTGAGTGTAATCGTACCTGAGGTCCCTGGATTGAGGGAGCACGAGCCACCAATAACACTAGGTACACATCCGAGCGGAGCCGACTGAGTTTGTGGGGCGACTCGCGCATTGCCAGCTGGCGTGCGGCCCGAGGAAAGCGTGAGCTTCAGTTGATTCCGCGGAAGAAGCATTCGCAGGGCCGGGCTATTCCTATAGAGCATCTGCATGCGCGGCGACATCTGAGAGATCGGCGCAGCAAAGGACGTTCCGGAGACCGATAGCACGATGCTTCCAATAAGAAGCGAGAAAGCAACCATACGCAGCATATTGCTTTTCAAGTTTTATCCCCTTCTGATACTTAATTCAGCTGCGAAAAAGGCGCTACGGGAACCCCACGCGGAGTTTTCATGGAGACTATGGACAGAGGATTCGGCAAGGCTATAGGCTGCGACATTCGTTCCGTCAATATTTCGCGCGAAATTAACTGGTGTATACCCGGCGGTACCGCTGATCGGGACACTGTCAAATATCAATGACCGCCGCGTGACAGTTCACCACTCCCGCAAGATGGATAGTGTGAACTGCATCACGAATCAACAAGAAGTGGGGCTCGGCCGTTGAGAACGATTCTTGAATTCTTGCTCGACGGCGGAAGTGAAAGCGCACAGTGAGACCTGCATTTTATGCGGGTCCAAAGATTTATCTCCTACAACAATCCTCACTCAGCAAAACTCGTTACGTTCGTTCCCCCTATGACGAAATGATCGAGCGTGCGAACGTCAACCAACAACAAGGCCTGCGCGAGTTTTTTAAATTTTGTTTTGAGCATCACATGCAGTTCTAAATTTTGTTTTGCACTTCTTCTTCCCTCTTAGAGCCGTTTCTAACAAGTCATCCCCGTTATCTGACAAAAACTTCTATTCAGGATTGTGGTATGTCATTCTGTTTGTGCTTTGATTGACTTCTCTATGTTGTTTTCGAGAATTCGATAGAACGCACTTTCCAACATATCTGTAATTCACATCAAGGAGCTTTAAAAATGCAACACAACATTTCAGCGATGCACAAACAGAAGCACAGCCGTCGACGAAGAAACAAGCCAGCGGCTTTATCAGCGAAGGCAGAGCTATTCCACTTGACTAGACCATGCATGCACTTCTTGAGTCTGTTGGCGAGGACCGTCGATACCGGCGCCCTGGAAACAAACTTTGCTGTCGTTACTATTGGCATTGACAGCGTACGCTTGGGTCAAATGATCCATGAATCCCATGGCTATAGCCGGCCACTGAACGTTCTCAAACAAGAAGCAGCACAACTCTTTGATCGGGTGGATCGGGAGCTATGGGGGCACTTAGGAGCAAAATCTTTTGCCTATGACGTCGCTACCCTTGAGCAATCTGCCGATGGGCAAGGGCGGCTGAATTTGGTGATCAAGAAGCCAGCCGCCCTGTCGCTGCAAAAGCTGCGCGATATAGTTCATTACAGCGCATTCGGCGTGAATGGAGAGCTATTTCTTTAAACCGTTCACACATGCAACCCATGCAAGGTCGTTGACTGGGATGATTATTTGAATGGGTATTCACCGTACGGTCGAGAGGAAGGGATATTTGATTCAGCGACCAGACGTTGGCATCCGCCGTTGCTGATATCAGTTCTCTTTCAATCAAGAAGCTTTTATGGCGCGAGCCTACTAACTTCTGGTGACTATTGGCACAGGCAAGACTAGAACCTTTTTATCCCGCGACCGATGGCTTTGCTTTCGCACTTGTAGATTTTCACAGAAACTAAATCCTCTCACTCCCTCGTGAGATTGCATTTGTAGCTTCAATTGATTCTCCTGGTGACACGAGTAATTCAGCCGGTTTTCGTTGCATTAAATAGCTGTATTACCGTTGGAGATATCCCATGACAATTGAAGCACAGAACGCGTTTAATTCATCACAGACTGAATCGTGCCAAACGCACGAAGGTCCCCTCTCGCAAGATCGCATCGCCACTAAAGTAGGCGATCTAGCCGACTTCACGCTCTACGTGCGTGACGACGCCAGAACTTATAAAAGAGAGTTTCGAGAGCATTTGTACGATGCATGGCATCGGCTCTATGAGATTCCACGTGGCGAGAAGCAGCGCCCATGGAAGTTCAGACAGCTGACCTTAATTCAAGTCTATAAACCGCTCGCAAACAGCAATGGTGAAGTTCTGTGCCTTCTTCGGGTCCGGCGCAGGACAAACGGTAAGCCCGGCACCGCGCTGCATCAATTCCTATCTGAAGAGGGCGTAAAAGTGCTTAGAGCGCATCTGGACCAACTACTCGCCATTGCGAGCACCTCTACAAACCGAGAGGAATACGAGGCTCAGTTTGAGAAGCTATTTGGTCAGCAGCCACCGACCAAGCACAAATCTCAATCCAGAATGGCATGCGCGAAAGTATTTCCGATTCACTGATTCCGAGCCTTGAGCCGGTATCGGGACCCAGCGATCAGCCATCGGGATTCAGAATCGCCTTGAATTCGGACTTGGCCCGAGCCTTTTGGCGGTGCGGTCAGAGTGATGTGATGAAATATTTTTCGACGTTACCGCTGAAATAGGCATTTCAGCCCAACGATTTACATAAATAGGTATTACAAACAACTAGCAGGCAAAACTGAATTACAGAAAAAACTAAATGCACACAGAAACTAATACGACTACACCTAGGCTAAAGCCAGATCGACTTACGAAAACCATTTCTTTTCGATGCAAATTAATAGAATTCCAACATATCAAGACCTCAGCAATAAAATTAAAGCAATCATGCAGCGACTTCATTCGTGAATCCGCATTGAACTCTGTGCCTAAGTAGCTCAGGCATTGCTTCGACCAATGACGTCCAGGTGCGCTTCCCTTATTGAAGCATTCATCAACTCAAGCAGCTGTTTGCTTCAGTTGACTCGCGATCCATGTGTTTTAAGTCCATGACAATCGTTTAAAAGTAGGCCTGTCCGGCTACTATCATAGATTTACTGTGAGCAATACTTTCATCATAAAGGTACAAACAAATGACTTACTAACAATACTACTGATTCAACAACACAAGAGATTTATCACTCACCTATTCAATCAACTAACCACTGTATCCATCTGTTCCAGAACCATCTAGTAGTCAAATCCTTTTACATCAACAATCAGATCAAGAGAAATTAGATGATGAATATCTTTATCGAACACTTACGATCAATTACTTCTCTCATCAATTCATTTGATACATCCCTAACTCAAGAGACAATATATTATGAATCAAAACCATCGCCACATTAATAATCATTTCACTTCGACTAAGTCCTTTAGTAATTCCAATTCAAATAAACCACGAAGTGCCGACGGCATCGCGAAGCGATCCTCTAAACCCATCCTCGACAATTTTGAATTAGAAGAACTTTCAAAAGCGTTAAGAGAATTAGGCTATTCAGCTTTTTCAGTGACTCTATCATTCAAACAATCCCCTCGGGACCTAATTGAATACCGTCATAGCCTTCATGATCTGGGACTCAATCCTTCAATTGAGCACACATATGAATACCAGGCAATGATGAGCGAACGAAAGGCGAATGGTCAGGGCTTCATCCTCAGTCGTGAGGAATCGTATCGTCAGATTTGCAAGTTGCCGATGCTTAGCAGAATCCCATTGCGGCCATCTATTGCAGAAGCCAAAGAGAAGCAGGACCTCAAGGCATGGCTTATTCAGAATTCCTTTCTCGCCTTTTATGAGAATCTATGCCGGTGCGTTGTGAATCAGCGCCGATCAAACAGCGCATCTAATATCCTCAAAAGGCCCATCTGCTTCTATTTCTTGGAAGTGACGCCGAAGAGTAATAGAACACAAGGGATCGATCCTATCCACATCCATGCCGTGTTGTTTGCACGGGGATCAGTGGCGGCCCGATTGGAACAGTATGTCGGAATGAATAAGCTCTTGATCCTCTATCCACAACTTCATCAGTCGCTTCTTGAGCCGTTTAGCACCCATCAATCTGCCTACATCAACAAGCGCGACGATTTTTATGTCTCCTATGCATCATCGGGGAGTCACCCAGTCTACGGTAGATACAGAGACATTCTGCCCGTGGATTTCTTAGATCGAAAGGCTGAGTTCATGAAACCCATGGACCCATCAGACGACGCAGACGCCGATAAGCCCGGTTCGAGAGTGAACCTTCTACGAGCCGCCTGTGAGAGGTCTGGAAGGCATCTGATGGTCGAGACGGCCAAGCGCAGGCGTAAGCATTGAGCGACGCTCCTAGTGCAGCCTAGGAGGTGCCACAACACATAGATCGTAGATCAATACAACAATCATTTATTTCAAATCAGTTCGAGCGACAGCGAGACGCGAAGCGATTTCAAATATCGTCACTCTCAATCCAGCATCTATCGATTTGCTATTCATCAGATGACGCTTCCCTGCTGAGGCATGAGATTCCTTGAAGCGGTGCTACACTCTCCAGGGAGAAACACAAGGAAACCCGAAATGGGCAGGCAGCTAACCGTCGTTCTTTACGTGGTGGCGATGGCAGCCGTCATAGTCGGTGTGGATTTCGTGTTCTTCAGGGATCGAATCTGGGAACGGCTGACAGTGAATATTGGCATTGTCCTGGTGTTTGCAGCCTTCTATTTGAGATTCCTCAGGCTTCCATGAACCATGGTGCGACTGCGTTGAATGGAAATTGCCACGTTCAACATTGGATGTAGCAATATTTCTCGCCAGCTTAAATTCGTACTGCTAGACATCTAAGAAATCCAGACAGGACGACAAGAGCCGAAAAATAGTTAGAAAAGCTTCCGGTTTGTTTCGCTCCCCGCTCCAAGCAGATCGGCAATCGAGTCGCTAATTTTCTGTCCAGTCACATTCTGATAATACGTGAACCCCGGCGAAGGATTTACTTCGAAGCAACACCATCTACCGGATCGCGTGCATCGAAAATCTATGCCAGCAAGGTAAAGGCCTAATGACGCAGTCAGCTCTCGGCATTGGTCAGCTAACCGGTCCGGCACGTTGAATGGGCGAATTTCGACAGACGCACCTTGCATTTCGGCGTATCTGTAATCTGCGGCGTCGCAAGTGATTTCCGCGCCAAAAACGGCATCCCCAACAACATGAATTCGATAGTCGATTCCGTCAATATATTCTTGGAACTGCGTTGGACATGCCGACACATCACAAAGCCGATCAAGATGAAGAGAAGAAAACTTTGATACGATGCTTCTGGTTCCGCTAATTGATTTGTAAATGATCGTTCCGTGACTTTTCTGGAACTCTAGGACGGCTTTGGGATCGGTGGTGATCAGCGTTTCTGGCACATCCATTCCGGCTAATTTTATAAGCGAACTCTGGAAAGGCTTCGAATTATTTGAAGCCATAGCCGATGGGCGGTTAACGACCAATGCCCCAGTCATTTCGGTCCAGCAAACCATCGCCTCCTGAAAAGCAATCACCCGTTGCAAATAGGGGTTACTGAGGTCGGCCTTCTCACCTACAGATACCTTTTGCAAATCACACGGTCGCAAATATACCGCGCTGACATCGTCTAGATTCAATGCAAAGTCATTGCTGATCAGCGTTCCACGGACATTATCATCAACGGTTAGATTGATTTCGGCATGCCCGTCTGCTTGCTGATCCAGAAAAACAAATTCCGATTTGCGCCGCTCAAGACACGCACGCACTGCTGCTAACGGAGTATCAGCCGCGAGGCCCCAGATAAGTATCATGAGTCAGAACCTCTCGTGAGTTCTGGCATGTCATACGTACCTGTCAGATATTCGCACACAGCCGCAGACACGACCGGATCGGACAAATCGGGCTTTAGGTTGGCCGAGACAAACGTTCCATCAGCGTTGAGAAACGTGAGACCCAAGAGGCCGACACGAGCAATCTTGGCGAGCTTCACAGCCTGTGCTCCAATTGTCTCACTGGCTGCACCGAAACAACGATCACCCACAACTGTCACATTAGTTAGTTCCGCTGCCGCAAATCCCCAACGCTGGTTGTCTGCTACTTCCGGCACATTCCGGTGTGTGGGTCTAACGGCGATACCTATCCCCGCTGCCCGATGCACCCACTGCTCCCGGCGCCAATTTGGACCAAGCAAATTCAATTCTGACGGAGTATTTAGAATCGGGCAGGAAAGGCTCGATAGCCAGGCGATCAAGAATGCATTCATTTCTTGTGCTGCATAATGACGATCATCCGTTCTTACGCAAAGCACTTCTTCTTCAAAAATGCAAGGACGCCGAATTAGAATGCCCTTTATTGCGTCGGACGGCGTGGGCGCGCCACTGATCACCGCTAGCGTGTGTTCCGGACGTCCTCGATAGAATCTCCAGCCAGGTCGTGACAAATCCTCGCAACTCAACAGCCTAGCACCCTGCGCACTCCAGTGCGCCACCAGGTCGGTGGCGCTTTTGTCGTGGCAACTGGCAACTACAACGAGCATTTATATTTTAGGGCGTATCCCAATATCATTCTGTAGGCTGCGAGTACAGGGTTAACTGAGATTAAAAGAATTGCACAATGTCGATGTTAACGATTTTGATTCAGGACGAAACTTCGCCATGAAATTGCTCAACAACTAAGTGCTTGACTGCTCAACTACTTCAATCAGTGCGAAAGGCCCAATATTGTCAACAATTACCTGTCCGATTGACGAGGGACCTTCAAACCCACGTCCGGTCGCTCATCCTCTCGAATGAATGTGCGCTGGACCAAGGGGTCATTGACGAGATCGTTGTGTGCCGCAAGCTGCCGTATGACCCTGACCAATTCCTGATCTCCACGCGGTCCGGAAAATGGATCGTCACGTCCAGGACCATCGTGGTAACTGGATTCATCAATTTGCTTGTGCTCCAGATTTACAATCTTTCCCCCTGCTGTCTCAAGCTCTTTGTGTTCCTTGAATCTCCCCTTTATTTCTATGACTCCCAGAGAAACAGGGTCAGATGGAATTCCATTTGCAATAACAAATAGCAGCGAGTCACCAGCTTCGATATCCCCAGGAACGGTAAACTGCGTCGAGACAATCGTGGTTCCCGTGGCTACCCCCATGGTGGAATGGTTGTGGGTGCGGCAGTAGAATACGTGACTGGAAATCACATTTTGAATGCGGACTATGGGATAGTTCGTCGCCATTTGTGCGTCGTCCCCATAGGAAACCGCCTGCGACAAACCATTGAATTGGCGACCCTCCAGAAGATAAGTGTGGTTAGGCTTTACTGCACCCGGGGCATTGGTAATTTGTGGTTTCCAGCTCGGATCGGGTTGGTCGGCTGGGTCTGGCGTATATAGATAAAGCGCGCTTTCTTCCGCTGAAAACAAAATCTCGCCCGAAGGCAATAGAAGAAACCTTGCCGAATTTGTAGCTTTGGAGTTGGATCCTGTCGGAGGCTGCACGGCAAGCTGTGGCAACGTTCCTGGGCTTGTTGGGTCGAAAGTCTTCGGATCAAATTCAAAGAATGTAGTCGGTACGGATGTACCATTGTTATCCTGGTAAGCGCCTGCAACGCAGATGACCTTGCCGCTTGGTTGAAGCACCCCTGGAGCATCACACGCTGTCAGCAATGGGTAGTTCTGGATTCCCGTTGAAACAGGCGGACCAAGAGGGAAGCTAGGCCCGTTTACCCACTCGCCTGTCCCGGGATCGTATAGTGCCGTGTAACCGGTCGCACCAACTGCAAAAACCCTGCCGTCCGGAAGTAAGAATGCCGGGCCAATTTCAGGCCCTATTGACACTAAACTCTGTGGGGTATTTCCCGCTTTCACCCATTGATCGGTATCAGGCAGATACCTCTGCGCTGCGTTGGGTCCATTCGTAGCTGGTAGTGTTTCAACTGTTAAGACGCTGCCATCAGCAAGCAGCGTCCAGGTTTCCTCGGCGGGAGTAAATTCATCTGATGTATCGCCGGTAGTTCCAAAGTTGGTTCCGGCAGCGCGCCACGTTTCGTTAGCCGGATTCGGGTCCCAAACTGCCACGGCAGACGCTTGATCCGAGCCATCGGGCCCTCCCAACAGTACCTGTCCATTGGCCAGAATGCATGAAGCGACATCCCCGTTGATAAAGTCAAATTGAGCAGGCTTGTTCAGGGGAGTCCAAGTATTGGTGGTGGGATCAAATATCTCACTCAAAGGTGTATTGATACCTGCATCTGAATACTCGCCACCGATCACAAAGACACGTCCGTCGGCCAGCACGCCGGATGCAAAATACTGACGTGAATTTATCATCGTGAGTGCGGATGCACTCCAATATCCCGATGTATATGCACTCGCTGGATCGGTGCTGGGGAAATAGCGTAACCACACATTCCCACCGCCGTTATGCACTAAAACCGAACCATCGGTCATCAAGAGCATAGTTTCCGGAAGAAACTTTCCGGGGCCTAGGGGAAGATCGGGCAGATTAATGCTGGTCCATTTTGCCGACATACTGTCCCCTTGCCTAGAATGCAGCCTCAAGCCTTATTGCTCTCGCAAAAGTAGACTGACAGATATACAGTTCACAATCAAAGGTAATCGCTGCAACTTTCAATAGCTGTTCACTAAGGGACGCCGAATGCAAACCGTGCATCTACTTGGCCACGTATTCCCTTCGATCCTTCATGTGACGCTTAAGGACCTGCCAGAGGCAGATTGGATATGGCAAGAGCGCAATCAAAAGTTACATTTTTCCATTTCCATAACTAACTCTAAAATTGACGTCAAATGCGATTTGGACAACTTCGAGAGCGGAGACCTTGTCGAACTTCACAGAAGGTCTTTTGATTTGGTTCGAGCGGCTGTTGACCTTGTTTCATTCTCTAAAGGAATCGGTCTGACTGTGGTTTTAGAATCGATTTATTGATCCAAATGGAGCGCAATCGACAATCGTTCCAACCGACCCATCGCTGCCGCCGCTTTGTACAGCGTTCAGCGGGTCTAGTGGGTATGGGGACATCGTAAAGATTGTAATGCTCGAGCCGCCCATTATGAGAGCGCTGAACGATTTGATCGTCGCTATAACAATTCCGCACATATCATCAATAAACTGCGCTCGGGCGGTAGATGCCATAAAGCATCTGATCTCGCCTACTGCGTCGACTGACAAGCAGGCGTGGGAGCAAATGCAATCCACGCTTCATCTCGATAAAAAGTATTTGACTCTTGTAACTGATATTTCCAAAGACGCTCGGCACGGAAAGGGGACTCATGTATCCGGAAGTATGACGACAGAAGCAACGCAACGAGCATGGACGGTGATGAATCGATATTTTGAATTTAGAAAGCGCGGAAATAAGCCGCTGCCCATATCGGATTTTCCTTTGTTGAAAGGCTAGCCAACCGCCTCTTGCTCGCTTAATCTGCCACCGTTTACCCTACGCTCTAACCGAATATTGACATTAGCACATGGCACTCACTCAAACTGACTGCGAAGAAATACTGGAAGGCATGGCTCCTCTTGAGCAAGCACGCTTTCTGGCCATACTCGGACATTGGTTGACGATAGTCGCACGCGGAACCTATGTGGTCATGTCGGAAGAAGTAAGAGACCCGAAAACATTACGTGCGCTCAATGAGATTCATCACAGAATCTACGCGCAGATTAATGGCCTTGTGTCACATCGCGTAGCGACCTTTCCGCCAGATGCGATGGCATCATGGCTAGCGGCTGAAGGGGAGAGTGTCGAGTTGCAGACGACGTGCCTAGCGGCGTTTGAAGAAGCTCACAGAAGGTATGGCGCACAGTCCTAGGACCCGCTGCAGAGCGACGTCCCGGACCGCAATAGAGGGCGTATTCACTGTCGGCTCAACGCCGACGTTCACGCGCCGGCCTGCAATCGCGAAGCCAGGGCAGGCCGGTCGGGTGCAACGATTCGTTAGCCGCCGCTCTTAGAACGGTGCATTTCACCGCTGGCCCCCCATGCGAACTGAAAATACTCCTGGTCAGGCTGCATGTCTAAGTTGTTTACGGTTCGCAGCCAATATGCCAATACCGTGTCAGCATTGTGATGCACAAGCGTAAACGTTGACCCTTCAACCCACGTGCCGTCTTCGTCATGGCCAGACGTGATTGAGGTCACGATGGCTTGAGCCCACCCTTTCTCAATATGAAAAAGGCCACTCTTCATTTCCACCCACTTACCGTCCTTGAATTCAAACACGCTTGCTTCGTCTCCAGAAATTACTATCCGGAAAATCACCGGGAAGCCGACACCGTCGATGAAATGCGGGGCGTTATAGCCGTCAAGCTTTCCCTCCCAAGCGCCGTCGAATCGAAACATCGCTTCATCCGGTGCATGACCTTCTGGAGTAGCAACCTCAACCGCTGCGCTTCGCGGCTTTACGTTCTCGGAACTGCAGCCACTTGTAAGGAGCAACACTGTGGCCAACAAAATCAGCACTCTTTCCCGCATGGGTGGCCTCTCAGTGGTGGTTAACGCAGAATTAGGCATTACGCCATGACCGATACGCGCTTCTCGCCAAGCCAGCGATGGCAATAAAGGCCAGGGCGGGGAAAAGCGTAGCCGTGAGACCAAAGCCGAAAAAGCTGCCAGAGGTCTCTGCGGCCTGGAACAGGGGAAGCTCAGGATGATGGCGATGCCCAATGAACATATCTCCCGCGAAGGATAGTGCATCCAACACCATGGCCGTAGCGATTAGTCCAAACCAGCCAGCAGGGCTAACCGGCGCTGATTCCCGCCGCCAGAAACTCCACCCGATAACGGCAAGCGCGGCATAGACGAAGAACCACAGAAGCGGTGTGACCTCTGAGGCAGGCACGATTACAGCACAAAGCACCACAAG
>Ga0207053_10350_pt1 | contig 10912 bp, 8 predicted proteins | sample Alteio_BWMinCont_59_FD_153290 | JGI IMG/M metagenome (GOLD analysis project Ga0207053, IMG submission 153290) | Enriched cells from forest soil in Barre Woods Harvard Forest LTER site, Petersham, Massachusetts, United States -... | ecosystem: Environmental > Terrestrial > Soil > Temperate forest >...
GATTGCTCACATCGGGGCCCACAATGCTTACCACATCGGACAAATCATTTACGTCCGCAAGGAACAAGGCTCCTGGGATCCGAGTAAGGGCGTTAAATAATTCTGCAGGGTTGCAGAAGCTGAAATGCTATCGACTGCTCGTAGTGTCTGATGCTTTTTCCGGCTCCATGCGCAGTACTCCGATCGGAGCGGCAAGGCTGGTACCCGCTGCCTCCACCGCGCTCATCATTTTGAGCAGCAGCTTTTCCTGTTCCGCCAGAAAGGCAGCCATGTCGGCGCCGGGTCTGCGAAAGTAGGCGAAGACCTCAATCTGCGGTCCTGTCGGGGTCAAATTGATCAGTCTGGCTCGTGCTGAGTTCTTATCGATCTCAGGATTCGACAGCAGCAACTGAGCGAATCTGTCCAACACTATCTTCATGATGTCGTGAGGCGTATCGAACCGCAGCGTGAAGATCTGATGCAGCCAGAACTGATCGCGCAGCGAATAATTCTCCAGCGAAACCTCAGCTACTTTGGAATTCGGAATCGAAACCACAGAGCGGTCCAGGGTCCGCAATCTCAATGCACTGACACCAATGTCTTCCACTGTTCCCATAATTCCGGCGATCTGGCAAAAGTCGCCTACCCGCACGGCACCGCGCATTATGATCGACAGCCCGCCAAACAGGTCGGCAAGGGTTTTCTGCGCTGCAAGGGCCAGTGCAATACCGCCAATCCCCAAACCAGCAACCAAAGCAGAAACATTCACGCCGGCCTGATTCAGTAGCACAATTACCAGCACAAGCCCAACCAGAATCTTGAATATCCTCCCCATCAGGCTGACGAAGGTGGCCCTCTCCACCTGCATCTGTACCAGGAGCCGGTGACGGACGATCGAGATGAGAATGTCTGTGATCCGCACGAGCAGCCACGCCCCGCTCGTCCATACCAAAATAAGCCCTACGGCACTCCAATAATGCCGGTTCAGCGCAGTACGGGCGTAGCCAGCCGCTGCGCGATTCATCATCGCACCCAGAAGACAGAAGATTGGTGCTTTCAGCGCGAGCACAGACTCTTCCACCGCTGTAGACATTCTGTTTCTGAACAGTCGTCGAAACAGCCAGATCATCGTTCTTGTAAGAAGGCTGGCTGCAAAAAAAATAATCAGCAGGAAGACGAGAATCATGCCCCAGCGCCACAGTGGAACAGAGAGAAAACGAATGTTCTGAGACCACACCGGAAAGTGATCCTCAAAATCCTTGTGTTGTTCGCTGGAGTAGAACTCTGGGACGCGGTTCAGCGTCTCCTGCGAAAACAGCCAGATGGCTGGCTCACCCTGCCTCCTCACAAGATCGAGCAGCACCTCCATCTCGCCTTCCGGAGTCTTAACGGTCCCGATGCGCTCTCTCGACAACCGAAGCTCGTCCTCAACATCTCCTTTGGGTTTGCGCGATATGTCATCAATGCTGGTCGAAAGTCCGTTGTCCAGCAGATACTTCAACTGCACAACAAGCTGTGTCGCCTCCTCCGGCGACCGCTTCCCGTCAAAAAATTTAGCTGCCTTGATGTAATCCTTCTCCTCCGCCGCCCGTAGAAAACCCAGTACAGTCCCATGTGGCGAAGTCCGCCCCAGCGGATCCACAGGAGCGGGCGGTGGAGTCGCCGCAGGCGGGGCACTCCCGTCAGCAGGCGGAGTTTGTGTTGAGCCCACACCGGTCGCAGCCTTAACAGCGGAAGACATGCTCTGCCCCAACGCTCCGCCCCTGCTTCCCAACTGGCAGAACAGCAAGACCAGCAGGACGCCTCTCGCGATCCCGATCCGGCCAGATTTTCCTTCGCGTTGCGGATGGCTTCTCAGCATGACCCTCACACGCATATGGCGGCTTCACAGCACAGCTAACGCAAGTGTAGCGCGAGTTTATGTCGTACATCCCAAAGGCAAATCCTGCGAAGAAGACCTCTCGAAAAAAATATTCCTAACCGCAGGCCTAAAACCTTGTCTAATCCGCTGAATGGAAGAGAACGACCACACGATAGTCCGGGCAGTCCTCGCCGGAGATAAGGAAGCCTACGGCGGGCTGGTCGCCCGTCATAGCCAGAGCATCTTCCGTGTGGCCTTCCGCATCACCGGCGATGAAGCCGACGCGGACGAGGTTGTGCAGGAAGCTTTCCTGCGTGGATACCAACGCCTCGAAAGCTTCGAGTCGCGCTCTCAGTTCGGAACATGGATCTATCGAATCGCTGTTAATTGTGCTCTCAACATGATGACCAAAAGAAAAATCGAAGCCACCCATCGAATCACTGAAGACGCTGATCCTTCACGGCTTCAGGTGCAGGTCGCGGACTCCGCTGCCGACCCGGAACGCCTGCTGATGAGCCGTGAGATCGAGTCGATGCACCAGGCCGCGATGCAGAGCCTTACAGCAACCGAGCAGACAGCCTTCGTTCTTCGCCACATGGAAGAGCGCTCGACCGAAGAGATTGCTGCGGCGCTCAACATCGCACCTAACGCTGCCAAACAAGCGGTATTCCGGGCTGTCCAGAAACTGCGTCGCAGTCTGGCGCCACTGAGGGCAAACGCATGAAGCACCTGACGGAAGAAGAACTCGTCGAGTATTACTACAAAGATGCAGCCAGTCCGGGCATCGAACACCATCTGCGCGAGTGCGATGCCTGTGCCGAAGCTTACACATCGTTGCGGCAGGACCTTGCCTCCATCAAGTTGCCTGCCGTGCCCACTCGCGATGCTTCCTATGGCGAGCAGGTCTGGCAATCTCTTCGCAGCTCGCTGCCCGTTTACGAAAAACAGAAACGCCGCTGGCTGCACATCAATCTCCTGCAGGGTCTGAGCTACGCCGCAGCCTGCATCGTTCTCATCGTCGCAGCATTTTTTGCTGGCCGCCAATGGGAGCATCGTCAGCGTCCCGGTGTTCAATCGGCAGCCAATAATCAGCCCACGCAGCCCATCATCCTTGTCGTACTGGGAGATCACCTGGACCGCTCTGAGCGTCTTCTCGTCGAACTGAACCATGCCAACGATGCGGGTGCTGTTATGCCCGTAAAGGCCGAAGCGCAGGACCTACTCTCGGCGAACCGTCTTTATCGCGAGAGCGCTGCGCGTGCCGGGGATGAGCAGCTCAGCGCTGCGCTTGATCGCCTTGAGCGAGTCCTCGTCGAGATCGTCAACGAGCCCGAAGGCTCAAGCCCAGCGCAACTCGCACGGCTTCAGAAAGAAATGAATACCGACGGCCTTCTCTTTGAGGTTCGGGTTCTGCGCTCAAGAATTCCGGACCAGCAGAAAAGAAGCGTTGTCCGTACGAAAGGGGTCTCCATCTAAATGAAAATTACATCCATATTTCTCACTGCCGTTCTCATTTCCGCCGCTCCAGTTGTCTTTGCCGCCGAGGTGGCACAGCCCGCGCCTCTCGCAGACGAAGCCGCCGCACAGGCCAAAGACAACACCTTCTACGCAGACGGCACAAAGGCCATCAACGAAGGCCGCTGGTCCGACGCCGTAGACCTCTTCAGCAAAGCCGCTCAGCAGGGAGGTGACCGTGCAGAGGGAGCTCTGTACTGGAAGGCCTATGCGGAAAACAAGGAAGGGCAGCCTGCGCGTGCCCTCGACACATGCGCCCAACTGCGCCGTGCCCATCCAAAGAGCAACTGGATTGACGAGTGTGGGGCTCTCGAAATCGAGATTCGCGGCAAGAGCGGCCAGCCTGTTCAGCCTCAGGCCGAACAGGACGATGACCTCAAGCTTCTCGCGTTGAACGCTATCATGCAGCAGGACGAATCCCGCGCCATTCCAGCCATTCAGCAGATCCTCAACGGCAACAGCTCCGACAGGCTCAAAGAGCGCGCCCTCTTCGTGCTCGCTCAAAGTGACTCGAAGCAGGCGCAGGATCTCATCGCCCAGATCGCTCGCGGCCAATCGAATCCCGCTCTCCAGATCAAAGCCATCCGCATGTTATCCATTCGCGGCAAGCAGTCCGCCGATCTTCTCGCGGATATCTATCAGCACACCAATAACGACGCAGTAAAAAAGGCCATCCTCCAGTCCTGGCTCGTCGCTGACAGCCCAGACAAACTCGTTGAGGTCGCACGCAACGAATCCAATCCCCAGCTAATCAGAACCGCCGTGCAGACCCTCGGGGCGATGGGTGCAACCACACAGCTCCAAATTCTCTATAACGAAACCAAAAGCCACGAGATTAAAGGCGACATCATCAGTGGCCTCATCGCAGCTGGCCCCAAAGGTGCCGAGGTTCTCGGGACCATCGCCACCACCGAGCAGGACCCCGACCTGCGCCGCAAAGCCATCCGTAATCTTGGCATAGCCGGTGGCTCAGCCAGCGCGCCAAAGCTCGTCGCCACCTATCAGAACAACTCTGACCCCGAGACCAAAAAGGCTGCTGTCGAAGCCCTTTTTCTTGCCAATGACGCGCACGATCTCGTCACGCTTGCCAAGGCAGAGAAGGACCCCGCCCTCAAGCAAAAGATCGTCCAGCAGCTCAGCATCATGCACGATCAGGAAGCCACCGCCTACATGCTCGAAATCCTCAAGTAACGCCGCAGCCATCCAGAAGGAGGCACTCTCGTGAAACACAATCTCTTCCTCGCTCTCGTCCTCAGCGCGTCGGCTATCGCCATCTCCGCGCAACAGCCTAAAGTCGTCAACACGCAGTTCAACACTGAAGCCGCAGCTTCAGGACTGTCCGCGACGGTGACGCGATTTCAGCGCTCAGGCCAGCCGTTATGGATTGGATATCAGGTGCCTGCTCTTCCACGAACGCATCTCGCTTCATGTTCAGATTCTTCAGGAGCATCGCAGGCTGAAGATGGATGCTGTGGTGAATATCAACTCGAAGACACCAGAGACGGCGTGAGCACTTCAGATCGCAATGTGCAGGAGAACCCTAACATCAACGTTCTTGTCCGTCTTGACCATGGAGCCATCGTTAAGATTCGACCGGTTATGGCGGGCTGCCGTCTTAATGCAAACGGTATTCCTTTCACCTGGATCACCGGCGTCACACCGGAGGACAGCGTCGCTTTTCTTGGTAAATTAGCTGCGCAGAATAGCGGTATCTCCGACAACCAGAATAAACAGGTGTTCGAAGGTGCGCTGGTAACTCTGAGCATGCACGCTACTCCCGCAGCTACCGATGCGCTGTCTTCACTCGCATCAACTCCTTCGAATCCTGTTCTTCGAGAGAAGGCCGCCTTCTGGCTTGGCGCCCAGCGCGGACATGAGGGCTACCTGGCACTTCAAAAACTTGTTGCCAAAGAGCAGGATACGAAGCTGCGCGAAAAGCTCGCCTTCGATCTTTCCATCAACTCCGACCCTGCAGCAGTCGACGAAATTCTCAAAATGGCTAAGTCCGACTCAGCCGCGCAGGTTCGTAGTCAGGCCATCTTCTGGCTCGCGCAGAAAGCTGGCAAGAAGGCCACCGCCGCGATCAAAGATGCTATCGACAATGATCCCGACACAGCGGTCAAGAAGAAGGCTGTATTCGCTTTGAGCCAGTTGCCAAAGGACGAAGGCATTCCTCAGCTAATGCATGTGGCCGATACGAACAGCAATCCGGTCATTCGTAAGGAAGCAATCTTCTGGCTTGGTCAATCCAATGATCCTCGTGCGCTGCAATATCTTGAGGCGGTTCTGAAACGGTGATCCTCTGAATCAACCTCCAATTTCCACTTGCGCCCTGCTCTTCGGGGCGCAAAGTGCGTTAGACTCCCTCTTGTTCAGCTTTACCGCTAACCCTCGTCGTCTAAATTGACGCCGAACAAGAAAACAAGGAGCCGCACTTGATCGCCCCCTCCCGTTTCAACATCCTGCGCAACGCCGTAAAAGTCATTTTCTCAGTCACATCCCTTCTCATCGTCGCCGCTCACGCGCAATCCGCACAGGATGTAGCAGCGATTACCAAAACCCTGTCCCCCGACTCGCAAAAGGTCATTGAGCGCCTCGGCACCCTCGACAATCTTCCTGCCGAGCAATGGCGCTATCACGTCGGCGATCTTCCCCACGCCGAAGCCCCTGACCTCGACGACTCCGGCTGGTCTCTTGTCGGAGCTCGCAGCCAGGCACCTAACGACGCAGTCTGGTATCGCCATCTCGTCGAAGTTCCAAAGACCCTCAACGGTTACGATCTCACGGGCGCCCGCATCTGGTTTCAGTTTCGCGCCACTGCCAACGGCCCCATGCCGCAGATCATCTACTTCAACGGCCGCCGCGTAGCGCTGGGTGATGATCTCGAACCCATCGTCCTCTTCGACCAGGCTAAGCCCGGCGACAAGATCCTCATCGCGGTCAAACTGCTCCATACCGTTGATACCAAAACTTTCGCCGGCGCCTTCATGAAGATCGACTTCGCGCCTGGCCGTCCGAATCCTTCGGACCTTCGCATCGAGTTTCTCTCGAGCGCCGTCCTGCTGCCTTCGCTCTCCAAAAATCCCACGCAGGATATGGCTACTCTTCAGCAATCCATCAACACCGTCGACCTCACCGCTCTTGACGCCGCTAACCAATCGAAGTTCGACGGCTCACTCACCGCAGCCCGTCAAACACTCGAGCCGCTCAAGCCAGTTCTCCAGCAGGCCACTCTGCACCTTACCGGCAACTCGCACATCGATGCTGCATGGCTCTGGCCGGTTACCGAGACAGTCGATGTGGTCAAACGCACTTTCGGTACAGCGCTGCAACTGATGAACGAGTACCCGGATTACACCTATACCCAGTCCGCCGCGGCCTACAACGACTGGATCGCGCAGAAATATCCCGCGATGAACGAGGAAATCAAAAAGCGCATCAAGGAAGGCCGCTGGGAGATCGTCGGAGGCATGTGGGTCGAGCCCGACCTCAACATGCCCGATGGTGAATCGCAGGTTCGCTCTCTCCTCATCGGCAAGCGCTTCTTCAAAGACCAGTACGGCGTTGACGTTCGCATCGGCTGGAACCCTGATTCCTTCGGCTACAACTGGCAGCTTCCGCAGATCTACAAGCGCTCCGGGGTAGATTACTTCGTCACCCAGAAGATGACCTGGAACGATACCAATCAACTCCCCTTCAAACTCTTCTGGTGGCAGTCTCCCGATGGGAGCAAGGTCCTCACCTACTTCCCGCATGATTACGCGAACAACAATCTCAACCCCGTCCGCCTCTCCGCCGATCTTGCCTCGGCGCGCCAACGCGCGCCCGGGATGGAGAAGATGATGGACCTCTACGGCATCGGCGACCACGGCGGTGGTCCTACCCGCGCCATCCTCGACGAGGGCAACCACTGGGCTCAGCCTGGCAAAATCATGCCGAAGATGCAATTCGGCATCGCGCAGTCTTTCTTCACTGAGTCTGAACAGAATCTCTCCAGCAACTCGCCCGAGTGGAACTACACCTCGATCGCCAAAGGCTACACCTTCCCCACACCCGAACCCGGCAGGATCGCCATCCCCACCTGGAAGGATGAGATGTACTTCGAGTATCACCGCGGAGTCATGACGACCCAGGCCCAACACAAGCGCAACATGCGTGAGTCCGAAGAGCAAACCATCAACGCTGAGAAGTTCGCTTCTTTGGCCTGGCTCGACGGTGATGCGTACCCTCACACTGAACTGACTGATGCCTGGAAAAAGATCGCCTTCAATGGCTTCCACGACCTGGCGGCTGGCTCCGGTATCGGTGTCATCTATAGAGAGGCTCAGGCCGAGTTCGACCAGGTTCGTTGGGCCACGAATGAAATTTCATCCAGAGCGCTCAACACTCTCGCCGCTGGCATCAACACCAGAGCCGCGGGTGACGTTCCCGTACTCGTCTTCAATCCTCTCGCGTGGGCGCACACAGGCATCACGACGGCGACGGTCCAGCTTCCCACGCCATCACCCAACGGCATCTCAGTTCTCGACGCCCACAACAACGTGCTGCCCTCATCGATACTCCAGAGCGACCCGAAGACTAACACCTATAAGATCCTCATCGCCGCAAAGAATGTTCCTTCTCTTGGATATCAGGTGCTCCACGTCACCGCCGGAACCAAACCTTTTGCTACCGATCTCAAAGCGAGTGGCACCACGATGGAGAACTCGTTCCTTCGTGTAGTCGTTGATCCCGCCACCGGCTGCATCACCAGCCTCTTCGACAAGAAGTCAAAGTTCGAATCGCTGGCTGCTGGAGCCTGTGGCAACCAACTCCAAACCTTTCACGATCTTCCGAAGGAGTACGACGCCTGGAACATTGATCCCGGCACCCTCGACCACATGACGCCTATCGAAAAGGTTGACTCCGTTCAGCTCATCGAAAAGGGCCCCATGCGTGCCGTCATCCGTGTCACTCGTACCTGGCAATCCTCGAAGTTCGTTCAGGACCTCCAGCTCTACGCCAATACCGACACCGTCGATGTCATTAATGACTTCGACTGGCACGAAACCCACGTTCTGCTCAAGGCCGCATTTCCGCTTGCAGCCTCTGGTCCGATGGCAACGTACGAAATTCCGTATGGCTCCATCGACCGGACCACCACTCGCAACAACACCTGGGAGCAGGCCAAGTTCGAGGTCCCCGCACTGCGCTGGGCCGATCTTGGCGACGGACAGCACGGCTTCAGTCTTCTCAACGAAGCCAAGTACGCCTACGACGCAAAGGATAACGTTCTGCGCCTGACCCTCCTGCGCTCGCCCACCTGGCCCGATCCCGAAGCCGACCGCGGCCACCAGCACTTCAGCTACGCCCTCTACCCTCACGCAGGAACGTGGAAACAGGCCCTAACCGCACGTCGCGGCTATCAGTACAACTACGAGCTCCGCGCCGCGCAAGTCGCCTCTCACACAGGCGCCCTCCCTCTTGAACACTCCTACGCCTCCGTCGCACCGGAGAACGTAGTCCTGACCGCAATCAAAAAAGCGGAAGACGACAATGGCCTCATCTTCCGCGTCTTTGAGTGGGCCGGCAAACAATCCGACGTCACCTTCACCGTTCCAGCCGGAGCCACCGCTGCAACCGAAACTAATCTTATGGAGAAACCGCAGGGTTCCCCACTGCCCGTGGCCAACAACAAGGTCACGGTTCCCATCGGTCCGTATGAAATCCTCTCGATCCGAGTGGACTACCCACACCAGCAGCAATAAAATATCTACAAAGACATGGACGAGTCGGCAATAGGCCGTCCATGTCTTTTTTTCAAGTGGAACATTCAACCGGGGGCAAAAGATGGATTTCGTTAAGAGCAGGGACGCGCAGACCTTCACCCCTGAACCGGGTATGCGACGCCAGGTCCTCGCGCACACGGACCAACTGATGCTCGTCCGTCACTACTTCGAGAACGGATGGGTTGGAGCCCGTCACAGCCACCCGCACCATCAGCTCGTCTATGTCATCAGCGGCTCAATCCGCGTCGATATCGATGGAAAAGTCTTCGACGTGCACGCGGGAGACAGCTTCGTCGTCGATGGCGACGTGGAGCACCAGGCCTCGGCGCTTGAACCGTCCGAGGTGCTCGACGTCTTCACTCCCGTCCGCGAAGACTATCGCGACCTCGTCAAGTGAGCACCAGGGATCTACTGTTGTGCGGCAGCCTTCGTTCTTACAGCCCGCGGCGCGATTGAAGTGATCTCGATGTAATCCAGCGGAGCCAGTTCCTCACCACCAGGAACTCCAATGATGCGAATCGTATCGCCTTTGTGCAGCGCAACTCCCTGCAAAACGCGCCGCGTAGAGGTGTGCCCATCCATCGTGTTCGATGGAAGTGTGTCATCTGCCGTCCACTCGTCAATGGCCGTTCCATTTATCTGCAGGGTGTACCTCGAGACTCCTTGATTGAAGTCGAAGTACTGAACCGCTATGTCATACCATCCATCGGATCGTGCGAACGTGGCACCAGCCGAGCATGCGCCCGATTCCCTGCATACAACCGCGTGTCCTCCAGAGGCTGTTTCCCATGGTGTAACCGCGACAGGCACATATCCCGTCAGTTCCATGGCCTCGGCTTCGATCCTGTCGGGATGGTTATCAACGCGCCCCAAACGGTCGTCAATCCCCGATGTCTCGTGGAACCATTCCGCCACAGCATCTCGCCAGACGATTGCATGTCCCGCCTGATATCTCAGGCGGCGATCCACTTCAAGGTAAGTCCGCTCCGGAATCTTTCCACCCAACGACTCCCACTCGCCAACCTGCGCCGCAGCCGCAGCAGCGCCCGCATAATGCGTGTCATAGATATGCTGAATTACCGTCTTGCCTGAGTGCAGCCGGTAGTCGTAAGGAACGTGGTGCATGAATAGCAGCAGATCATCCGGGCAGCTCTTCAGGGATTCATACTTCGCAGCCAGCCCGGCAGGATACTGTCCGATATACCCGGTTCCTGTAGCCACTGTCCTGTCCATTCCAACGCCATCGTGGTCTGCGCGATGCCATTGTCCCCAGCCATTCCGCTCCGAAGACTCGATCCCCGGCCCAAAGTGGATGCCAATGATGTCCGTCAAAGTCCCCGCACCCAACGGACCCGTGTAGCTCTCATAAATAGGCCACGAATCCAATTGTAGTTTGTCTACCACGCTGCGAACCTGAGGATCGTTCCCGAAGGTCAGCCGAGTCCACTCGTCTGCAATGGCTGCCGCGCTTAGCGAAGGATCCCAGGCCAGTCTTCCAAATCCATAAAGATTTGCCATCGCCAGCGGATGTCCCAGCCAGTAATCATTCAGCCCGACATTGGCCACTCCGACAAACCCTCCGCCAGCATGGCCAAACGTCTTCCCGGTAACAATGTCCTGAACCCTGCTCGGTGCGGTGCGGGATGCCAGCATATCCGTATCCAGGGCTTTGAAGCCACACGGTGGCGTAGTGCTGTATCGAGGGTTTGTGTACAACCACCATCTCGATTGGAAGGATCCCAAAGCTGATCGTGCACGTGCCGGCTACGACAACTTCCACAAGCTCGAT
>Ga0207053_10351_pt1 | contig 10898 bp, 12 predicted proteins | sample Alteio_BWMinCont_59_FD_153290 | JGI IMG/M metagenome (GOLD analysis project Ga0207053, IMG submission 153290) | Enriched cells from forest soil in Barre Woods Harvard Forest LTER site, Petersham, Massachusetts, United States -... | ecosystem: Environmental > Terrestrial > Soil > Temperate forest >...
CTTTACGGCGGCGCTGGGATTTGAGATTGAAGGTGTTGGCGATGATCTCGGAGAGCTGGATTCGGGCAACTTCCGCAGGATGATTGAAAAAGCGGTGGCGACTTTTCCGAATTTCAGAGCCGTAGCGACTACGCTTCGGCATGCGAAGACGGCGAGCGTGAATGACTGGGGCGCTGTGTGTTATTACGAAGGCGCGTTCCATGAGGCGCGGCCGATGCCTGATCTTGAGATCTTCGATCGGGTAGGTGGTGGTGACTCGTTTGCTTCAGGATTGATCTATGGATTTCTGAACGAAAAGGGTGCGGATTGGGCCGTGAACTGCGGATGTGCGCATGGTGCGCTGGCGATGACTACGCCGGGCGATACGACGATGGCTACGTTCGATGAGGTGCAGCGCGTGATGAAGGGCGGCGGCGCTCGCGTCCAGCGATAAACGGCCGATCAGATAAAGAACAGGAGAGATGATGGAGAAGATTGCAGTATTGAAGTCGTTGAAAGAGATTGGGCTGGTTCCGGTGTTGCGGGCGGAGTCTGTGGACAAGGCGCTTGCGCTGGCGGAGGCAATTGCCTCTTTCGCAACTTCAGGCGTCGACTCACTCAGCGCGCAGAAGATTCCACCCGTGTGAAACCACCGCGAGCCCTCCTTGCCGAAGATCTCATCCCAGTCAATCTGACCCGGCTTCAATTGGCTCACCGCCGTATTGCCACGGTCTGAGCATCCCAACGCAGCGCGCACACCAAATCCACGCTCCGTAAAGTTCAGGCCATTGCGCGTCGTTCGGCCTACACCGTCATACTTCGTCCAAACCAGATGCGACTGGTCCACACCACCCTGCAACATCAGGTCTTCCAGCAACCGGCCCACGGGATTATCCGCCAGCGCTGTCACAATCGCCGTCTTCAACCCGAAGCACCGCCGCAATCCGCGAGCAACGTTATACTCACCGCCGCCCTCCCACACGTTGAACTGGCGCGTTGTCGCTACTCGAACATCGCCCGGATCAAGCCGCAGCATTACTTCACCAAGACTTACCAGATCCCACTTACACTCTTCCTTCTTCCGAATCACAAGACTGTTCTTCACTGCACCTGCCGTCATCTATTTCAGCTCCGCGATGGCAACACCATCCATGTCGTCGTACGCCTGATTTTCTCCGCCCATACCCCAGCAGAAACCGTAGTGCTTCGTTCCAACGCCGGCATGGATCGACCATCCCGGTGAAACCACAACTTCTTTGTCCGCCACTACCAGATGGCTCGTCGCATCCGGCGGCCCCATCAGGTGCAGCACCCGATGCGCAGGATCCACATCGAAGTAGAAATAAACCTCGCTACGCCTCATATGCGTATGCGGCGGCATCGTATTCCAATTGCTTCCCGGCGACAGAAACGTAAAGCCCATCACAAGCTGGCAACTCCTGATGCCTTCTTTGTAAATCGCCTTATAGATTGTCCGCTTGTTGCAGGTTTCAACACTGCCCAACTCCAGGCCCTTCATATCCGCGAACTTCACCATCGCCGTCGGATACTCCGCATGGGCCGGATAACTCAGCAGATAAAAATAAGCAGGCTTCTCCGCATCGACGCTGCTGAAGCTGACATCCTTGCTCCCCCGCCCCACATACAGGCAATCCAGCTTCTCCATCTCGAAGGTCTTGCCATCAACAGTCACCGAACCAGCGCCACCCACATTCAGTACACCAAGCTCGCGCCGCTCCAAAAAATAATCTGCCCGAAGCTCAGGCTCCGTCTCCAGCGTTAACGTCTCATTCGTAGGCACCGCTCCGCCAATTACAGTGCGGTCCAAATCCACATATGCAAATTCGATCTCTCCAAGGTTGAACATCTCCTCCAGGAGAAACGTCTCCCGCAGCTCTTCGGTATTCATCAACCCATACCGAACCGCGTCCGCCATCTGATACAGCCTCATTGCTACTCTCCTCGAATCTCAATTCCAATGAACGCAGTCCAGTATAAGAGTTCGTCACACAGATACACAAAGAACCCCGCATAGACGCAGGCTTTTCAGAAGATGCTGTTATTCTCTGATGCTTTCGCCAATATGGCATAGGACTTCAGCCCTACCTTCAGCAAGGTTAAGCGAAAGTAAATCGGTCGCCGTTTGCCTCTCCGCATCTCACAACGTAAATTGAACCTTGCATGACAAACGCCCAGACGAACGCCCTCGATCTCTTCCGCCTCGACAACCAGGTAGCCCTCATCACAGGTTCCGCCAGCGGCCTCGGCGCTGCCATCGCGATTGCGCTGGCACAGGCCGGAGCCACGGTTGCCTGCCATGGCAACCGCCGCCCCGCCGATGACACCGCCGCGACCATCAACGCCGCAGGCGGCAAAGCCCATGCCTTCCAGGCGGATCTCTCGGACATCAACGGAGCCGAACACCTCTTCCATCAGACCATCACTTCTCTGGGCCGCGTCGATATCCTCATCAACAACGCCGGCACCATCCACCGTGCTGCTGCCGAAGAAGTCGCTCTCGAAGACTGGGATCGCGTCCTCCAGGTCAACCTCACTGGCCCGTTCCAGCTCTCGCAACTCGCCGCTCGCGACATGATTCCTCGCGGCCACGGCAAGATCATCAACATCGCGTCTCTTCTCAGCTTCCAGGGAGGCATCCGCGTCCCCGCTTACGCCGCCAGCAAAGGAGGCATCGCCCAACTCACCAAAGCCCTTGCCAACGAGTGGGCACCCAAAGGTATTCAGGTCAACGCCATTGCACCCGGCTACTTCAGCACCACCAACACCGAAGCCCTCCAGGCGGACGAGACTCGAAACCGCCAGATACTCGAACGCATCCCCGCCGCCCGTTGGGGCCAGCCCCAGGATCTCGCCGGAGCCGCTCTCTTCCTAAGCTCCGCCGCCAGCAATTACGTCACAGGAACCATCCTCACCGTAGACGGCGGCTGGATGGGCCGCTAAACGCATCCAATCGCGAAAAGGAGACAGCTCATGTCCCACAGCCAACACGAAAAAGCAGTCGAGCTTCACAACCAGGCCGCACACGCCCACCAGGCAGCGGCGGCCTCGCACAACAAGGGCGATCACCTCAGCGCTCACGAGCTCTCAAAGCAGGCTCACGAGCATTCCGCCGAAGCGCTGAAACACTCAAACGAGCTGGCAGCGAAATTCAAAACCGGGAAATAGCTCTGGCTTTCATTTGCAGTCTGAAGATCAGCCATCGTCGTCCCCCCACAAAGATGGCTGATCGCAATCTCTAATCAATCCCCAGCAAAGCCACTCCGCCCCGCTCGCTCGAGAGATAAGCCGCCTCCACCACCCGCATCGTCTCGATCGCATCCTCCACGCTCGTAGGCAGCGCATTCGTCTCACCCTGCACATAAGCCTGTAGCGACCCCATCGACCCCATAAATGCATCCGGAAACCAGTTCCCGCTCACTGGTGCGTCACCCCATTCCTCATCGCCGCTCACAATGTACCCAAGATTATCCGGCCGTCCCTCGGGATAGTTCAGATTCACCCCCATCTGTGCCCGCATCGCGCCCGTCATCCCCTCCCACTGTACAAAACTCCGCTGCATCTTCGCGTTGAAGTCATGCGAGTGATTCGCACCAATAAAGATACGCTTATCATCCCCATAATCGAAAGTAATCACACTCTTCGTAGCCGCCAGCTCTGCCGTACGTGGGCTCTTCACGGTCTTCGCATACACTCCCACCGGATTTCCAAACCACGACCGCACAAGATCGATGTAGTGAATCGAGTGATACAGGATCTCCAGCCGCGGAGCCGTACTCAAAAAACTCCAAAGCTCCCACGGCATATGTACACTGACCGAAACCTCCATATCATGCAGCTCGCCCAGAGCTCCCGTCTCCCACAGCGCCCGCGCCGCCAGCATATTCGGTGCCCACCGTAACTGAAAATTAATTGCCGCCACCAGCCCCTTATTCCTGCAGATTTTTAGAATCTCCACCGCTTCAGCCAGCGTCTCGCCCATAGGTTTCTGAATCAGAACCGCTGCGCCATCCGGCAGCTGCGGAAGGATGTCCGGAATCACCTTCGCCGGCACCGCAACATCGAACACAGCATCCGCAGGCGCATATCTCACTGCTTCAGCGATCGTGTTCGAAACAAATGGAACCCCAAACTTCTTCGCCAGCGATTCCCCTTTCTCACGATTCACATCCACCAGTGCCGCAACCGGGAAACCGGCTTTTCGATAAGCGGGAAGATGTGCATCGTTCACAATCCCACCGGCCCCAATCATCACAATCGGCCTCGCCACCTTAGGCCTCGGAGCCCGCACCTCTCCCATCGCTTTCAGCAAATCCATCCCAACTCCTCCAAACAGTCAACGGCCATTCTACTTCGCCCACACAGCTCTGTTCCCTGTACCCTAGAGAGCAGCAATGTCGTCCACGCTCGAACTCGCTCTTCTCTCCTGCGCTCTCCTCGGCCTGCGCCACGGTTTCGACTACGACCACCTCGCCGCCATCTCCGACATCACCAGCATCCAGCGCACCTGGCGCGAAGGCATGCGCCTCGGCCTCCTCTACGCTCTCGGCCACGCCCTCACCGTCGCCCTTCTCGGCACCGCCGTCATCCTCCTTCACCTCTCACTCCCACACAACATGGACGCCATCGGCGAGCGCCTCGTCGGAGCCACCCTCATCATCCTCGCCGTTTACGTTCTGGTCAGTTCCTTCCGCCGCAAACCAGGCACGCACGACCACGTCATCCCCCGCAGCCGCATCGCACTCCTCATCACCGGAGCGCGCTACACCGCCTGGCGCATCCGCACTCTCGTCAACCCCAACGCTCCCAAACCCGACTCCTTCGCCTTTCGCTACGATCGCAGTTCCGTCTTCGTCGTCGGCATTATCCACGGCCTCGGAGCTGAAACGCCATCCCAACTCCTCCTTTTTCTGCTCGCCGCAAACCTCGGAGGCACGAGTAAAGGTTTCTTCGGTCTTCTAAGCTTCATCGCCGGTCTGCTCGTCATGAACACCCTGATGACTGCCTCGGCCTCTGGAATCTTCGCCACCAGCACCCACCGCCCGCGCCTCCAGACGCTCGTCACCTCACTCACCGCCGCCTACAGCTTCATCATCGGAGCCATCTTCCTTCTCGGCGCCAGCGACAAGCTACCCCCACTCCTCCACTAGCCCCAGCGCCAGCAGTCCGTTAGACCTCACCGAATTAGCGCAGGATGGTTACCGGCTAGCCAAAGCTTTCCCCGCCAGGTACTCCCGCGCGTGCGCCATCTCCGGCAGCTCAGCATCGCCACGCTTCCATGCCTCGGCAAACTCCGCATACTCCGCCCTGGCCTTGCCTGCGTCCCCCGCCGCCTCACTGCTCCGCGCCATCCCGTACAGTGGAAATCCAGACTTCGGTCTTTCTACCAACGCCTCGGCATAAGCCTTGTGCGCCCCGGCAAAGTCACCAGCCCGCATCAGCGCACTTCCCTCGGTCTCGCCGACCGGTCGAATATACGTAGGAGGCTCACGATACCCCAGTCTTTTCTCCTCCAGCGCGGCCTGATCAAACAAAGCCTTTGCCTCCGGAAGCTTCTTCTGTTCTGCGAGAATTGCCGCGCGCAGCTCAAGCGACATAATCGAGAGGCTCGACAGCAAAGGCCCGGCCTGCGCATCCGGCATCACCGCCACCGATACCTGTGGCGCCCTCTGCTCTTTCTTTTTAGCAACATCTTTCACCTTCTGCGACATATGCCAAAGCTCCACGTCCAGTCTTGTCGATGCCGCCTGCGCCGTAGCCAGATCACCCTCCTGAACCGCTTGCATCCCGGCCGCAAACTCCTTCAACTGTCCTGCCAAAAACCGTAGATTCTCCAGCCTGTCTTCCGGCCTCGCTGCCTCCACCATCTTCACCACGGCAGCCCAGTCACCCGTCCGCAAAGCCACCGGTAGCAGCGGATTCAGTCGCGAAATTCCATCCCGCGGCGACTGCGTATACAACGTCTCCGACAACTCTCCACGTCCGCCCGACAACTTGCCCGAAAGCACCGTAGCATCCTTCAGCTTTCCTTCTTCCATCAGGTTCGCCACGCCGTACATCAGGTTGTGGATGTAGTTCCAGTCATCATCCACATTCACCTTCTGATCACGCATGTACCTCTCATCCACCGCTGTCGATTCCGCAAACCAGTGCTCCGCCTGCGCATAATCTCCCACGCGATAAAAGATATGCCCAGGCATATGAACCATATGCCCCGAAGCGGGAGCAAGGCTGGCCAGCACAGTCGCACTCTCCAGTGCCTGCTCCGGATGCGCACTCGCCTCCACGGCATGAATCCAGTAGTGATTTGCCGCCGAGTCATTCGGAGCCGTCTTCAACACCTCCTGCAGGATCGCGATCGACTCCTTCGTCCCCTTCTTCGGCTCACCGGCGTCGTCGTATCCATCGCGAACGCTGCCCGACAAAAAGATCTTCGCCTGCAGATCCGTCGGGTATTCCTTTACCATCCGTCGCCACACTGCAATTTCCTTTTCGCTCGTGGCCGCTCCAGGCTCACCAGTCTTCGTAGCATCATCCCTTGCGACCGCCGCTTCAATGTAGCCCCGCTCCTGCTTCCCAACCTTGTCCTTGAGCTTCGCCGCTTCAGCCAACGCTTTATCTGAGTGTTCCGTACCCATGTTGTGCCGAAACATCAAAGCCTGATAAAGCCCCCAGTAGCACATCGCGCAGTTCGGATCCACACGAATCCCCTGCTCAAACGCCCGCGCCGACTCGTAATCCCAGAAATCGTGTAGCAGATTCAGTCCCTGATCAAACCACATCTGCGCCTCAGGAGTTGCCGTAATCGCAAGATGGCTGTTCCCAATCCCTGTCATCTTCACCGGCACCGGCAGCTTCTCTGGCGCGGGAATCTCCTTCATCGCACCCATATCATGGCCGGCCGTACTCATCTGCGCCACTGACGCACTCGAGCCCGCGAGCATCGCCATCCCCAATACCATCACTGACGCACTACAACTCGACCATCGAACTGACATACTGCCCTCTCAACACATCGCCGGATGATCCAGCCTACGTGAACACGCCTCTTTCTGGGAACAACATTGTCCGTTGTCTCCGCCAGGACTACACTTTTTGACTCACACTCATCCCACATCGAGGAGACATCCATATGGCCGCTCCCAAACTCGTCACCTACTTCAAAACCTTTACAACCGACGCCCTCGGCCAGATCTTCCTGACCGGTATCCTCGACGTTTCAGCCTACAGTCAGGTCAACGTCGAAATCATCCAGTGGCCACACGCCGCCGTAACCATGACCGTAAGTTGCGACATGGGAAAGCTCTCCGGCTCAACTCTCGCGCAGGTTGTGGGTCAGTTCCCCTTAGGAACAGCTGGCGTCATCCACACCTTCAACGTAATCGGACCCGAATTCAGCGTCGTACTGACCGGAGGAACCCCCACCACGGACGTCCCCATTCAGGCATGGCTCTTCCTGCGCTGACAGCACTCGATTCGCAAACACCGTTCTACTCCGAGTACCATCTCTTCAGATGGATCTCGCCGCCAAATCCGCTCTCCTTCAGGCCACCCTCCGCGACCTCGGCAGCGTCATGGTCGCCTACTCCGGAGGCACCGACTCCGCCTGGCTCGCCTACGCGGCCCACCAGACCCTCGGCAACAAAATGCTAGCCGTCATAGCCGATTCTCCCTCGCTCCCGCGCGCCGAACTCGCCGCCGCCCTGGCCTTCACCGCCGAACACAACATTCCCACCCACATTCTCCATACCGAAGAGTTGGAAAACCCCGACTACCAGCGCAACGACGCCCGGCGCTGCTTCCACTGCAAAGACGAGCTCTTCACCCGAATGGAATCAGAGCGCTCCGCCCGCGGCTACCAGCACCTTGCCTACGGTATGAACCTCGACGACCGCGGAGACTTTCGTCCCGGCCAACAAGCCGCCGCCCAGCACCACGCCGTCGCTCCCCTCGTCACGGCCCAGCTCACAAAACCCGAGATCCGCACCCTCGCCCAGCAAGCCGGCCTCAGGCTCTGGGACAAGCCAGCCAGTGCCTGCCTCTCCTCGCGCATCGAGTACGGCCGCCCCGTCACCCGCGAAAATCTCAGCCAGGTCGAACAAGCCGAAGAAGCCCTCCACAACCTCGGTTTCTCTCGCGTCCGCGTCCGTCACCATGGCAACCTCGCCCGCATCGAAATCGCCCGCGAAGATCTCCCTCGCGTCCTCAATCTCGACACCCTCGATCGCATCACCGCAGCGCTCCGCCCCCTCGGTTTCCTCTACGTCACCCTCGACACCCAGGGCTACCGCTCCGGCAGCATGAATGACGTCCTCACCATCTCGGCCATAGCTCCCGCGCCCCGCTGACCCTAATGTCACGGGCTGCTCTCATCATGAAACAATAGGCCTATGCGTATCGCTTACCTGGACTGCTTCGCAGGCATCAGTGGTGACATGTTCCTCGGAGCCCTCATCGATGCTGGCCTGGAACCCAATGTTCTCTACGAAGCCACAGCCGCCCTCAATCTTGGCACGACCCTGAAGATCGAAAAAGCCGACCGCAGCGGAATCACCGCGACCAGGGTTCACGTCTTCGAAGGCACAAAGCTGGCCGAAGCGAATCCGGCCCCAATGACCGAACCCGCCCATCAGCATACCCACACCCACCAGCACGACCCACAGACCCAGCACGATCACAAAGCAGCCCACAGCCACGATCACGCCCACGAACACGAGCATCACCACGGCCGTTCGCTGACCACAATTCGCACCCTCATCAACACAGCGAACCTTCCCTCCGCAGTCAAAGCAACCGCCGTCCGGACATTCGAACTCCTGGGCGCCAGCGAAGCAAAGATCCACAACGTAGACATAGAAAAAATCCACTTCCACGAAGTAGGCGCAGTCGATGCCATCGTCGATATCGTGGCCGCCAGCGCAGGCATCTACGCCCTGGCAATCGATAAGTGGTTCTGCTCTCCCCTCAACGTAGGCGGAGGCATGGTCGACTGCGCCCACGGCCGCTTCCCGGTTCCAGCTCCCGCCACGGCAGACTTACTCCGCGGCCTCCCTACCTATTCCGCGCACGTCGAAGAAGAACTCGTCACCCCTACCGGCGCCGCCATCATTCGCGCTCTCGAACCCACGTTCGCTCCACAACCAGCCATGCGCGTCCAAAACATCGGCTACGGAGCAGGAACCCGCAACGCCAAAGGCTTCCCGAACGTCCTCCGCCTCTCCGTCGGCGAAACCACAGACGCCACTCACTCCTCCGTCGCTGTCCTCTCTACCGCCATCGACGATATTTCTCCCCAGATCCTTGCCCACGTCACCGAGCGCGCCCTCGCCCTCGGCGCTCTCGACGTTATGAGCACCGCCGTTCAGATGAAGAAAGGCCGCCTCGGCACCCTTATCACCATGCTCAGCGACGACGCACACACCCCCGCACTCGAGCAGCTCCTCCTCCGCGAAACCAGCACCCTGGGCATCCGAATCCATCACGAGCGTCGCTCCTGCCTCGACCGCACCCACACTACAGTTACCACCCCCTACGGAGAAATCCGTATCAAGATCGGCTCCCGCAACGGCGAAATCTTCAACGCCGCACCCGAATTCGAAGACTGCCGAACCGCCGCCGCACAACACAACGTCCCCGTCAAACAAGTCCTCCAGACCGCGACATCCGCCTACCTCCAGACACAACAAAAATGAACCCCACGACCCTCCTCGAGCTCCTCGCCGAAATCCAACGCGGTACACTCTCCCCCGAGACCGCCTCGCAGCGCCTGGCCAACCTGCCATTCGAAGACCTCGGCCACGCCCGCATCGACCACCACCGCACTCTCCGCAATGGCCTCCCCGAGGTCATCTACGCCGCTGGAAAATCCCCCACCCAGACCGCAGAAATCTTCACCCGCATGGCCGTCTCCGGCGTCGACGTCCTCGCCACCCGCGCCGACCAGCCCACCGCCGACGCCGTCCTGGCATCCACCCCCACCGCCATCTACCATCCGCAGGCCCGAGCCCTCACTCTCCGCCAGTCCTCACCCGCCGATCCCAAGGGCCACATAGCCGTCGTCTGCGCCGGAACCAGCGATCTCCCCATCGCCGAAGAGGCCGCCATTACCGCCGAGCTCTTCAACACCCGCGTCACTCGCCTCTACGACGTCGGCGTCGCTGGCCTGCACCGTCTTTTGGCCGTCCGCGATCAACTCACCACTGCCAACGTCGTCATCGTCTGCGCTGGCATGGAAGGTGCGCTCCCTTCGGTCGTAGGAGGCCTCGTAGGCGTCCCCGTCATCGCCGTTCCCACCTCCGTCGGCTATGGAGCCTCATTCGCAGGCGCTGCCGCCCTCCTCGGCATGCTCAACTCCTGCTCTCCCAACGTCACCGTAGTCAACATCGACAATGGCTTCGGAGCCGCCTACACCGCGACCCTCATCGCCCGCGCCGCCAGCCGCTGACGCCGGTTCCATCTCCCGCGACCCAATCCGCATCTCATTGGGGAAGGCATCCTGCCGAAGGTGGCTCCATGCAACGCAGAGACTTTCTCAAAACAGCAACCGCAGCCAGTGCCGCAGCCGCCACGGGAACCAGCTTCAGTCAGACCAACCCCTCATCTCACACCACAACCCGCCCCGAAGCACCCGGCATGATCTACCGCGACCTCGGCACCACCGGCGAGCGCGTCTCCGCCATCGGTCTCGGCGGCTATCACATCGGCAAAGGCCCCGACGCCCAGCAAAACATCAACCTCATTCGCGACGCCATCGACAAAGGCATCACCTTCCTCGACAACTGCTGGGACTACAACGATGGCATCAGCGAAGTCCGCATGGGCCAGGCACTCCGAATACAACAAACAGCTCGAGCAATCCCTGGGTCGTCTCCAGACCGACACCATCGATCTTGTCCAGTTCC
>Ga0207053_10353_pt1 | contig 10752 bp, 9 predicted proteins | sample Alteio_BWMinCont_59_FD_153290 | JGI IMG/M metagenome (GOLD analysis project Ga0207053, IMG submission 153290) | Enriched cells from forest soil in Barre Woods Harvard Forest LTER site, Petersham, Massachusetts, United States -... | ecosystem: Environmental > Terrestrial > Soil > Temperate forest >...
CTGCTGCTGCAAACGCGCAGGGAATCGCGGAGACATCGTGTGGGACCGAGGGGTAGCCCTGGATCAGCCGGCCTTCTCCAACAGCATCGGAAGCGTGAGGTCGCGATTCTTGACCATTGCCTCCGTGATCACGATCTCTTTGACCTTCTTGTTTCCGGGGACGTGATACATCAGGTCAAGCATGAGTTCTTCTATGATCATGCGCAGACCGCGAGCGCCGACCTTGCGCAACAGGGCCTCGCGAGCGATGGCTCTTGCTGCGTCATCGGAGAAGGTAACCTTCACTCCTTCGAAGTCGAACAGCTTGGCGTACTGCTTTAGGATTGCGTTCCGCGGCTTCGTCAGAATCTCGATCAGGGCGGCTTCATCGAGTTCATCGAGAATGCCCATCACCGGCAAGCGTCCGACGAACTCAGGAATGAGGCCATACTTCAGCAGGTCCTGCGGCTCCGCCTGACGGAGTAACTCGGAGTCACGCTGCGCGCGGATTGGGGTAACGTCTCCATCCTTGGCATCTGGATCAGCTATTGCACGGAAGCCAAGAGCTTTCTTGCCGATGCGGCGACCGACGACTTTTTCGAGGCCAACAAAAGCGCCGCCGCAGATGAAGAGAATGTTTGTCGTATCGACAGCCGTGAACTCCTGGTGTGGGTGCTTGCGCCCGCCTTGTGGTGGAACATTGGCGACGGTGCCTTCGAGAATCTTCAGGAGTGCCTGCTGCACGCCTTCGCCTGAGACATCGCGGGTAATCGAAGGGTTCTCGTCCTTGCGCCCAATTTTGTCGATCTCGTCGATGTAGATGATTCCGCTCTGTGCGCGGGCGACATCGCCATCAGCGGCCTGCAGGAGCTTGAGAATAATGTTTTCTACATCCTCGCCTACATAACCCGCTTCAGTGAGGGTGGTGGCGTCGACGATGGCGAAGGGAACGTCCAGCATCTTTGCCAACGTGTGCGCCAGCAATGTCTTACCTGATCCCGTGGGGCCTACCAGAAGGATGTTAGACTTCGCCAGTTCCACGTCGTTGCCGCGCGTCTTGTTCATCTGGATGCGCTTGTAGTGGTTGTAAACGGCAACGGCCAGCTTTTTCTTGGTCTGGTCCTGTCCGATGACGTACTCATCGAGAAACGCCTTGACTTCCTGGGGCTTCGGAAGGTGTGCCGGGGCTGCGCCAGGCTGGGCTTCGGTACGGTCGTCTTCGAGAATCGAGTTACAAACCGCCACGCACTCATCGCAGATATACGCCCGAGGGTAGTCCGACGGGGAAGAGATGAGTTTAGCGACGGCATCCTGCGATTTATGGCAGAACGAGCAACGAAGAGATTCGTCTGAGCCCCGTGACGTTTTCATAGATGCGACAGCTCCTGGCAAAGCGATACAGCGATAGCTACTAAGTTAAAGTTTACACCCGTTTCATTCCGGGAGATTGTTTACGGGTGTCTTCATCTATACACCAATTTGGGGATGATGCAAAGAAGCCCGGACCATCGGCCCGGGCTTCTTTTGTAATTGTACGTGTAACTTACGTTCGCGGACGATCGATGATGTCGTCGATAATGCCGTATTCCTTCGACTGCGCCGCCGTCATAATGAAGTCGCGCTCGACGTCCCGTTCGATGCGCTCCAGCGTCTGGCCGGTGCTGGCACTCATCAGCTTGTTGGTAATCTCGCGAATGCGGAGAATCTCGCGGGCATGGATATCGATGTCCGTAGCCTGTCCGCTGAGGCCGCCCATCGACGGCTGGTGGATCAGGATGCGCGAGTTGGGCAGAGCGAACCGCTTGCCCTTCTTGCCGGCCATCAGCAGGAAAGCGCCCATGCTGGCTGCCTGCCCGATGCAGAACGTCACAACGTCGTTCTTGATGTACTGCATCGTGTCATAGATCGCGAGGCCTGCCGTAATGGAGCCGCCCGGCGAGTTGATGTAGAGCTGGATGTCCTTCTCCGGATCTTCACCGCTGAGGAACAGCATCTGCGCAATGATGACATTGGCGATGTTGTCGTCGATCGGCGTTCCCAGGAAGATGATGTTGTCCCGGAGCAGACGGCTGTAGATGTCGTAGGCTCGTTCGCCACGACTCGTCTGCTCGATCACCATTGGTACCAGTCCCATTTGCACTCTCTTTCTTGTCGGTTAGGCAATCAGACTAATTCGATCTACGCGGACAGCTTTTCGTAGAGCACGCTTCCTGTTTTTTCGCGCCGCATCTGCTCGCGAATCCGGTCAAGACCGCCGTCTTTTGTCAGTCTCTCACGCAACGTCTCCAATGGCTCGCGCGACTGAATGGAAAGCATCAGCAACTCGCGGTCAAGGTCTTCATCGCTTACGACAATGCCCTCGGCTTCGGAGATGCGGTCGAGAATCATCGAGGCTTTCACCTCGTTCACTGCCTGGTCACGCTGGGCGGCGCGCAGACGGCCGAAATCCAGCTTACGCATGTCTTCGGGCTTCATGCCCTGCTGGGCCAGTGCCCGAAGGCCACGGTCCAGACGAGCGTCGATCTGCTGCTGCACGAAGGATTCCGGAACAGCGAACTGATACTTCGCGATGAGCTCTTCGAGCATCTTGTCTTTTGCCTGGCTCTCCAGCGCTTCCTTCTTGCGGTTAGAGGCATGCTCACGGAGTTTGGTCTCGAAGTCATCCCAGCTCTCGTAGTTGCCGAGCTGTTTGGCGAACTCTGCATCGCGTTCGGGGTAGGTCTTCTTCTTGATGCTCTTGACTGTTACGTCGTAGCTGACGGTCTGCCCTGCGAGGCGCTGCTCGCCAAAGTCAGCAGGGTAGATGACCTCGAACTTCAGCTCCTGGCCGGGCTTCGATCCGCGCAGTGCTTCGTTGAACGCGGGCAGGGTGTTCTTGCCGCCGACTTCCACGAGGACGTCTTCACCCGTGATGGGGTCAGTCTTTGAGGCGTTGGCAACGCCTTCCTCGGTGACGGTCTGTGCAAGATCCTGCACTTCGCCTCGGAACTCAATCTCGGCCCAGTCGCCGTCAACCAGCGGTCGCTCTTCGTCCACGGGCTCAACCGTTGCATGGCTGTCGAGCACGCGATTCAGTTCGCCGTCGAACTCATCGTTGGTCAGTTCTGCTTCCGGCCTGGTTACCTTGACGGAGTCGTAGCCCGCTATATCAAACTCTGGCGCGACTTCAAAGGCGGCCTTGAACTTTAGAGGCTGACCGTCGAAGAGCTGCAGGTCCAGCAGTTGAGGCTCGGAGATCGGACGCAGCTTCTGCTCATCGATTGCCTTGCGGAAGCGCTCCGATACCAGGCTTTCCAAAACCTCCTGGCGGACTTCTTTAGCGAACTTCGAGCGGATCAGCGATTCGGGCACCTTGCCCGCACGGAATCCTGGGATGCGGGCGAGCTTCTGGTAACGCTTGATGATGGTCTTGAAGGTCTTCGATACCTCTTCGGCTGGCGCCTCTACTTCAATCTCGCGAACCAGGTCCGGGTTTAGCGAGGGAGCATGCTGGTGCTCGTGGTCATGATCGTGGTCGTGTGCGTGATCATGCGTGTGTGCTACTTCGGACTGCTGTTCGGCAGTTTCGTTATTCTCTGTCATCTCAGTCGGGGTCAAAGCTTTGCCTTCCACGTGGCGTCGGTATGTGCCGCATCGTCGGCTCGCTCAGGAGCTCTCCGCGCGGTCTACGCCTCTCTACTACTGTACGAGTCAGGGTTGTGCAGGGTCAAACCTTCGGCCCGGGTCAAGGGAAAAGATCTCCAGCCGTATCTGCCACTGGACGGACTGTCCGGGCTGCAGGACAACCATGCCTGTGTCCTCCTGCCTGGGCCACTCGGTGCCAAAGGGGTCGTCGTAGTTGAATTGCGGCTCAATTGAGACGAAATTTTCGCTGGCCGGAGCGTAGACCCTCATCGCTTTGATTGTGGGTGTTATTGCGGTGATTCGCAGGCCGTAGTTGCTTTTGGGGTCGCGCAGTTCTGCGATTGGGCCATTGTCCAGCAAAGCTGGCCTCAGATGAACGAAGCTGTCGTCAAGGCTCAATTCGCCCAGTTGTCTGCCGCTCCACGTGGTGAAGTCGTAGGGAGTATCGGTAACCGGCAACAGTTTGCCAGTAGGCAGCCCGGTTTGGCGGTCGCGAACTTCGGAGCGCAGTGCATTTGGCATGTGCAGGGTCGCGTGGCCGCGATCGCCGCTCAAAATGGCGAATCTTGGATGCCAGCCAAGTCCCATAGGCTCAGGCTCGTCTCCTGTGTTTCGGGCTGCGATTCTGATTTCCACCGCGCGGCTGCTTAGTTGCACTGATGTCGTAATTTCCGTCCGGGAGACCCAGTGTCCGCCAAAATCTCCGGCCTCGAAGATCGCCTGGGCTGCTCCTCCGTCGGGCATTACATTCGTACTGGCTGAAGTTGTGCCGTGGTTTAGCAAGAGTCCGCCAATGGCAACCACTGCCTCGCTCCGCGATGTCTTTGATGCCGGCAAACCGAGGCTGTGTCCATGCCATTCAACCGTTGCGTTATGCCTATCCCTGGAAGGTGTGCCGAAAATTCGGTTTGCCCAGGGAGCCTCGAACGCTGCCCCCACCGAGAGACTTCCTTCACCGATAGCGTCCAGCCCTGTCCCATTCAATGACCTTCCGGCCTCGTCCAGAGTTGGGGAGGCCAGCAACGATACCTCGCCCTTGTTCGGCAAGTATGCCGTGATTTGCAGAACGTTCATCCCGCGGCCTGGCAGCACCGTTGCGGTAAGGAACTCCGGTACATCCTGTCCCTCAAGCCGGGTGCGTTGCAGCACGATTGCATCCTGGCCGCCGGGACGGGCAGCCGCAGGGGACTGCGGTGTCGCCGGTTCCTGTTTCAATTTCTGTTTCAATTTTGAAAAACGCCCTTGCCTGTGCGCGCTCCATCCCAAAGCGAGCCCCAGCACCGTAAGTGTCATCAACGTCAGAATTAGCAAGCCGGAACGCATCACAGCAATCCGCCAGAGGTTCCTCCGTATTTCTTCCATTCTTCGCGCCAACAGCGCGGCATACATTCGACTAAGCCTTGGATCTTCCAACGGACCGCCTGTTTAATTTGGACTCAGGTGCCATTCTACGTATGCGGCGAAGTGTCTGCCGGGGCCTGCCTTATTGCCTCACAACCATTATCATTGAGAGGTAGTGACACGCCCGGTAAAACAGAGTACGTCTCCGCTTCTCCTCCAGATTCGAGAGTCTATCGTCAGTTGCGAGCGCTGCCCTCGGCTCCGCGATTATTGCAGAGGCATGGGCGAGACAAAGCGCCGCGCCTATCAGGATCAAACCTACTGGGCCCGTCCAGTCTCAGGTTTTGGTGACCCGCGCGCACGGGTTCTTATCCTCGGGCTTGCTCCTGGCGCGCATGGAGCGAATCGAACCGGTCGCCCCTTTACCGGCGATGGCTCAGGCTACTTCATGTATCCCGTTCTGCATGAGTTGGGTTTCGCCAGTCAACCTACAGGCACCTCGCGCGACGATGGCCTGAAGCTTCGCCATGCCTGGATAGCTTCGGTTGTCCGTTGTGCTCCACCTGGCGACAAACCAACTCCACAGGAGATCCGTAACTGCTCCACGCACCTGGCCGCGGAGATTGAAGCTCTGCAAAAAGTTCGCGTGGTTGTTTGCCTGGGCAAGATAGCTTTTGATGGATACATGGCTTATCTTCTGCAGACTGGCGTCATTGAGCGCAGATCCCCGTATCGGTTTGCTCATGGAGCGGAATACGTTCTACCGAATGGTCTTAGTCTTTTGGCCAGTTATCATCCATCCCTACGCAATACCAACACGGGGAGATTGGACAGCACCATGTTCGCCCGAATTTTTCTTCGGGCGAGAGAGCTATCAGGGTTATCGACCTAAAAGCGATTCTTTCCGGTGAAGACGTTCAAAGCGGTAAAGGCTGGCGATACAAGAATTACAAGAAAAGCAAGGGCAATCAAAATCTCTTTCACGTTCCACCTCAGCCGCTACTTTAGCCTGCCATAGCTTCCAGGCTGGGCGCTTCCTGCTATGCGGCATTGACTGTGCCATTAGCAGAGATGGTTCTCCCCTTAGGTGAGTGGCTGCGCGGTGTTCTGCACGAAAGGCCAACCAAACACTACCTGCTCGAATCCAACGAAGAGCAGTTAAAGACAAAAATCAAGCACGAGGTGTCCTGCATGAGTGCAAAGAATTACTGGTTGGCGTTTGGCATCGGAGTTTCGGCCGGAGCTGCGATCGCTCTTTTATATGCTCCTCAGACCGGCTCAAAGACGCGCAGACAACTCCGTAAGGGAGTGGAGGGGGCTGGAGACTACCTCGAAGATGCAGGCGATTACCTCAAGGCACAAGCCGAACACTTCGCTAATGAAGCCCAGAAAGCCGTCAAGCGCAGCAGGGAACAGGTGGAAACTGCGGTGGATAAAGCCGGTGATGCGGTTTCAAGCGCCGTTAAGTCCGTTCAATCGCTGGTATAGCTTTCCATGCAAAACAAACTCCCCGGCAATATTGCCGGGGAGTTTGTTTTGCCCAGTATCAGCTACACAGCAGTTAATGCGAGTCCGGCGGCCTTCTCTTCACCGTCTGCTGCAATTGGCCGGTAGAACAGGTGGTTATTCTCCATGTAGACCTCAAGGAATGCCGGACGCAGTGGAATGCCGCCACCGATCAATGCCTCGGAGAGCGGATCTTCGATGAACTTCTGCAGAGCACGGCGTAGCGGACGAGCGCCATAAGTCCGGTCCGATGCAGTCTTCTCGATGATCCACTTCTTCGCTTCATCGGTCACTGAGATCGTGATCGCCTTATGCACAAGATTGGTGTTCAACTGCTGTACCAGCAGTTCGAGCACCTGCATCAGGTCGGCATCCGACAGCGAGGTGAAGATGATGATCTCGTCAAGACGGTTGAGGAACTCAGGATTGAAGGTCCGTTTGACTTCGCTCCTGACAAGTTCTTCCATCTTGTCGAGCACCATGTCTTCCTTCTCACTCTGGAAACCAAGGCCCTGCCGCTTCTGCAGATGCTTGGCTCCGATGTTGGAGGTCATGATGATGATTGTGTTTTTGTAGTCGACGGTGTTGCCGAGCCCGTCGGTTAGCTGACCGTCTTCAAATACCTGCAACAGCAGATTAAAGACATCAGGATGCGCTTTTTCGATCTCATCAAGAAGAACCACGCAGTACGGATTGCGCTTCACGCGCTCCGTCAACTGGCCGCCCTCTTCGTAGCCGACGTATCCCGGAGGCGAACCAATCAGCTTGCTCACGGAGTGCTTCTCCATGAACTCCGACATATCGAACCGGATCAGCGCCTTCTCGCTGCCGAAGAGGAACTGCGCCAGCGTACGCGCCATCTCCGTCTTACCGACGCCCGTCGGCCCGAGGAACAGGAAGCTTCCGATGGGTCGTGCCGGATTCTTGAGGCCGGCACGAGACCGACGAATCGCCCGCGCGAGTGCCGATATCGCCTTGTCCTGCGAGATCACGCGCTTGTGCAGCTCTTCCTCGACGCGAAGCAGTCGCTGTGTCTCTTCTTCCTTCAGCGACGTTACCGGGACGCCTGTCCAGCGGCTGACTACGTCCTCGATGTCTTCGCGCGTCACGATGCCGGCTGAAGAATCATCCAGGTGATACTTGTCACGCAGAGCACGCAGATTCTCACGCTCTTTGCGCTCCTCATCCGAGTAGAAGCGTGCTTTCTCGAACTCGTGGTTCGCAATCGCGTTCTCCATGCGGTGCACGATGAACTTGATTCGCTTCTGTACTTCGGTCAGCTCTTCGGGCAGGGAAGTCTGGCGCAGCTTTACGCGAGCACCAGCCTCGTCGATCAGATCGATCGCTTTGTCGGGAAGGAAGCGGTCGGGAATATACCGGCTCGAGTGCGAGACGGAGAACGTGATCGCATCGTCGGTGTAGCTGACAGCATGAAACTTCTCATACTTGTCTTTGATCCCCATGATGATCTTGACCGCATCTTCTTCGTTCGGTGGAGGAACTTTTACTGCCTGGAACCTGCGTTCCAGAGATCGGTCCTTTTCGATCGACTTCCGGTATTCCGCCGGGGTCGTCGCTCCAATGCACTGGATCTCGCCACGGCTGAGTGCGGGCTTCAGGATGTTCGCTGCATCGAGCGAACCCTCGGCCGATCCGGCGCCTACCAGCGTGTGCAACTCGTCGATGAACACGATGGAGTTCTGATTCTCCATCAGTTCCTTCATGATCGTCTTCAGGCGCTCTTCAAACTGCCCGCGATACTTCGTTCCGGCGACAATCAGCGAAAGATCGAGCGCCAAAACCCGTTTATCGGCAAGGAAGCTCGGGACTTCGCCGTCAGCAATCTTCTGGGCCAGTCCTTCCACGATGGCCGTTTTGCCAACGCCCGGTTCGCCGATCAGCACCGGGTTGTTCTTCGTGCGACGGCACAGGATCTGGATCACGCGGTCCACTTCGGAGTCACGCCCAACCAGCGGATCGAGCTGCTGGTCCATGGCAGACTGCGTCAGATCGCGCGAGAACTCAGCGAGCATGCTCTGTTCGCCGCGTTGTCCCTTGCTGCCCTGAGACGACGGCGTTTTTTCCTGCGTCGTCCGCTGTAATTCCTCACGGATCGCCGGCAGCCTCAGGCCACGCTCCTGCAGAATCTCCGCAGCAAAGCACTTCTCTTCGCGCAGGAGGCCAAGCAGCAGATGCTCTGTCCCGATATGCTTGTGCGACAGCCGCTCTGCTTCCTCTGCAGCATAGGCCAGCACGCGTTTGCACTCGTTCGAGAGCGGCAGATCGACTGAGGTCGATACTTTCTCACGAATCGTTGTATGTCCTTCAATCTGTTTCCGTATCGATTCCACCGACGCATGCGACCGCAAAAAGCGGTTCGTCAACGCCTTGTCCTCACGCAGTAGCCCCAGCAACAGGTGCTCCGTCTCGATATAAGGCGAGCCAAACTGACTGGCCTCGTAACGAGCGAAGAAGATAACCCGCCGCGCCTTCTCCGTATAGCGTTCGAACATGTTCCCCCTTCAAGCCCGGTCGCCACCCAGCCCGAAGGCCATGTAGCGCCGTTGGTCCCTTACCGTCTCCGTACCGCATACTTCCGGAGACAAATCAGGCTACTTCAAACTGCGAAGCATCCATCCCACTGCCTACCAGTGTAGTCTCCAGCGCAAGTTCTATGAAAATCCCTCGAAAGTTATGGATACCCTAGCACCTTTTTAGACGCTCGCTGTGCAAAACCAGCACCAAATTAGGTGCATTACGCTAACCCTTCCTCCAGTCGGCCTGCCCGCAGCCGCAAAACCCGCCCGCAACGCCCTGCAAATTCAAGACTATGCGTCACCAGCACACTGGTCAGACCATGCGCCTGATGGAGTCCCTGTATCAGCGTAAAAACTGCCTCGGCCGTCTTTCCGTCCAGATCTCCGGTAGGTTCATCCGCCAGGAGGATCTTCGGCTCGGTCACAAGCGCCCGGGCCAGCGAAACCCTCTGCTGCTCGCCGCCGCTCAGTTCGCCCGACCGATGCTCGCCCCGCTCCGACAGCCCTACCTCGGCGAGCCAGAACCGTGCTCGTTCCATGGCCGATGCCCGTCCCACTCCCCGAGCCAGCAATGGCATCGCTACATTTTCCAGCGCCGAAAACTCTGGCAGAAGGTAATGAAACTGCCACACGTACCCTACATCCCGATTCCGGAAGTCAGCAGCCTGCTTTGCTGTAAACGAACTGAGCCGCGACTCCCCGCACCAGACCTCGCCAGCCGTAGGTTTGTCGAGCGCCGCCAGCAGATGCAGCAGCGTACTTTTGCCTGCGCCACTCTCCCCGACGATGGCAACCATCTCTCCTGCGTGGATGGTCAGATTCAGGTCGCGAAAGAGCTCCACTCCTCCGTGCCCTTCGGTTGTCGATACCGGAGCGTAGGTCTTCGTCAGCCCCTCTGCCCGAAGCACTACAGTCTGCGCCACGAATCCTGGCAGTGGCTCAAGAGATCCAGCATCGTCGAATGGAACGTTAACTTCGCTCAAGCCTTCACCTCTGTGCCATGCTCGGAATGTGTCCCCAGCGCAATCGAAATTCTGTTCCAGGCATTGATGGTCGTTATGGCCAGCGTAAGGTTTACCGTCTCCACATCGCTGAAGTGCGCTCGCACCTCGTCATATATGGCATCAGGAGCATGACCATCCTGAATATTCGTGACAGCCTCGGTCCATGCCAGAGCGGCGCGCTCACGCTTCGTGTAAGCCTCCGAACTTCGCCACTCCGCAACATGCAAAATCCGTTCTGCTGACTCATTCTTCTTGCGCAACTCAACCGTATGGAAATTGATGCAGTACTCGCAACCATTTATCAGCGAAGCTTTCAGTCTGATGAGTTCCAACAACGGCTGTTCGAAGTTTGTGCCCGTATTCAGGTAGTGCTCCAGTTCCCGCATCTTCGCGATGCCCTCTGGAGCCAACTGCCCGTACTTCAATCTTGGTTCACTCATAGCGCAAAGCCTCCGCTGGTAACACTCTTGCCGCCGATCCGCTTGGATACAAGGTAGCGATCAAACTGACTCCCAGGCTCACTGCGGCTACAATCACCGCATCCCAAATCCTCGGCGCAAACGGCAGATAGTCGATCGAATAAACCGAAGCATCGAGATGGATAAACCGGTAGTGACCGCCCAGCCAGCTCAGCCCATATCCTGCGATCAGGCCAATCACCGTGCCGATCACACTGATCAACAACCCCTGCAGTAGAAAGATTCGCCGTACCTGTTCCTGCCGCACGCCAAAGCTCATCAGCACGGCGATGTCTTTGGTCT
>Ga0207053_10354_pt1 | contig 10721 bp, 14 predicted proteins | sample Alteio_BWMinCont_59_FD_153290 | JGI IMG/M metagenome (GOLD analysis project Ga0207053, IMG submission 153290) | Enriched cells from forest soil in Barre Woods Harvard Forest LTER site, Petersham, Massachusetts, United States -... | ecosystem: Environmental > Terrestrial > Soil > Temperate forest >...
AGACTTTTTGCAGCCGAACCGAAGAGTTCCAACTTATGCACATTATAAAGCTGGCATAGGTGCTCTAATTCAGGAAGATGTGTTGTTATCAGCTGGTTCATTGGCGAAATTCACTAAATAAAGATATTGCTAGTGTTTGGTGACAGACGATTTAAGATGTGACAAAAATGCAGCCAACTAATTACTTAATCTTAGCAGATAATTAGGCACTTCACGCGCCAGCTCTGCCGCATATGCGATTGCTGCACGGATGTCTTCCGGCTTGAGCGAAGGATAATGATCAATTACTTCTGCCGGCGTCAAACCCTCTGCCAACGCATCCAGAATAATGGCAATGTAAATGCGCGTTCCCTTAATACAAGGGTTACCTGTGCAAACATCTGGATCGACCATTACGCGTTGAAGTAATTCTTCTTGAGTCATAATTGCCCCTAATTTTATTGAAATTAAGTCTAAATGTCGGCATCAAACAACTAGTATAATTCTAGCAAATAATTAATCCTAACCTCTAAAACAGAAACGGATGCGCCCAATGAAACGCTTAGGCTGATTTCCTCCAATAGTCAACATAGACGAGGAGATTTGGCACCTCAAGGCTGGCGCTCATTGATGTCGGCTCATCGCATCCTGGAGGGGTAGTACGTTCCAAGGGTTGGGTTGTTCGCCCATTAAAGCGGTCAGTATTCTATTTAATTTGCTGGGTTCAGAACGTCGGCAGACACTCGGTCCATATCCGGCATGCCCGCAGGATTTTTGAATTTATTTTATTCAATATGTAGTTTTCAGGGTACGATGTACCGTGAGTGATATCGATAATAATTGATATCAAATACGGTGCAAGGAACTCTAAAGAATTCTTGGTGCCCAATCGATCTTCTCACCAATTATAACGATTCAACGAATAACAATTACTAGAAATTACGGCGGAAGTTTTTTCAAGGTTGTTAATGGCGGTTACAATTTGTTCGTTGCTCATATCTTTATTTGGGTTATTGTATCGGTAAACAAGCAAAATGCCAGGATACGAATTTTGAGTTGTAGTAGCTGTGCCAGCCAGAATGATAAAATCATCACAATTTGTGGTTAACACTATGCGTTGTTGATCTATGGCATATTGAAATATAACCTCGTCTCTCTTTCTAATAAGACCAACTTCTGATGCGGTAATGACGTCATGCCCAGCATTACGCAATTTTGAAACTAGCGACTTGTCCAGCAGGCATTCATCTAGAAGCAACTTGAGGCTCAATATCGATCCCTTTCTGCTCTAACAGACGCATTTCTTCATTAGCTTCCATCTCTAACAACTTCTTATTATTCTCACAATAACGGACGATTTCATGAATAGCCTCGATTGGAAGTTCCCAATTTTCTGCGGCTTCTTCTGGAGTTAGTTTGTTTACCGTCATACTAATCCAGACGGAAGCGGCAGCCAATTTGCGTCCTTTGACATAAAGTTGTTTTTTCCATGGATGACTATGTTCAACCAGATATTTCCAATTACCGCTAGTTGGTGAATTTATACCTAGCAACAAAAGTTTTGTAGTTTTATCGGTCGTATCATTGCCAAGGAAAAGTGTTTTCCCATTCCTTAATTCTTTAACAACTTGAAGGGCAATATCTATTGCCATTAATAAAGTGTCTTTTCTAGTCGTCGCATTTAAAAAGGTCTGAAGACAATCAATATTAGACTCTTGCTCCGGAGTTACATCAAAGTTTTCTCTTTTAAAGCTGCGTGCGATAGCCATCATTAAATCACCTCTAAGTATATTCTACATAAAAATCACTCAACAAAAGATAAAATTAGAATTCCTTTATATTAAATGCTGCAAGGAGCGGTGGTAGGCTCCAAGGGTTGGGCTGCTCGCCCATTAAAGCGGTCAGTATGCTGTTTAATTTGCTGGGTTCAGAACTTAGTGAGACAGTTCTGTCCATATCCGGCATGCCCGCAGGACTTTTGAATTTATTTTATTAAATACGGTGTTTGGACTCTAAAGATTTCTTGGTGCAGGGCTAGGAGTTACTCTCTATTAGATGACTTAATAGATCAAGGACACCTAGTTCTGATGCTGTCTGCCGCAAATATTCTAAATTGAGCCGCTTATCTTGTACTTTAATGATACCAATAACATCACGCCATTGTCTTTCTGATGCCTCATTGCCGAGGCGATACCATTCGAGTTTAGCAAGAATCGTGTCTTCGGCACTTGCTATATACGCCGTTCTTTCTGGATTATGTGCCACTACATATAGTGCTCTATTATTAAATTGTTGCTTATCAAATGGGCGACTCTTTGGCAAGAATATATCGATCTTGAATAGAGTATTCAAATGTATTAAATTAAAGCTTGTTCGACGTTTAATCGCATTTCGCATATCCTCTTCGGATATGTAAAAATCATGATTCAGTTTTTTGTAAATTTGCTCTACATGTTCTGGTTTGACATCAGCCAACAAATCGGCGTCTAACGTTGCCCTTGGTGTGCCATGCACAGTACTGGCAAGGGAGCCGCCAATTAAGTACTTTACCCCGAGCCCTTCTAATACAGTGATAACTGAAAGAGTGACTTCGCTGGCTTCCTTGTCCATTTCAGCTATTCTTGATCTTATGCGAGATTTTCTGTGCTAAGTCAGGTCCGTGGAGAATCTGGGCCAATTTGAATTTGAGTTCATTCTCATCAGCCTTAGGGTACCGCTCACGCAAACCGCTGAGCGTCAATATCTGCAGGGTGGCATTGAGTTGATCGACCATGTGCAATTTTTCAGATGCTGGCTTCGTGCGCAATAATGTGATTAGTACAGATTCTGTATTTGGGTCTGTATCAGAAAATAATTGAAGTCTTGAAGAGTCAAGCATAATAAAAAATTTCCAAGCTGTAAGCTACTACTCCAGTCTAGCAAATAAGGCGATATTAATTATATCAAAGTTTCAGTTGGGCAGTTTGACTGAGGCGGTTGCCTTCTAAACAGTAACGGAGGCGCCCAATGGTTCCCTCAGGCTGGTGGGAAATCAGCCAAATCCCTATTCATCGGGCAAAAGTTATCATAGGGATAACAGGCTGATCTCCTCCAATAGTCCACATAGACGAGGAGGTTTGGCACCTCTATACTGTCGCTCATTGATGTCGGCTCATCGCATCCTGGACAATAAATACTCATCCAGTTTATCAAAAGATCCTGTCCAGCCTTGAGTCATGCCACCTTTTGCTTTGATGAAAGTTTCCATCTCTTCGCTTGTTGTGGTTCCATGAGGCTCCCAAGTCACAGTCACCCGAGTTTGGGCTGGACCTTCCTCTGTCAGCTCTACAATAGTGAGCATAGTTTCTGGCCAAGTTGGTGACATTGGGTGGCGAGTGACTTTCTCATTTTCATCACAGAATTGTTGTGTGTAGACAATGCGATTTGGTTTCTCAATTTCCGAATATTTTGCTCGTCCGTACATTTTCATGTCATTGTTGCCAGTCATGCAATAGAAGCTGCTTCCACCGGATTTAATATCGCATTTGATAAACTGCATGTTAAATCCTGTTGGCGGCAGCCATTGCGAGAAATGTTTGGGATCTGTCCACATATCAAACATTTGATTAATGGGTACCGTGAAAGTGCGGTTGATAATAAACTTCTCTTTGCCAGATGATTTCTCCTCGACAAATTCAGCTAAGCGATCCCATGTTGAATCACCACCTGCTTTCTTGATAAATTGGCGAGTTTCTTCCGCGGCTTCAGGAGTTGGCAGTGTCATGCTCATTTCCATTTTTGTTTTGTCATCGATCATGGAGAAAAGGACTGTCACTCGGAATAGGGGCGGCTGATCATCGTTACCGCCATGGTCATAAACTAGCTTTGTATATTTCTCAACTTCGAAGTATTGAGTATCATTAGGATAATCAACACCATCAGGACCATGCATGGTGTATTTCCAACTGCCACCTGGCCTTAAATCTTTGCTATGGGTGGTTAATGTAAAACCACGCGGACCCCACCATTTACCTACTTGTTTGGGATCTGTCCATGCGTCCCACACAGTCTCGATGGGGGCATTGTACATACGGGTGATTCTGATCTCATTGGACTTGGTTTTTGTGGCCATTTTTCTTTCCTTTTTCTTTGTTTTTTGAAGTTACGATCTTTAAATAGGCATCTAGGCGGTCAAAACTCTGCTCCCAAAATGTTCGATACTCTTCTACCCAGTCAGCAACATCCTTGAAGGCATCCCCATTGAGTTTACAAAGACGCCACTGCGCTTCGCGGTTTTTGGTGATTAGTCTGGCTTTCTCCAGGACCTTGAGGTGCTCCGTGACTAGTGAATTTATCATATCCGCTCCGGCAGCTCATTCTTCGCGGCCTCCGCTCGATCCATCTCCGAGATGCCCGCAGGGTTTTTGAAAGCAGCTCACCAAATGATCTTGATGCCTTTATAAAGTTGGAATTTCTCGTCAGGGGTCACAATTGGAATATCCTCAGCTAATGCTTGGGCGATAATTTGACGGTCAAAAGGATCGCCATGGTGTGTAGGCAGTTCGAAGAGTTCGAAGGCATGGTCTGCTGTATATGAAAGTAGACGCAATTTTAAATCTGATATACCAAGAAAAACATCATCCTTTTTAAACTGAAGCTTACCTTTTGCTTGCTTGATGGCAATCTCCGCTAAAGAAATTGTGCTGAGTTCTCGCGTTGCCTTGTTATGTTGTAACGCAGCCATAGATTTCTTTGAAATACGCTCAGGCGTATACACTGCCCAAATAAAGGTAACCGTGTCCAATAACAGACGCATTCAATAATGTCCCTTCAGGAAAGCATTTATTTCCTGCTTAGACATCGGCATCCACCATTTGGGATCGTTAATAATGAGTCGATTTCTGAGCGTACCAAACTTTGGTTTTTCTCCAATACCTATTTTGGTACGTACCAAATCTACAACCGGTACACCGCGACGGCATATCGTCACTGGTTCTCCAGACTCAGCTGCTTTTATCAATCCGGGCAGTTTATTTTTAGCTAAAGCCACACTTATTATCATATAAACAATTATAGCTATCTATTATAGCTATGTCAATATCCAACTTGGGTTCTGCTGTTCGCAAAAACGAAATCTCTCAAAACTATGCAACGGTAGCACATTCCAAGGGTTGGGCTGTTTGCCCATTAAAGCGGCCATTATTCTAATTAATTTGCTGGGTTCAGGACTTCGTGAGACAGTTCGGTCTACATCCGGCATGCCCGCAGGATTTTTGAAAGGAGTCGAATCATAAATATCCGCCCTGTCGGCTCAACAATACTTGGTGGGGGAGATCGCCAGGAATATTTGAAATGTCACAGAAAAGCCACGGTAGAGTTTTAGAATAAGCAACTAACCTTCAAACTTAAATAAAATGATCTATGTTTGAACCTGCTTCTAAAGAAAATAAAACCCCCACTCCTACCTACCAAGGAAAGATGCTTTTGTGTAATGAGCGCACTTTTTGGCGGTGGTTTTATAAAGATCTGAATAGTGCTCATAAAATAGTTCACATAATAAGTCCGTATATCACGGTAAGAAGAAGCGGTATGTTATCAAAATACTTTAGAGAATTGATCAGTCGGGGAGTAAAGATAATAATCCACACTCGTTATGTCACAGATCACGATAACCAACAAATGAGAATTAGCGCAAAGTTTTCTATTCTCGCATTAAAAAGTATGGGTGTGAAATTTCATTTTGTATCGAGGACACATCGTAAAGTCGCGCTAATTGATGATCAAATATGTTGGGCTGGGAGTTTAAACATCCTTAGCTGGAACGATACACCTGAGCAAATGAATCGTTTTGACTGCGCGAACATAGCGAATGAATTTATCCGTGAACTGAACTTACGAACTTAATTTGAACTTGAGTTCATCCTTGGTGGTGACTATATTTTCTATTTCGGAGGAAACCCGCGCTTCTTGTAGACCGATAGCACGAACTAATATAGCTTGATTAGGTATTTGACTGCCTATACTGCGTAGTTCTGATAAAGCGGTAGCTGCCTTTGTTGTCAATTTAAGTACAGGTTTAGTTCCAGGTCTGTTTGAGGAGGCAGCTCTGGTAGTGCGTCGTAAGGACTATTTCTTGTGTATTGCATAATGTGTCGAAAAATAAAATAAAACTATAATGATATTTCATTATAAATCGTATTATATGCGTTGCATCTATAAAACGTGTCGAAATTCAGTCATTTTATCGACAAATTGTCACGGTATGCGGCTGAATGCATTCTGTGGATTTTTTATTGATGTCAATCCAAACGATACTGCCTGCAGTGTAGAAGAAATATATCTTGAAGCGGAAAAAGACGATCTTTATCTGCAGTGTCTACCCCAATTTGAAGAATGCTTACATTCAATTGAATGGCTTGCTAAATAGACTGATTGTGAACTCGCCGCCCAAGCTCTTCTAAAGCTAATAATTCTGCTTTTTTTTGTTCTTTCTCTTTAGCTTTTTGTTCTTCGGTTAGACGTTGTCTTTCTTCTTCTTTTTCAGCTTCTCTTGCTGCATAAATTGTGCCCGGCTCACGATTTCCTGGTTTTTCAGTTTTTGCGTCTTCCTGGGCCATATTTCTAACTGTCCTGGTTGGATCATGGACGTCGGGCCGGTCAGAATAAAATATACGATCTCCACGTCGGCTATCTGGATGACCTTCCGGTGGCTTTTTCATCCAGCGGAAAAATTCAGCGGCAGTCTTAATGCCCTCATGCTCTCCGCCCCAACTCCCGAATACGGCAACGTCTTTGCCGTTGGCAGCTAATTCGATATCCACTGCATGAGCACCCTCAGCGGTACCGCTCAAGCCGTCAGGACCGTTAAGATAATTGGCCACCAAGGTGCACGCTGTTGCTTCCCACTCACGATTACGTAATGTTTGTAAATGGGCTATCATTTCTTCTTTATTCTTGAATGTCGTCATGTAAGGCTGCTTTCCGTAAGCCTCCTCATTGCCAATGATGGTTTGCCGACCGTAATCTCCATCTCTAGAAATTTTATTACCGTACCAGACATTGGTAAGATTACTGAGAAGTTTGGCGGTTACACCTGCACTTTGTGCGATCTTTCCTTTTTCATCTCTGACGAAGTCGTGTGTTCTATTGTCGATAATTCTTTCGCCCGTATCGCTAATGATTTCGCCTTTTTTAGTAATTCGAGGGGCTATCTTTTCACCAAAATCTGTATAAGTATAATAATTTGTGCCACGGTCCCGAGGCAGGTTGGCATCGGCTGCCTCCTGCCGGCCTTTAATACCCTGAGCCCAGGATGATGTCCTTAAGTCTGCCATCTGACCAGCTAAGTCTCTATAATTGCCTCGGACTGCAATTGCCTTCCGTGCTTGCCAATCTGGACGCATGCTTGGTTGATGAACCTTACAAATAAATGTACTGCCGTCCACATCTTCCGCCAAAAATTGTCCGGTTGTTACCATTTGAATAGTAGTATCAATGTTTGTACCAGCAACTGACTTTTCAGCGTCTTTGTTTCTCGCCTTATTGAAGCAAGTATTGGCTTCGCCTTGATCGTTATTAGTTTTAGGTTTTTCTCCGCTTTTGATAAAGCCCTTTAACATTTCAGTTATGTCAGCGCGGGTAAATAGCGGTTTTCCAGCATCATCTTTAAGGATGTCAGCTTGAGCAAGATCAGTTAATCTGTTAAGTCTTAAAGTGAGTTGTTCTGGCTGATCAATTTCGCCGATGATTTGACCGTTTTCTTTTATTTTGGTATGTTGATTTAAAATGCGATCGCCCATTGCATTTAGGTGTTCTCTGTACTCATTCATTTCTTTAGGGCTGAGTCGCTTTGCTAGTTCTTTTTCTAAATTGTTTCTTGCTCTTACATAATCACGATCTATGGGCTTATCTGAAGCATCTTTTGTTTCTAAGTGATCAGAATATCCAGATCTATCCCCACTTTGTCTGGCGCGAGCAGACCTATCTAACGATTCCGAGCGTCTAGAACTTGGATCTTTAATATTTGGATCTAAAGTTGCAGTACCGGCTAAAACAGCGTTGGCTTTGCCGTCTTTTTGTGCTGCCTGCGCATAGGCAAGATATTGCTCGGTGAGATATTCGATGCCACTGCGGTCGATATCCCTGCGCAAAGCCGGTTCAATAGGATTAGGTTTCGCAGCAGTTCGTTCTTGCCGCTCATCCCCTCTTTCTGATGGAGGTTTGCTACCTGGTGGGTTAGTCATAGATTTAGAGTAAAAGTAAAGACGAAAAAGTTTTAGTAGATAACACACAGAGATTACTAAAACCATGTGAGAAATTTGTGAGATTGCCCCTACCTAATATTAAATTGAGTTAATCTCTAGATAAAATCGTAGCTTGTCTCCGGTACGATTTGTCTACTATGACCAGCGACCTCATCTCCAACTCGGAAGGATAGAACGCTCCCTTATCTTGCTGTAGCTAGGCACCCATCGCCACGCGCAGATCTAATAGCGGCAGTGAAACGCTGAGCCCGAGCTGCTAGGTCCTTTATGTCAATATTAGGCTCATAGATTTGTGATCCAACGTTGATGGCCGCAGCTCCTGCTGCTAAATAAGACACCGGCAGATCGTTATTACCCACACCGCCGCCACCCCCGCTCACAATTATTGGCCAAGAAACAAATTTGGCTAAATATCGCACAAAGCCAAGTGTGTGCCGCAGAGTAATTTTGCCATCCGCTTCATAGAAAAAAGAGGGAAACAACTTTATGCTGATCTATTGATGAGAGACGCCAGCTGTGATACTGGTTGTTTGTACTAATGTATTGTCAGGCGTATGCCATTTCGTGGTGATTTTGCCTTTACCTTCAAGTAATTGTGATATTTGAGCAAAACTTGCGGTTGGGGACCAAAGAGCTGGAGCTTTTAGCGAGTCTCGGAAGTACAAATAAGTAAGCAATTGAAACATGTCTCTATGTTTTTTGCGCGATGGCCCAAGGCATGCGCACAGACACCAAGCCTTGGGTGGATTTTCTCCATCACAATGTCCGGATCCTTTAACCACTATGTCTTCATATGGAAAGTTGAGCCGACGCAAATATCTCAAAACAATGCCGTACTCATTGCAAAGTGCCGGTTGGGCTCTCAAAGACAAAATATCTACTGGTGTGATCGAAGACATACGACCTATGGATCTACGCCAAGGAACTGTGTCATTAGAAACAAATGTGTGAATAGGAATATTTGCTTTTTGTGCTTCGAGCAACACTTCTATGCAGGCGGAGCCACCGAAGGAGTGACCTAGAAGTGCTACCCGATTAGGATCTACCATACCTTCGAGTGCACCGCCCGGAATTTTACCTTGTTCTGTTAACCAAGTTATTTCGTCCAAAACAGTTTGGACGTTATGTATGCGATGTTTATCGAATAATAGTATTCTAGATAAATTGGGAGTTATCACAATAAAGCCGCGTTTTACTAAATATTCGGCGTTATTACGCATCTGGGCTCCACTGCACAAAAATCCGGGAATTAGCACAGCTACTGGAAATGGTGGCTTAGGTAATGCCGAATCCCTCTGGGGAATAAACAGTGTATATGATCTATATGATCCTTTTAGATCGTCTGTACTAGGTAATTTTTTATGTTCCACTGCATAGTCATAAAAAAGGTGTGTGTTTGACTCTGGCGGAGATGAATTAATAGCTTGTATTTTTTTATCTGATGCCTGAGACGCAGCGGGACAACAAACATTTAGTCCACAAGCAATTATCAACATAACAGAAATTGTATGCCTTATTATTGTTGGATATTGTTGTCGCATAGATGTAAGCACTCTTTAGGAAATTCTGATTTTGAACAATTCTTATCATATAATAAGAATGGGGAGTTGACTGTTATGCATATGTTGCTTGCACATATCCAACTAGCCCGATAGGTAGCTGATTATCAATGAGATAGGTCCTGTCGATTGAAGTATTATGAGGTGGACCCCCATTGTTCGGGCCGGAAATTAGCTATTAGTGGAGAGACTTCTGCATGTTTTTGTATTTGTAATTAAATTAGTCAAGAGATCTCCTGAGTGTTTTAAGTTTACTACAGGAAAAAGATCTTGTTTTGTAGCTACTGGTTCTTTTTCTTTTTCTAGGTGTTCATTGTTTTTCTCCTTTTGTGTGTTGTAGATTGCTGAAGTTTCCTCGAAATTGATGTCTCAGGTAGTTCAGAAGTAGTCCAAAAAAGAATTACTTTAATCAAGAATGAAGTGCACAAAAATCAGTCTCGGTCTAGCAAAACAAACACTGCTGGTCATTTGAAGCAGCTTTGCTACACTACTGTTGGTGGCAAATCTGAAAAATTCACCCACACAAATCCGAGAAGACCTAAAATATGATTAGAAATATCCACATATTATATATTCATAACTTCCTTGTAGACTTCCGATTTCAGGACGCGTATCGGCCTATTTATTTTGCCCAGATCACGGGCTCATATACGCTGGCCATGACGGTTTTTTCCGTACAATGGATAACTTCTGCCCTTGTGGATATTCCCACTGGCGTGTTGTCGGATAAAATGGGGCGCAAATTTACGATTGTTTTGGCCTCGGCTTGTTCAACGATAGGCATTTCTATGACGGCTTTTTCCGCGCACAGGCCGGATTGTTTCTGGGCAGCATATTCTTCGGCCTCAGCGAATGCCTGTTTAATGGCAACAATAATGCGCTCCTGTATGAGAGTTTAAAATCAAGCGGACAGGAAGGCCGCTTTCCTCATTATCTGGGC
>Ga0207053_10355_pt1 | contig 10718 bp, 9 predicted proteins | sample Alteio_BWMinCont_59_FD_153290 | JGI IMG/M metagenome (GOLD analysis project Ga0207053, IMG submission 153290) | Enriched cells from forest soil in Barre Woods Harvard Forest LTER site, Petersham, Massachusetts, United States -... | ecosystem: Environmental > Terrestrial > Soil > Temperate forest >...
TTAAGGTTCTTCACGATTATCTTGTTTCTGACGATGAATTTGTCAAACGCTTCAAACAAGAAGCCAGAGCCGCCAGCCGGCTTAGCCACCCCAACATTATTGCCATTTATGACTTTGGCCTCATTCCTCTGGGTAGACGCCCTTATATTGCCATGGACTTGCTCGATGGGACACCACTCTCTCAATTAATCACTCAGTATGATCACATTCCTGTTGAAGAAGCGCTGCCCATATTTAAAATGGTATGTTCGGCTCTGGCTGAAGCTCACAGACAGGGGGTTGTTCACCGCGACATTAAGCCGGAAAATATTGTTCTGATAGAACGTGCCGGCAAAAGCCTTTTTCCGATAGTGGTTGATTTCGGCATTGCCCGCTTGCTGCAAGAAGAGTCTGAGGCAGCAAGAATTACCCGCACTGGCACGGTTTGCGGCAGCCCCACCTATATGAGCCCCGAGCAATGCACTAGTAGCAAAGTCGATCACAGAAGCGACATTTATTCTCTGGCCATCGTTCTTTATGAAACACTGACAGGCAGTGTGCCCTTTTACTCTGATGAATTAGTCAAGGTAATGACCATGCATCTGTTAGATCCGCCACCCACTTTAAAGTCAGCTAGACCTGATTTGCAGTTTCCGGATCAACTGGAAATAGTGCTGGGGCGGGCGCTAGCCAAAAAGCCAGAGGAACGCTTCAACGATATGGACGAATTTGCTTATGTTCTGGAAGAGGCAATAAAAACCCCGCAAAAAACCATGGTTGCTATACCGGCTGTGGCGGCAGGACAAGCAGCGCCTGGTCCGCTGGCTGCTGTTGAACTAGCCAAGCTTCAGGCAGTTCAGGAAAACCTCCACCCAGGACAGCCCTCCCCGACAATCCGTGATCTAGCCAATCGCGCTCTTGAAGAAATGAAGGAAAGGGCGAAGACAGCTGAAAGTATGGAGGTGAAGGCGGCTGAGCCCGGGGGCACAGCCCGTCAGGTTGGTGGGGCTCGCTTTCGTAAATCGACAGAGTGGGAGCGAGCCGCCCGCAGATTTTTGCCCATGGTGTTTACTGCCTGCGCGCTATGCGCCGTCATTGCCTTTGCTATACACGAAGCCAAACATGTAAGGCTCCTTCCTGAGCGGCATCCGCCCGAGTCACTAGAGGTTTTGATTAAAGCCGGCCGCTATGACGAAGCATTGCCGGCTCTGCAACGCCTCAGACAAAAAGGGCAACTGAGCAAAACCCAGGCAGAAGATTTAAACAAAGCCATGGTTTCAACGGCCAAAAAATACGCCCGCAAAAAACATTTTTCCGATGCCATTTCTTTGCTAAAACAAATTCCCCGTAATTCCAAAGAAGCAGATAAGGCCAAATTGCTAATCCATAACTACAAAGCGGTATCACAATAAAATTGTGGGCGCGGACTTCCTTCCGCCTGTAGAAGGAACGACGTTCTGCGTGCAGATTGTGGGAGCACTGTAGGGGTCGATTGCATCGACCCATTTATAAACGGGCACAGCGGCCGAATGGCATATAAGTTATGCCATTCGGGCTTGCCGCTGCAGTTCGCCCAATCCGCCCCTGCAATAGTACTTATCCTTCCTTAAAGGTGCCGATCTTTCTATATTTGTTTAGGCGGTCCTTTTTTATTTGGGTGGGGGAGAGTTTGCTTAGCTGATCAAGCTGATTAATGATGGCTGCCTTTAAAGTCTTGGCCGCCAGATCGTAATCATGATGGGCGCCCCCTAATGGCTCCTTGATAACCTGATCGGCTACACCGAGGGCATAGATTTCTTTTGATGTCATTTTCATGGACTCGCAGGCGGTGGCTACTTTATCAGCAGAACGCCATAGGATAGAAGCGCAGCCTTCCGGCGAAATCACAGAATAAACGGCATGCTCAAGCATCAAAATGCGGTTGGCAAGCCCAATGCCTAGCGCACCACCTGAGCCACCTTCCCCCGTGATTACAGCAATGACAGGCACAGTTAACGAAGACAGAACAAGCAAATTGCGGGCGATGGCTTCAGACTGATTATGCTCCTCTGCCGCCATGCCAGGATATGCCCCAGGCGTGTCTATCAAAGCCAGCACAGGCAGGCGAAATTTTTCGGCATGCTGAAACAAACGCAATGCCTTGCGATATCCCTCCGGCTGTGGCATTCCAAAATTGCATAATTGTTTTTCTCGCAGATTGCGCCCTTTGTCAGTGCCAACAACCGCTACCTTATAAGAATCAATTGCCACCAGTCCGATAACGATAGCTGGATCATCTGCCATCTTGCGATCGCCATGCAATTCAAGCCAATCTGGGTGGAAACGGTTAAAATAGTCGCGCGCATAAGGTCTTTGCGTATGCCTGGCTAGCGCCAAATGATCTATAGGACGCAAGTTGCTATAAATTGACTGGCGCAAAAGCTGATATTGCTCACGCAGATGGGTAAGATCAGCTTCGAGTTCGGGTTGGTTATGCAGCTGAGTTTCCAATAATTCAATTTGCTTAGCAACCTGTGCTAGAGATTGCTCAAATTCAAGTGGCACTGGCTTTCCGTCATTCATATTTAAGCGCTGCCTCGCTCTCGCTTCGCTCGACTCAACGCGCGTACAGACGCTGCGCTGCCGATTGCTCCTCGCAATCGTTCGCTATGCTGTACCTCCTGATCATTTTTCATTTAAGCCCTCCTATTCTGTGCCGAGCCGGGCAGCAGCGGTGATTTTTTGTTTTGAGGTAGGCGGACGAAATTCAATTGATTGATGAAAGTCAATCATTTGAGCAATAACCTCGTTTAATCGTGAGCGTTCTACTACCATGTCTATTTGACCATGCTTCAATAAATATTCAGCCGTCTGAAAATCGGCAGGCAATTTTTGCCGTATTGTCTGCTCAATGACGCGGCGTCCAGCGAAACCAATTCTTGCCCCAGGCTCCGCAATGACAATATCACCAAGAAAAGCATAACTTGCCGTCACACCACCATAAGTGGGCTCAGTAAGAACAGAAATATAGAGCAAACCGGCTTCGTGCAAGCCTTGCAGCGCGGCACTGGTTTTTGCCATCTGCATAAGGCTGAAAATACCTTCCTGCATGCGCGCACCCCCAGAGCTGGATACAATCACTACCGGTAGTTTATGCTTTATAGCGTGCTCAACCAGGCGTGCTATTTTCTCACCCACCACCGAACCCATTGAACCGCCAAAATGGGCAAAGTCCATCACCGCTAGGGCAACTGCCTTGCCCTCTATCAACCCAGTGCCGGTAATAATCGCTTCCAGCAAACCTGACTTTTGGCTTGCTTCTTTCAGCTTTACGGCGTATGAGCCGGTGTCAAAAAATTCCAAGGGATTGGTGGAGGACAACAGCCCGTCTATTTCCTGAAACGAGTCAGGATCGGTTAATTGTTCAATCCTATCCAGAGCACCAATCCGGAAATGATATTGGCATTTTGGGCAGACGAGCTGATTATTACGCAAGTCGCGGGTATAAATGAGTTCGCGGCATTGAAAACATTGACGCCAGAGAGCACAATATTCTTCCGTTGTTAGAGGTTGCTTTACCTCTTCCAGGTTATTCCGTTGTTTACGCCGATTAGCAAACCAATCTTTAAGGTCCATATATTATTCCGCTCCGTCGGCTCATAATATGAAAATACGGCGCAAGTGCCTGCTACGTGCAAAATTGTTCATTATAGCATTACCGTGGAGCCCGCCATGACTATTCATAGATTCTTGATTGCCCGGCAATTCATTGACGAAGAAAGGGGCACTGTCCGTTGCCAGTCCAAAAAACTGGTTAGGCAAATTCGCAAAGTGCTTCGTCTTGAAAACGGTAACCAGGTAGATGTCCTTGATGGTCAAGGTAACGTTTATCATTGTGTTTTGCAAAATGTTCGATCTGGGGTGGCACCAGATGTTTTTCAGGCCCAAATTACCGGCAAAGAAAAAAGCATTGAGCCGGTTGGCATAAGATTGACCATTGCTATGCCCCTTATCAAAACAAGCCGGTTTGAATGGGCGTTAGAAAAGTTGACAGAATTAGGGGCGGATAAAATTGTTCCCATTGCTTTGAGCAGAAGCGTGATAAAAACGCAGCCTTTTTCTAAATTGGCGCGCTGGCGCAAGATTATTGAGGAAGCAACTGAGCAATGTGAGCGCAGCCGCGTACCCGAGTTGATGGCACCATTAGGATTCTCCGACTGGCTGCATCAAAATGAGCAAGCCCAAGATAATGCCCTGCGCCTGATTTGCATTGAGCGCCAAACAGCACAATCTCTAGAGGAAGTTCTTTGCAACTTCAGAAATAGGCAAACCAATTCCTTCGTAGGGGTCGATTGCATCGACCCATGGGCATCGTTTCTTCGTTGTAGGGGGTCGACTGTGTCGACCCAGAACAGGATGCAATCCGCCCCTACATTGAGCTGTGCCATTGCTGTTGGTGCTGAAGGTGGCTTTAGTGAAGAAGAGATTCAAGCGGCGCTCACGAAAAATTTTATACCTGTTTCTTTGGGCAGCCACATCCTGCGATCGGAAACGGCAGCAATATACGCCCTGTCCATAAGCACATCGATGCTCGCGGGGTAAGGTTTACGTAGGGGCGAGGTTCACTGAGCCCATCCCCCGTATCCCAGACGACTGACACCACAAGAGATATCATTTCTATATGGCCATTGCTATGTAAGCGCTGTGATTCCGACAGCTATCCGTCGGTTATTCACCCTGCAACCTTTTGATCAAAAAAATTAAACAAAATCGACGCAATGACTTGACAAATTCTTCATTTCCGGGTCTTATATTACATGACCGTGGGGTCACTACCGGTGATGCACTTGGCTAACTAGAAAGGCATGAGTGTGACTGAAAACATAGCTCGCATCCGAGAGGGTTTTGGTTCACACCCAGTCAAATTAATTGCTGTGACAAAAAACGCACGTACTAAACAAATTGAAGAAGCATTTCAAGCCGGAGTCACCGAATTTGGTGAAAGCCGGGTTCAAGATGCTTTGTCTAAAATCGGCACCATGCCGGACTGGTTGAAAGAAAAAGCCAGCTGGCATTTTATCGGTCACTTGCAAAGCAACAAGGTAAAACAAGCCGTAGGCACATTTGCTTTGATTCACTCAGTTGACTCTTTGCGCCTGGCTCAAGAAATCTCGCGAGTGTCGCAAATAAAAAACATGAAACAAGCCATTCTTTTGCAGGTAAAAATGGTTGAAGATCCTAATAAATATGGCTTTGAGCCGGAGGAATTGAAAGGTTGCTTTGCGGAAATCATAAAACTTCCTGGTTTAGAATGCAAAGGCTTGATGACTATCACTCCAGCTAATGCTACCGGTGCCATAAAACAAAAATGTTTTCTTGGCCTTAAGCAATTAAGAGATAACCTGGCTGGGCAAACTGGTGTTTATTTATCAGAACTTTCAATGGGTATGAGTGACGATTGGCAGGAAGCGTTAGCTTGTGGCTCAACCATGCTGCGCATAGGCACAGCAATTTTTCATGTCTAAAATAAATAGGTGGTAGGGGCGAGGTTTACTGAGCCCGCAATGAACGGAGCGTATGCAGGAAAAGTGTTTTTAAAATTTTGGTGAATGGCAAAAATTGTAATTTGGTGATTGGTAAGGTAAGATTTTTAGATAGTCAACTTGGAGCAGCCGGGTTAGGAGGAAATTGTGAGTATTGTTCAAAAATTCAAGAGTTTCTGGTTTGGTCCCTCAGATAACTATGATCGGGAAGATTTCGAAGATTTGTTCGAAACTGCCGATGATGTTTATGCAACTAATGGTCAACTGGCCTTGGATAAATCAACTGCCGATATTACAAAGTCAACCCGATCAGGACTGCTGCCGTCAACAGGACCAAAGGTGATTGATCACCCCAGCGCTGCCCCGGCAAGCGAAGTGCTCGTCATTGAGCCCAGAGCTTTTGAAGAGTCACTGGAAATTGTTGAACATTTGCGTGGGCGTAAATCTGTACTTCTCAATTTGCATATGGTGGATAAAGAAGGCTCGCAACGTATTGTCGATTTCCTTTCTGGCGCCTGCCACGCTATTGACGGCCATCAGCAAAAAATTGGCGAAGGCGTGTTTCTCTTTGCCCCAGCAACCGTGGTAATTAGCTCTGAATCCAATTCTTCGAAAGCAATTAAAGACGTTTTCTGGAATAAAACCCAGATTCTGTAAATGCTGTCGGTCTATTGACTGTAGAATTCACAATAAAGGGACAGATGAAAATCTGCCCCTTTATAATAATAACTGCCTTCAAAGTAAATTCAGTCATGGACGTAAGTGGTTAACGAGATATGGCAATAGTAAGGATCTCAGGTTTTTGTAGGAGCAGATTGCAGTAGGGGTCGATTGCATCGACCCATTTATAAATGGGCGGATGCAATCCGCCCCTACAGTATATAAAGCCTGTCTATCACTTCAGGTTATAACCATGTACAAGATCAAACACATAGAAAAACATTCGACCGCCAGTGAATTGGTTAGAGATGTGGTTATCGGCATGTCTGATGGGCTGACCGTACCTTTTGCCCTGGCAGCCGGATTATCCGGCGCGGCTGCATCATCAGGATTAATTGTCACCGGCGGCTTAGCTGAAATAGCAGCTGGCGCCATTGCTATGGGATTGGGTGGTTACCTGGCCGCCAAAAGCGACCGCGATCATTATCTTAATGAAAAACGCCGAGAAGCAGAAGAGGTTGTCGAAAAGCCTGATCAAGAAAAATATGAAGTAGAAGAACTCTTTAAAGGTTATGGATTAACTGATCAGCAAATTGCTCCTATCCTGCAAGCATTTCAAGCCGATCACCAGGCCTGGGTAAATTTCATGATGCGCTTTGAGTTAGGTCTGGAAGAACCAGATCCCAAACGAGCCAGAGCTAGCGCTATCGCTATTTCCAGTTCTTACACAGTGGGCGGGCTGGTTCCCCTTGCACCATATATGATACTGCCGGATGTGCAAGCCGCCTTGCTCTGGTCATGCCTTCTCACTTTGGCAGCCCTGCTAGTATTCGGCTACAGCAAAGCTAAATTTACCGGCAATAAACCAGCTAAAAGCGCCATCCAGACACTAATCATCGGCACTCTAGCCGCCGGTGCCGCCTACGCCATCGCCCGCTTAGTTTCGCACCAATAGGGGCGGATTATGGAGCCAAAACTAAACTGCAAGCCCGTCTGGCAATTTGTAGGGGCGAGGTTTACTGAGCCCGCCTTAGCTAACATGGGCAACTTTCAGCTATCCATCAGAGAAAATCCGGAAAAATCCGACCTGACGTGTTTTTCGCTCTCCCAACTGACAGCTGAGATAATTTTATTGATCGGATCTACCTGTTGCAGCGAGTTGCCCTTATCTGGCACAAATTCAAGAATACTGAAACCGACCACCTCAAATGCCAAACGCAGTTGCAGTAGGGTACCGCAAAGCTGATCTAAGGTTAATCCGCCATGCGTCGGACATTTAACGCCTGAGAAATGGTTGGGATCCAGCACGTCTAAGTCAATGTGAACATATATTTTTCGGAAACCTGCTGATTCAACAGCAGCTACAATACTATCTATCTGATCAGGAGAAGCTGTGAAAATCTTATGCGAGCTGATCAATTCTCTTTCCTCTAAATCAGTATCCCGGACGCCGGCAAGAAATACCTGCTCTAGCTTAAGAGTTGAAAATAACAACTCGCACAGAGTGCGATCGCCCTCGCCAAGCAGAAGACGTAGCGGCATGCCATGGAAATGTTTGCTCGGCGAAGATTCTGGCGTGTTTAAATCAGCGTGGGCATCAAACCAAATAATAGCCAAGTGATCGTGAACGTGATTCAAAAACGAAATTGGCATCGTTTCTACACCACAACTTCCTCCCAGAGTGAAAATTCTTTGCGGATTGAGCATGCGCACAAGCTCTTTTGCAGCCGTTTTTTGTTTTAGAATTTCTTTGTAACCAAGAATGCCATTTTCAATCTCAGAGCAGTCCGTGGGAGAGACATGTATCTGCTTGAAGGGAAACTGAGCGGCAAGAGAGGAGCGCAAAAAATTGGCCCCATGGTAAAGCTCATTGCTTTTTCCTGAACCTTGCCATTCTGGAAAGGACAGGTAGAGTGTTTCTTCACGTATCACAATTAGTCACTCTTAAATGCGCTGATTGAAGAGCTTTATGAACAACATTAGGCCCGGTGCCACCGCTAGATTCTTTGCTTTTCACCGCATGCTGGGGATCAAACAACTCAAACAAATCATCGGTAAATTCGGGCGCGAACTTTTGGTAATTGCTTAGTTTAATTTGCGGTAAGGCAATTTTTTCTTCACGCGCGAACACGATCAGCTCGGACACGGCATCGTGAGCCTTGCGGAAAGGAACTTTTTTGTTAACAAGATATTCAACCAAATCGGTTGTCATAATTTCGGGGTCTGAAGCAGCTTGCAGCATCGCTTCGGCGTTCACCTGAACAGCCTCCACAATGATAGAGAGTGATTCGAGTGAACTTAGCAGCGACTCGGCAACACGAGTTACTGGTGGTTTGGTTTCTTGTAAATCACGGTTATAACCAATGGGAAGACCTTTCAAAACTATTAGCAAATTGGTTAGCTCACCAACTGCTATGCCTGACTTGGCTCGAATTAGCTCTAATGGATCAGGGTTTTTCTTCTGAGGCATTAAGCTGGAAGTTGTGGTTACGCTGTCATTAAATGCTATAAAATTGAATTCGCGCGTCGACCAAATAATAAAAGTCTCAGCGATTTGAGACAAATGAATAGCCGTTAAAGAACTGGCGTATAAAAAATCAGCCACAAAATCACGATCGCTTACAGCATCCACAGAATTCTCGAAGCATTTTTTTAGGCCTAGCTTCTGCGCGGACAGCTGCGGCTGAATGGCTAAAGAAGTACCCGCTTGCGCACCAGCCCCCAGAGGAGAGACAGCTGTATGAACAGCTGCCTCTTGGAAGCGTGAGCGATCGCGCATGAGCTGCTCAACGAACGCGTGCATAACGTGGGCAAAAAGGACAGGTTGAGCCCTTTGTAGATGTGTATAGCCAGGCATGACAACGTCTACATATCTATTCGCCAGCGTTAGCAATGCTAATTGTGCTTGCTCAATGGCAGAATCGAGGTCATCAATCTTGTCCAGTATATATAAGCGCAGATCGAGGGCAACTTGATCATTGCGGCTGCGCGCGGTATGCAAACGCAATGCCGGTTCACCAATCAGCTCTTCCAAATATTTCTCCACATTCATATGCACATCTTCATAAGACTCATTAAGCTCACGCTTACCTTGAGCAAACTCCTCCTCAAGCTGCTCTAGTCCCGCACATATTTGATCTGCCTCGTCGCTGCCGATAAGACCACTAGCAGCAAGCATTAAAGCGTGAGCCTTGCTGCCTCGAATGTCGGACTTGATCAAAGCGTGATCATCTTTTACGCTCGATACAAATTTATTTATATGCGGATGTAGTGCTTGTTTGAAGGCCTTTCTTAATACTTCCATGAGTTAAGCTCCAATTGCTGAGACGTAGACCGTTGATGTTGATAAAGCCACCTGAATCCGCAGGCGCGAATGCAGACATGTTTTCAAAACTGGATAATAGATCATTATAGAGTGAGCATTCAGATTTTCTCGCTACTAATTGTGCACTGCCTTTGTAGAGTCTAATTTTGGCAATACCATTAACATATGTCTGAGTATCTTCAACGGTATTCCTAAGTATCTGAGCTTCCGGTGCAAACCAATAGCCATTGTATGTTAGCTCGGCAAGTTTAAGTGTTAGAGCTTCTTTCATATGGGCAACTTCTCTGTCTAGCGTCAAGCTTTCGATGGCGCGATGCGCCATCATCAAAATGGTCAGCCCTGGTGTCTCGTACACTCCTCTTGATTTTATGCCTATGTAGCGATTTTCCACTAGGTCTATTCGCCCTACACCATGACGCGCTCCAATTTGATTGGCTGTTTCCATCAAGTCAACTGCTGAGAATGTTTTGTCATTTATAGCAATTGGCTCACCGCCACTAAAGGCGATTGTCACATATTCAGGCTCCTCTGGAGCATCCTCTGGCGCGCAAGTCCATTGAAAAATATCATTGGGTGCTTCATACCATGGATCTTCAAGCACACCGCCTTCATAACTAATATGCACAAAGTTTGCGTCCATCGAGTATGGTTTTTCTCTGGTAGTAGGGAGCGGAATGTTATGCTGTTCGGCGTAATCAAACAAATGGCTCCTGCTTGTAAATTGCCATTCACGCCAGGGAGCGATTATTTGCAAATGCGGAGCCAGTGCTTTAACAGCCAGCTCAAAGCGCACCTGATCATTACCCTTACCGGTAGCGCCATGAGCTATAGCATCACAGCCCTCTTTCATGGCTATACAAGGACGGGCAAGGGAAGTGCCTAGCAGATAAACATTTTCATAGACTGCATTGGCTTTGATAGAAGCAAATACATAATTTTTGACGAAGTCCGGCTTAAGATCTTCCACAATACATTTATCAGCACCGGTTTTCAATGCTTTGTCATAAATGGCTTTGAAGTCCTCAGCCTGTCCAACATCTGCGCAATAGGCGACAATTGGTACTGCATATTTTTCTTTTAACCACTTCAATATGCATGAAGTGTCCAGACCACCACTGTATGCCAACAATATTTTTTTCATCTTAAATTACTCCTTAATTAAACTGATACACGAACCGATAAATGAATTGATAAATGAGATGAACAGCACTACAGAATCAGAGATAAAATGG
>Ga0207053_10358_pt1 | contig 10665 bp, 4 predicted proteins | sample Alteio_BWMinCont_59_FD_153290 | JGI IMG/M metagenome (GOLD analysis project Ga0207053, IMG submission 153290) | Enriched cells from forest soil in Barre Woods Harvard Forest LTER site, Petersham, Massachusetts, United States -... | ecosystem: Environmental > Terrestrial > Soil > Temperate forest >...
GGACCTCCAGGCATACCTCCCGGTGGAGGGCCATCGCCATGCATATGCATGCCGCCATCATCAGGATGACCATTTTGTTGCTGAGTGGGTAATGCGCCTTTAAAATGACGAATGGTATAGGTGAGTGTAAACATAAAGTACTGTTTCAATACCTGGGTGGTACTGTTTTCTATATAAGTGTCTGTGACCGTGCGGCTGATGCTTTTATTCTGGTTCAGCATATCATAGGCTGTTATACGCGCCTCAAGTGCTTTACTCTTCAGGAACTTGTATCCCAGGTAGGAGGTCCATAAAATATAGTTTTCATTGCCGCTGGTATTGGTAAGGGTGCTGTAGTACGTTTCTGCAAGGTTGGTATTAAGTACCACCCCTTTAAAGAATATCCAGTTTACTTTAACCCCTACTACGTGACTGTAATAATTGTTGGTGGCCTGGCTCTGTAATGTATTGTTCACAAAATTGTAATTGCCGGTGTAAGAGAGTGTGAAGTCGAGGTTCTCGCTGACATTACTGCTCAATACTACACCTGCAGTTGGTGCATAGTTGTTTGAGAATGATTCTTTACCGCTAATAGTGCCCGGGCTACGAGTGTAGGATACACCACCGTTGAGATTAATATTGCTTTTGATGAAGTCGGCCGGTATGCCATATGTAAGGAAGGCTTTGTTGTTCCAGTACCCATTCAGGTTTACGGGTAACGTGAGTTGGCTACCCTTGTTTATCCTTATTCCATCTGTCAGCAAGCTATCCCTTTTAAAAAGATAAGTAGAGTTGGCAATGTAATTACTTATGTTTTGGGCATACAGGTATAATAGGAATGTATGGGCGTTCTTAGCCTTGGTAAGACCATAGCGTACTATGAGTGTCTGCTCAAAATCCTGCCTCAGGGCCTGGTTGCCAGTAGTGAGTAGTAGCGGATTGCTGATGTTTATTACATTTTGCAATTGTGATATGCTGGGCGCTGTAGTGCTGGTGCGATACATGATGCGCAGATTGCGGCCATCTGCAAACCGGTAGTTGAAGAACATATTGGGCAATATGCTCTGGAAAGGTTTGGGGTTTGTTATGGTATCGTAAGGATAATATTGTTGGCCTTCCAGGGTAGCGCTTTGTATATTAACGCCTATTGCAAAATTGAGTTTCCTGTCACCAATGCGATAGCTTACACCTCCTTTCTGTGTGGTATATGTATTGTCGTATTTGTTGGATAGCAGGCCATCGTGAGTAGTATATTGTTTTGTTGTATCATTATACAAGTTGGTTTCCTGATCGGCTTTGCTCTTGGTATAAGATGGATTGTAGGAAAACATGATCTGTCCTTTTTTCCCTATTGGTTCTGTATAATTAAGACTTGCAGAATAGGATGCAGCATTGTTGTATAAGGAATATTGATCATTAAGCATTGTAATGGTATCAATTATATTGCCCATCAAATTGCCGCTATTTGAAATGGTTGTACCACTTCCAGATTTTTCGTTTAATGAATTGCTCAGGTTTAAGGATATGGTCCTACGTGGCTTATGAAACTTATGCTGGAAAAGGACATTGTTTGAAAAGCTGTAGCCGGAATAGTTGGACGTGTTTAAGTTGTTGGCAGCAACTTTAGATTGGTCTATGCCATTCAGCGCGCTGGTTGTAGTATCCACCTGGGTTGTATAGCTGTTGTTGTTTTGAAAACTGACATTAGGGGTGATGATAAGGGAGTTAAAGGAGTCTATTGTGTATTCGAATCTGAAATTTACACGGTGGTTCAGGTTCTTGGTTTCAGAGTAATCACGTTCGCCATATTGCAGAGTACTATCTGTGTTACCAGTGAAGTAATCCCTGTTCAATACTGTATTGTTGGTATTGTCGGTTGAGTTGAAAAAGTAACTTCCTGTTACTTTTATCTTTTTCCCCCAGTTATCACTGTAATTGAATCCTACAGAGTTTGTATTAGTAATACCCCCTTGCTGGCCTACCAGGAAGTTATTAGCAGTGCTTCCGCCCCGGCCACCTGAGCCGCCCCTGTTGCCGCCGCTCCCGCCGGTTACCCCCAAAATATCCTGCGAGCTGAAGTTTTGCTGGTTGATATTGTTAGAGAGTCCTATTAATGAGATGCGTTGGTCGCCATTAAAATAGTTGAGGCTTTCGCCGGCAATATACCTGTCGTCTGTTCCGTAACCACCATATATCTTTCCAAACTCACCATTGCTTTTGTTCTTCTTGGTAATGATGTTTATGGTTTTTTGCGAGTTGCCATCATCGAAGCCAGTAAACTGTGCCTGATCGCTTAGTTTATCAAATACTTGTATTTTATCTATTACTTCAGATGGCAGGTTGCGCAGCGCAAGGGTAGGGTCGGTACCAAAAAAAGGTTTGCCGTCCACATATACCTGCTGTACTGTTTCGCCATTTACTTTTACCCCTGTGTTGTCCGATGTTACGCCCGGCATTTTTGTCACCAGGTCTTCGGCGGTAGCATCGGGGTGGGTTTTAAAGGCATCGGCGTTAAATTGTGTGGTATCGCCCAGTTGCGTGGCACGTATCTGCGTGCTCTTAACAGTTACTGTTTTCAGCTCGTTGCTCCCTGCCTTCATTTTAAGAGTGCCGAGGTTCACATTGCTGGTGGTTACATTCACAGTCTGGCTTACGGTCTGGTACCCGAGGTATATAGCTTTGAAGACATACCTACCAGGTTTTACATCATCTATAGAGAATGCACCGTTGGCATCAGTAACCGCCCCCACCTTACCCGTGGTGTCTGAAAGTGTGGTAAGCACCACAGTTACTTGTATGAGCGATGAATTGTCTTTACTATCGAGCAATGTACCGGTAACGCTGTAGGCCTGGGCTATTGTTGCATATGGAATGAGCGCAGCTATACAGCACAGCGCCAGTTTTCTTAGGTGTTGTATCATGATGTCTGGGTAGCCCCTTAGATGCAAGGTTACTTGAAAAGTTTAACGGAGGAGATATAAATGATGTGAAAGAGATGGTTTTGGGGGTAAGCGATCTGTCAAGCGCTATATATATAACATGTAGCGCCTGATTAATTGGTTGTTATTTTGTGCTTTTGCGCAGGCTATCTATGTTTATTGCTACAACTTTAGCGGTAGCCCTATCAATAACAGTGCTCTTCTCATCATCTGATACTACTATTTCCCCCTTATCTATGTCTGTGTTCTTCGGAAAGATGCGTAATGCCATTTGGGCCAGCTCATTGGCTACCTGTTGGCGTTTTGCGTCGGTGGCTTTAAAGAGCTGTACATCTCCAAGGGTTACATCAAGTGTTTTATTGTCTTTTACCTCTATTGTAACACTGGCTACATTGGGATAGGTCTTAAAAATGCTGTCTTTCATGTCTCCTATATATTGCATGTTCGATTCTGTAGTGTCTTTACACCCGCTACCTACCATATATATGCAGGCAATGGCAACCAATAAGCTCTTTTTCATGTTTTTATGTTGTGTGGTTATTGTCTGCATACAGGCTCAGTAAGCAATACAACTCAAATATATCAAATTACGAGGCAGTAATGACCAGGTTTTTTTAATGAAAGGGAAGTATTATTTGGTGATGTAAACAATACGCCTATCTTTGCACTCCCTTAGAAAAACGACGGGTACTGCAGTTCTTTGAATGACACACAAACCGAATAAAATTCTTTAGAATTATTTGGTGGTTTAAAGAGAACGATTATCTTTGCACTCCCTTTGAAAAACGGGCCTTTACAAAAAGAAAATACACAGTTGAATATCAGTTCTTTGAGTCACGAAAGCGGTTAAACTTTATTTTCTTAAAAGGTTTGGTTTTTAGGGAGAGGTTATTTACCTTTGCACTCCGTTAAAAACGGGAAGAGTAAAAGTTCTTAAGAAGGTTAGTGGTAGCGGGTTTCTACCTTCGCACTCCCTTAGAAAACGAGTAAGTAACGAAAGGGTAACAAAAAGTTCTTAAAATAATAATAAAGAGTGTAGCTGAATAGAGGAAGCGGGCGGGGTTCAAGTCTCCGGTACACGACAAGATTGAATGGCTCACCACAGAGGTGGAGAGTAATTTAAAAGTTCTTTGAAAGATTGGGAAAACAACAGCAGTACGAATGAAGTTTCGTACAGCAGGTAAACATGCGAAAACAATACGAATAATACGATTGATTTCCGAACATAACAATTTGAGAACATCAGTCAGATTCGAACAATTCATTTACAATGGAGAGTTTGATCCTGGCTCAGGATGAACGCTAGCGGCAGGCTTAACACATGCAAGTCGAGGGGCAGCACAGGTAGCAATACTGGGTGGCGACCGGCAAACGGGTGCGGAACACGTACAGAACCTACCTTGATCTGGGGCATAGCCCGAAGAAATTCGGATTAACTCCCCATAATATAGTTGAGTGGCATCACTTGATTATTAAAAATTTATTGGATCGAGATGGCTGTGCGTCCCATTAGCTAGTTGGTAGGGTAACGGCCTACCAAGGCGACGATGGGTAGCTGGTGTGAGAGCACGACCAGCCACACGGGCACTGAGACACGGGCCCGACTCCTACGGGAGGCAGCAGTGAGGAATATTGGTCAATGGACGCAAGTCTGAACCAGCCATGCCGCGTGAAGGATGAAGGCCTTCTGGGTTGTAAACTTCTTTTATCTGGGAAGAAACCACTTTTTTCTAAGAGTGTTGACGGTACCAGAGGAATAAGCACCGGCTAACTCCGTGCCAGCAGCCGCGGTAATACGGAGGGTGCAAGCGTTATCCGGATTCACTGGGTTTAAAGGGTGTGTAGGCGGGTGTTTAAGTCAGTGGTGAAATCTCCGGGCTCAACCCGGAAACTGCCATTGATACTATTCATCTTGAATACTGTTGAGGTAGGCGGAATATATCATGTAGCGGTGAAATGCATAGATATGATATAGAACACCGATTGCGAAGGCAGCTTACTAAACAGTTATTGACGCTGAGGCACGAAAGCGTGGGGATCAAACAGGATTAGATACCCTGGTAGTCCACGCCCTACGTGCGCCTTCGTGGTAGGAGTGATGATAGGCTTTTCGAAGTAATCATTTTCCTTTAAACCTTCTGGGAGGGTAATACCGCACAATTCGCGTTTACCGCTCTTGTAGGTTCTCCATGCATGACCTGTAAGGTTGCCACGTACTACCATTTCTACAGGGTATGTTTCGCACATAAGTCCTATAGATACATTAGGTAACGGTACGCTGATGAGCCAGTTAGGCACTATATCGCGTGTGGCTTCGAGGAAGCGTGCAGCTATCTGGTTCAGTACTTGTCCTTTATAAGGTATTGGGCGAGGCAGCACTACATCAAAAGCTGAAATGCGGTCACTTACCTGCATTACTAATAGTTTGTCGGCTATAGTATATACGTCCCTTACTTTTCCTTTGTAAAAGTTTGTTTGATGTGGTAATTGCATAATAAGTTGAATAATGTATTAAAATGATAACGGGCGACAAAGATAATATATAGATGCTATAAGTTCATGAAACATAATACTTAATATAAGGTTCATATTAAGAGAAGTTTCTAATGAGTAGTAATGATATTTACATGAAAAAAGATGCCTATATCTAAGGCATCTTTTTATTACTTCATTACTATTATTTTATAACCTTGCTTTTACGCTTGCTATATCCGCAAGGCGTTTTTCTGCTATAAGGGTTGCTGCCTGTTGCGTATGTATATTTTTACTTTCAGCAAGGTCAAATATTTCCAGGGTGCGGTCGTATATCTTTAATACATTGCCCATCACCCTTTCCTTATTGTAAGTTTCTAGTTCGGCAGCAACGTTTATAAGGCCACCTGCATTGATCAGGAAATCCGGTACATATAGAATGCCTTTTTCTATCAGCATAGGGCCGTGTACGTTTTCGTCTTCAAGCTGATTGTTGGCAGCTCCTGCTATAATGTGGCATTTCATCTTGCCAATAGTTTCGGTATTTACAGAGGCTCCCAACGCACATGGGGCATAGATATCTATATCCAGATCAAAGATCTTATTATTATCTACCACTTTTACATTCTGAAACTTATCTGCTGTTTGTTTTACACGTTCTGCATTTATATCAGATATATAAACGATTGCACCATCTTCAATAAGATGGCCGGTAAGGTATTGGCCTACATGGCCTACGCCCTGCACCAGTATTTTTTTGCCGCTCAGGCTGTCCTTGCCCCAGGCTTTCTTTGCTGCTGCCTTCATGCCGGTGAACACGCCATAGGCAGTAAAAGGAGAAGGGTCACCACTGCCGCCCATATACTCGGGTACACCGGTTACAAAGTCTGTTTCCAGGCTTATGTATTCCATGTCGCGGGCGTTTGTATTTACATCTTCTGCAGTTATATACTTACCGTTAAGGCTGTTTACAAACTTGCCATACCGGCGCCATAAAGCTTCTGATTTTACTTTTGAAGCATCGCCTATTATTACTGCTTTTCCGCCGCCCAGGTTTAGTCCGCTGATGGCGGCCTTGTAGGTCATGCCCCTGCTAAGGCGTAGTGCATCTACTATAGCCTCTTCATGGCTGTTGTAATTCCATAAACGGGTGCCACCTAATGCTGACCCTAAAGTGGTGTTATGTATAGCTATAATAGCGTTAAGTCCTGAATGTGGGTCGTGGCAAAATACCAATTGCTCGTGGCCCATTTGCTGCATGTGATCAAAGACAGACTGTTGCATGAAAATTCATTTAGGGTGCAAACGTAGTAAAAAGAACAGTACCACGACCCTAAACACCTGCAGAAAAAGGAATAGTATAAAAGTTAATAAACATATAAATTTAATAACCCTGGCAATACTGCTGCGTTCCTAACTGTATTTTTCTATTTTTGTTGCCTGTCTAAATTTCAATCATGAATTATCGTAAAGTCAACAACCTGGTAGGTTGGATAACGGGTGCCATAGCCTACTTCGTTTTCCTGAAAACTATGGAACCTACTGCCAGCTTCTGGGATTGTGGTGAATTCCTATCCTGTGCTTATAAGCTTGAAGTGGGACACTCCCCCGGAGCTCCGTTCTTTATGATGGTGCAGCGCGTATTTGGTTTGCTTGCCGGTGGCAACCTGCAAAACGTAGCGTCTTTTATCAACTCAGAATCTGCGCTTACCAGCGGTCTTACCATATTGTTCCTGTTCTGGACCATTACCCACTTTGCAAAAAAACTTTTAGCTCCAGGTGGTGCAGAGCCCGACAGCAGGCAAACCCTGCTTATCATGGGGGCCGGCCTTGTAGGTGGGCTGGCATATACTTTTTCAGATACCTTTTGGTTCTCTGCAGTTGAAGCTGAAGTTTATGGTACATCGTCCTTTTTTACAGCAATAACCTTCTGGGCTATACTGAAATGGGAAAATGTGGCCGATACAAAGTATGCAGACCGTTGGCTGGTGCTTATTTCTTACCTCATAGGCATATCAGTTTGTGTGCACCTGCTGAACTTACTTACTATACCGGCTGTAGCTATGGTGTATTACTTCAAGCGTTACCAGCCAACTGCAATAGGCACTGTTATTGCCTTTTTTGTAGGCTGTGTGCTGCTTGGCTTTGTCCAGTTCGGCATCATACAGTATATACCCATACTGGCTTCTAAATTTGATATCCTGTTTACTAACAGTTTCGGTCTTCCGTTCGATACTGGGTCAGTTACCTTCCTGGTACTATGTATTGGAGCATTGGTTTGGCTGCTTATGTTTGCAAAGCGTCGCGGCCAGTATATGTTGCATACAGGTATATTGTGCATCCTCTTCATCATCATCGGCTATAGCAGTTATATAGTACCTATCATTCGTTCTCGCGCCGATGTGCCTATAGATATGACCAATCCCGACAATGCATTGAGCCTTGAAAGCTATGTATCACGTGAGCAGTTTGGTAGTCAGCCCTTGTTTTATGGACAGGATTTTAGCAGCCCTGTTATTAATTATAAAACTACCGGCAGCATATACAATCAGACTAAAAAGGACGGGAAAGATTTTTATGAAGTGGTAGGTACAAAGGGTGAGCCTGAATACGATCCCGCAACCTTGCGTTTCTTTCCCCGTATGTATAGCGGAGAAGCCCAGCATGTGAATTTTTACCGCAGCTACCTGGGCCTGGGCAAGGATGAAACACCAACATCGGCAGACAACTGGAAGTACTTTTTTAATTACCAGATGAACTGGATGTGGTGGCGCTACGTGATGTGGAACTATGTGGGCCGCCAAAATGATTTTGAAGGACAAGGTGAACCTAAGAATGGCAACTGGTTGTCGGGCATAAAATTCATAGACCAGATGCATGGTACTGGTGATACTGACAAAATGGGGGATGGCTATGCGAATAATGGTGCACGAAATGAACTTTACTTCCTGCCGCTTATATTAGGGTTGCTCGGGCTGGTTTACCAGTTTAACCAGAAAAAGAGAGATGGGGTGGTAACGTTTGTGCTGTTCTTCTTCACAGGTGCAGCAATAGGTATATACCTGAACATGCCGCCATTACAGCCACGCGAACGTGACTATGCATTTGCAGGGTGTACTTATGCATTTGCTATTTGGATAGGTCTTGGTGTGCTCATGATACATAGCTGGGTAGAAAAATCGGTTAAAAACAGCGCCGCCGCAATAGGTATTATTGCAGCCTGTCTGCTGCTGGTACCAATTCTTATGGCATCAAAAGAATGGGACGACCATGACCGCAGCAAGAAAACGTTGGCTCGTTCAACGGCATTTAATACACTGCAGTCTTGTGCACCTAATGCGGTGTTATTTACCTATGGAGATAACGATACATACCCCATCTGGTACCTGCAGGAGGTGGAAGGCATACGCAAGGATGTGCGTGTTATAAATACCAGCCTGTTGGGTATTGATTGGTATATAGACCAGCTGAACTATCGTATAAACGATGCTGATGCCGTGCCTATGATTTGGAAAAAGGCTGATTACGTGGGAGACAGGCATAACTATATACGTTATTTTAAAAATCCTAACATACCGCAAGACAAATATTTCAATCTGAATGAGGTGTGTAACTTTATTATCAGTAGTGATCCTAATAACAAACAGCCTACAAATGGTGGGGAGAGTGAAAACTACTTGCCGAGCAAAAACTTCGTAGTGCCAAGCCTTACAAAGGCTCAACTTGTGGCTGCCGGTTTAGTAAAAGCTACTGATACAGCAACAGTGAATACCGAAATGAAATTCACATTCCCTAAAGACCTGGCTTATAAGAGCGACCTGGCTATAATGAATATCGTAGCAGGAGTATCTAAGGAAGGTTGGAAAAGGCCATTGTACTTTGATGCCGGCTTACCCGCCGGGAACTATGCAGGTATGGCCGATTATATGCAACTGGAAGGGTTAGTGTATCGCCTGATGCCGTACCGGACTACAGATTCATCTAAAATGGTACAGTCTGAATTGGGTACTACCAATGTAGATAAGAGCTACGACCTGTTTATGAATACCTACATATGGGGTGGTGCAGACCGTAAAGATGTTTATTTTGATGAAAAGAACAGGCTTATGTTTGCACCATATCGCACCAATTCATCTTCCATAGCAGCAGGGCTGGTGGCAAGGGGCCGTAAAGATGATGCTGTGAAATTGCTGGATAAGGTGATGACAGGCATAACTGAACACTCTTACCTGTACGATGTGTCTGCATACTATGTAGCTAATGCATATTATCATGCAGGTGCAAGACAGAAGGGGCATGATCTGGCAACGAAGGTGGCCAAGAATGCCGAGGATGCCATGAACTGGGCCGGTACACTAAGTGATGATGGGAAACAAGCAATGGCGGTACAAGGCGATCTGATACAAAACCTGCGCATTATGAATGCTACTGCTACTATTGCCGCACAAGGTGGTGATACTGCACTTGCCAAGAGCCTGGAACAACGTGTTCAGGCCCAATACACTCACTTTAAGTCATACATAGACGCTTCAGCCCAAGGGCAGTAAAATGGTGTGATATTTGAACGGGCTATCTCTTTATTTGAGGTGGCCCGTTTGATTTATTACTATATTTAATTTTAAATTGACCAGATAAGAAAGACCTTGATTTAAAAATACTGTTGTTATTTTGTTTAAAGCTTTTATTCATGCATAGATTCATTGCAGCCTTCACTATATTTTTCATTTTTGCCTCATCAAACAGTTACGCTCAGATCATACGCCGTTATCACGCGCACTCGGGACAGCTACCGCCGAAGGCGCTACTGGTACAGTTATCAACTGAAAAAAACAGGCGCGAATTTTATCTCAAGCATCATGACTTCCTGAACCTGGAAATTATAGAAAAGGATGCTACAGAACAACGCGCACGCATGGTGGCAGACTTTAAAGACCATTTCACATATTGTCCTGTTTATTTTTTTTATGATACAACCCAGGACCAAATAAAGGCCCGCAATTTCAGCGTCCTGCTCAACGATAATCTAAAACCAGCTACCAATATTGCGATTGGCCCGGAAGACAGTAGCTATTTTATTGTTTACTATGGGTACGAACAAGAAGAACCTGAAAAAAAAGGTCATGAAGGAGCGTTCAGTTCCGGGTATAGCGATAACTCTGTGAAAACATTAATAGCCCTGGATTGCGACTTTGTGCAGTTATCACTAAAGCTGCCATACAAAGCCGGACCTGTAAGGCGTTTGAATTCAAAAAAAGATCCTACTGTGCCAGCTTAT
>Ga0207053_10359_pt1 | contig 10660 bp, 7 predicted proteins | sample Alteio_BWMinCont_59_FD_153290 | JGI IMG/M metagenome (GOLD analysis project Ga0207053, IMG submission 153290) | Enriched cells from forest soil in Barre Woods Harvard Forest LTER site, Petersham, Massachusetts, United States -... | ecosystem: Environmental > Terrestrial > Soil > Temperate forest >...
ACGCGACTTCCGAGCAGCACTGTGGGCCGCGGGCGCGGTGGTGATTGTCGAACTGGGGGTGATCACCTGGGTCCGACATCGCTATATGGACAGTCCCTGGGTTTCGGCTGCGCTTCAGGTGGGTCTTGGCGGAGTGCTGGTGTTTATCACCGGTGTTTTGATTGGAAAATCCTGACGCATTTCCCTCGCAGCCTGGACGTCGCAAGCTACGTCTCTACGATAGCCCAGTTACCCAGTATCTGCCCGAGTCTACGGTTGTGTCTCTAGTGGATGCTTACTCTTTTCGTAGAATTCGTTTTGCAGCTTCAAGCTGACATCGTCGGATTTGACGGCGCGGATCGCCTTAGCTACGGCGTCGACCCACCAATCCATCTGAAATTTTCCTAATTCTTTTGTTGCCGCGGAACCGTCGCCGGAATAGTGATTCGGGAAGCGCGCGTACCACCAGATTCCGGTGTAGACATCTTCGGGAAGGTTCTGGCGGTGCTGGTCGGCGCCGGATTCGCTGGTGGCACGATCGATGTGGACCGTGTCGGGACGGGAGATCATCATCTTCGATGTTTCGCTCTCGCCGGCGTGCATGTCGATCGTTGTTTTCTTGGGCGGGCCTCCTGACTCCGGGCTTCTTCGGTCGAAAACGTAGACTACATAGTCGTGGGGTCTATCGAGCTGCGATTGAGCGAAGAACGGTAATAGGTGTTCGTTGCCGCCGTGGCCGTTGACGACGATCACTTTCTTGCAGCCGTTGCGGGACATTTCGTCGGTGGTTTCCTGCAGCAGAGCAAGTTGCATCTCGCGGCTGTAGGCGATGGTTCCGGGCTCGTGGCGGGCTTCGGCGATCTGTCCGAAATAATATTCTGGGAAGACGACGGCGTATTCCTGCTCGGCGGCGTGCAGCGCGGCGTAACGGACGTCGAGCAGATCGGTTCCCAGGGGCAAATGCGGTCCGTGTTTTTCCAGGATGCCGAAGGGCAAGAGGCAGGTGCCTTGGGAGCGGTGAATGCCTTCGCGGAAGTCGGCGGCGGTGAGTTCTTCCCAGTGGACGGAGAGCTTTGCTGGCGATGCGACTGACTGGGCTCGAACAACGCTCGATGCCGTCAGCATCGCTACAAGAACAATCGGCAGAACAAAACTTCTGGCGTAGTGAGTGCAAGTCTTCATGTTCAAACCAAGCGTTCCAAGTGGAGAGTCTAGGAAAAAAATCTACATTCAAGTGACGGACGGAGGCGGGCGAGGCGCCCGCCCCACGCACAATCAGATTATCGCTATTTCAGAAAGATTTCTTGGAGCAGTTCCGAGCTGATGATTTCTCGAATCTCGACTCGCTTCTCGGCGAGCTGTTGACCTTGCGCTTTCCCGCCCAGAATCTTGTCGCGCGCGGCTTCGCCTTTCGCCGCCAGACCGTCCAAGGCAGCGTGGTTCTTGTACTCGATGGCCACACAGATGTCCCAGTCCTCTGGGTTGTTCTTGGTCTCTTTGAGGAAAACCTTGTAGTCCATGATGATGCCCTGCTTTTTCTGTTCCTCGATCAGCGGCTTGGTGGACTGGCGCAGGCTGGTGAGGTAGGCATCCATTTGAGTGGGTTTCACGCGGATCAACTGGACGCGCCAGATGGGACCTTCGGTGTAGTGTTCCTGGGCGAACAGGGCAGGGGCGAGCAGCAACACGAAAACGACGAGGCTGTAGAGCTTCTTCATAGTTGTCTCTCCTAAATTTTGGCGAGTTAACGGCGGGAGGATCATACGCTTCGTTCGAGAGAATCGGAAGGGAAGGCGGCTTCCGGCTTCGGCTGTGGATTTTCTCCTGAAATAAACTTCCGCAACGGCGTTCCCGGTTTTGGAAAGATGGGATGAATACGGGGTACCCCCTCCCCCCATACCCTCGGAAAGGCTTGGTGGGTGCGGGGTTCGCAAAAAGTGTTGGCAAAATCTTGATGTCAAAGAACTTAGAGCTCAAAATCTTGAGACGATTGAGCTTAGGGGCTCGCCAGTAAGGCTCGTCCTACCACGCCCGCTTCGGCCATGATCGCGCGATTGAATGTGTGGACGCAAGGTTAGATGTCACATCGTTCGGTGGAAAAACTCGGTGGCCTTGCGCAACCCATTTCGTCTCCATATGTGGTACGCCAGTTTCTTTTCGTACGCGTAGACTTGGGTGCGCACCAACCTATGAGTTCAAAGATTAATTCCTGCCGCTTTCGGCACTGCTTGTCTCTGCTTATGTGCGTCGTGCTCTTTTCAGGCAACCCTGCGATGGGACAACAAGTGGATGGAGAGGTGCATCCGCTGCCGGACGCTCCGAAGGCTGGGGCCGCTGAGACGAAGAGCTTCTTTCGCCGCTGGGCGGAGTTTTACCGGCAGGACTGGTGGGGGACGGCTGCTTCTTCGCCTGCTCCCGAGCGACGCGGGGTTCCGTCGCCGCTGGATTCACCGCCGTTTCCAAATTCAGATTGGTCGTACGGCGGCTCGCCGGTGATTGGGGAGGCGGATACGAACAGCTATCCGTTGATGACGGCCATTAACGGGGCTCGGAGCCGGACGAAACTGTATGGATGGATCGATCCGACGCTGAACTTCAGCACCTCCTCACACAGCAACGCGCCCGAGGCGAATGATGACTACTCGAATCGTCTGGAGATGAATCAAGTCGTGCTGTACGCCGAGCGGTTGCCGGATTCAGTGCAGCGCGATCACGTCGACTGGGGCTACCACCTTACGGCTCTGTACGGCACGGACTATCGCTTCACGATGGGAAAGGGATATTTGAGCGGGCAATTGCTGAACGATCATCATGAATACGGTTTTGATCCCACGCTCGAATATGTTGACGTTTACATTCCGCAGGTGGCGCAGGGCATGAATGTGAGAGTCGGGCGCTTCATCTCAGTGCCGGGGATTGAAGCGCAACTGGCACCGAACAATTACATCTTCAGCCATTCGCTGCTCTATGCGATTGATCCGTTCACGGATACGGGCCTGATTGCGACTATGAAGTTGAACGACCAGTGGCTGATGCAACTCGGAATTACCGACGGTCACGACGTTGCTCCGTGGACCCCGGATGCGAAGCCTTCTGGAACGGCTTGCGTGAGCTACACGACTCGGACGGTGAATGACAACTTTTACATCTGCGCCAATGGGATCAATAACGGCAAGTATGCGTACAACAATCTACAGCAGTATGACGGCACCTGGTATCACAAGTTTTCGAAGACGGTGCACATGGCGACTGAATCCTGGTACATGTATGAGCGCGACGTACCGGCGGTGGGAGGCAATATTCAGCCGGAGGCAGGGGCAAATGCGGCTTACTGCGCGGCCGGGGAACAGCGCTGCACGGCCCCTGAATATGCAGTGGTCAATTTCCTGCAGAAGGAATTTTCAGCGCATGACTTCCTGTCGTTTCGAAGCGATTTTCTCGATGACAAGAAAGGCCAGCGCACCGGCTACGCGACCAAGTATTCGGAGAACACGATCATGTGGTGTCATTGGATCGGCACCACCGTGCAGTTGCGTCCGGAATTGCGTTTCGAGCGGGCCTGGGATAGGGCGGCTTACGACGACGGACGGAAGCAAAATCAGCTTACCGTGGCGAGCGATCTGATTTTCCACTTTTGAATATGTTATTCAGGCTACGGGGCGCAGTTTGGGTACTCGGCCGGATTCGACCCACTCGGCTACAAAGACACGCCGGCTCCTATGGCGCTTCGATCAGCTCCATCTTGCCGTCTCGGGTGCGGTGCAGGATCATCACTTTGCCTTTGGGATCGCGGAAGACGAAGACGTCGCGATCGCGGAAGTGGGCTTCTTTGATGGCTTCCTCGAGGGTCATCGGGCGCATGGCTACGGCTTCGTCGGAGCGCATCAGGTGCACTTCGGTGGTTTTGGCGACTGCGGGATAACGGTGCACTACAACTGCCACGGCTGTTTTTTCGGTTAGGCCGACGGCGGTCTGGACGGTTTCGGTGAATTGCGGGGAGTGGCCGTTCCACTTTTTTACTTCTTCGCTCTTGCGGGCGGAGCGCTTTTTCGATTGCCAGCGGGTTTTGTATTTCACTGCTTGCTTTTCCAGGTGGTCGAGGGCTTCGTTGACAGCGATGGACATGTCCTTGGCCTGGGCGAGGCCGACTAGCGGGCCGTTGCGCGGGCTGATGGTGATTTCGGCTTTGTGCCGGTGCTTTTCTACCGTGAGAATGACCTTGGTTTCAAATTTGTCGCCGAGGATTTTGCGGAGTTTGGCGATGCCGGTTTCAACTTCTTTGCGGATGGTGGGAGTTACTTCGTAGTGCCTGCCAGTGTATTCCACGTTCACGAGCGGCCCTCCTTACGGGTTGCTTGGGCGGTGCTTGCGCGAAACAAAGTCAAAATCTTTAACCATGGGGGACACGGATGTCCACGGGATAAAGCCTTTATTCTTTTACTCTACGTTGGTGCGTGCTTGGGATGCGCATATCTTCACGATACTTCGCTACCGTACGGCGCGTTACCTGGATGCCTTGGGATTGCAGGATGCGGGTTAGCTGCTCGTCGGTTAACGGGCGACTGGGATCTTCTTCTTCAATCAATTTCTTGACGCGGCGTTTGAGGATTAAGAGCGAGGTGTTGCCGCCCTCGGGTCCCTGCACGCTCTCGCTGAAGAAGTACCGCAACTCGAATACTCCCTGCGGGGTGTGGGCGTATTTGCTGGCCACGGCGCGGCTGACGGTGGAAGGATGCACGCCGATTTCTTCGGCCACCTCCTTGATCATCATCGGTTTAAGCTGGTCGATGCCTTTCTCCAGAAAATCCTGCTGGCGGGCGACGATGCAGTAGCAGACTTTGGTGATGGTCTGCTTGCGTTGTTCGATGTTCTTGATGAGCTGGATGGCGCTCTTGTAGCGCTCTTTGACGTAGTCGCGAGTATTTTTGTCGTTAGTGTCGCGGGTGATCAGCTTTTTGTAGGCAGGGTTGAGGCGGAGTTGCGGCAGGTCGTCGTCGTTCATCAGGACCAGCCACTCGTCTCCGTGCTTGATGAAAGCGACGTCAGGCTCAATCAGGCGAGCCTGGACTTTGTTGTACTGCAGGCCGGGCCGGGGATCGAGGGTGCGAATGTAGTCGACGGCTTGCTGGACGGCATCAGGGGGGCGTCCGATGGCCTTGGCGATTTCTTTGTGCTGCTTGCTTTGGACCGCGCGCAGGTGCTGGTCGACGACGGCGATGGCATCGTCGAGGACTTGTGCGGTGCCGTTGCCGTTCTTGTCCCCGTTCTTGTGATGAGCGAGCTGTTGCTGGTGATAACGCAACTGCAGCAGAAGGCATTCGCGCAGCGTGCGGCAACCCACGCCCGGAGGGTCGAGTTGGCGAACGACCTCGAGGGCTTCCTCAAGATCTGCGGGGGCAAAGGTGGCTTTGTAGATAGGGTGCGCCGGAGCGGACACCGGTTCGGAAGCGGGAGCGGCGGCAGCCGCGGCATCTCCGTTCCGTCCAGGAAGGAGAGAATCAGTCGAGAGGCTGGCGGAGGACGGGAGATCCACTTCGACTGAACTTCCAATGACAGCATTCGCGCCGGAAAATTCCGCGGGATTCGACGACGCGTCGATCAGTTGGTCGACATCGGACGCAGAAAGTCCTGCGTTGAGATCGTCTTCGGAAGCTGCTTCGGCTTGCTCCAAGCCCAGGGCGAGGGCCTCGCTCGCGATGTTTCTGGCGGCGGCTGCGTCGGCTTCGGGAGGCGCAGGCGGGGCTACGCCTAACATTTCTTCGTCGCTGGCGATCAGGTAACCGTCCTCGTTGAGGTTGCCGATGATCTGTTCGGCGGCCTCGCGGACTTCGCGGCGCAGGCTTAGCGCGCCCAGTTGCCAGGCGAGGTGGTCGGTTAGATTGGTTGGCTTGGAGAGGAAGTTTTCGAATGACGGGCGTTCGATCTCTTCCATCTCGCCACGGGTGCGGTAACCTGGATCGAGATAATCCTGGAAGAAGGATCCGAAATCGATTTCTTCGAATGGGTCTTTCTTTTCGGCGGTGATGGGAGCTTCTTCGCCTGAGGCCGGGGTGGGGCGGTCGCGTTCTTCTTCTTTGCGGCCTATTTCATCGATCAGCGGGACAGAATCTTCGAGCTCTTCGAGAACGGGGTTCTCAACCATCTCGGCATTGATCATGTCCTTGAGTTCGAGCTTGTTGAGCGCGAGGACGGAAACCATCTGCACCAGACCCGGGGTGAGGATCTGGCGTTGGGATAGCTTGACGCTCAGTTTGTGCTGTAGTAGGACCATGTTTCAAAGTTTCAAGGTTGCAAGGTTTCAAGGTTTCAGAGTGAGGCAACGATTTTGAAACTCTGAAAGCTTGAAACTTTGAAACCTCAGACCAAAGAGAAGCTTTCTCCCAGATACACCCTTCTCACTTCCGGATCGCCGGCCAGCTGTTCGGGCTGGCCCTGGCGGAAGATGCGGCCGTCGTCGATGATGTAGGCGCGATCGGTCACAGTTAGCGTTTCGCGCACGTTGTGATCGGTGATCAGCACACCGATACCGCTGGCCCGCAGGCTGCTGATAATTTTCTGCAGGTCGAGGACGGCGATGGGATCGATCCCGGAAAATGGTTCGTCGAGCAAGATGAAAGTCGGACTGATGCAGAGGCAGCGGGCGATCTCCACGCGGCGGCGCTCGCCGCCGGATAGAGCGTATCCTCGATTCTGCCGGATGTGCTCCAAGCCCAGTTCATCGATGAACTTCTCCATCTTCTCGCGGCGCTCGTGCCAGGACATAGGCTGCGCCTCTAACACCGCGAGGATGTTCTCCTCAACCGTGAGTTTGCGAAAAACCGAAGCTTCTTGAGGGAGATAGCTGATGCCATACTGGCGTGCCCGGAGATACATGGGAACGTCAGTGATGTCCTGACCGTCGTACAGCACGCGGCCAGTGTCAGGGGGGGTCAGGCCCACAATCGCATAAAATGTGGTTGTCTTGCCTGCACCATTAGGGCCAAGTAAGCCAACAACTTCGCCCTGCTCGACGCGCAGGCTGACACCATTTACGACGCGACGGCCACGGTACGATTTGCCAATTTCATCGGTGGCTAGGGTACGCATTTATCTTGCCATTAATGGGCCACTCGCGTCTGAGTTACCACAGGAGTACTTGCTTCGCCTTCTACGAGCACCCTATCATCGCCCCTAAAGAAAGTCAACGAAACGCCGGTAACTTTGCCTCGTTCGGCATCAAAAATGCTAGGCGGTCCGCCGGTGAGCACGAATTTGTCATCGGCGGCGGTGTAGACCAGCGTTTTTCCCTCAGCCCTTCGAGTCGGTTGTTGGACGACCACATTGCCCTTAGCGACCAAATGGTCGAGCTGACCAGGCCCTCCAAGTGATTGATTGCTTGAGCTTTGACTTCGAGGACGAAGGTAGGCGTCCATCGCATTGGAAGACGCGGTAAAGCTGGTGCCCTTCGCGACTACACTTCCCTCATAGTGAGCCAGGCGCTCGGCATCAGAGTAAGTGAGCCGGGCTGAGGTTATGGCTACGGGGTCGTCCTCGGCGGGTTTTTCCTCAGATTTGGGCTTCGCTTTGGAGTCTTCTTTGGCCCGAGCCTTGCTTGGGGGAGCGCTGTCCGGCGGCGCCTTACTTGGTTTAGCTAGATCCGGTTGAGGCAGCTTCGCCCGGACCAGGACTGTGGAGACAGGTTGCGCGGCGGTACCCTGGGCCACCAGAAGACGGTGGTCGCGGTCGAACTGGATCGAGGGGGCTTCGACGATGTTCGCGTCCTGCCACAGACGAGCCTTGCCCCGGTACAAGGCGACGGCGGGGGAGTTATGAGCCGTCATGGTGGCGGCCGTAACATGAATCGGCGAGGCCGAGGCCAGGAGGGCACCATTCGGCTGTTGCTGTAATTCACTGTAGGTGCTTTTCACGTCTTCGTCGGCGAAGGCATCGTCGGTAGCGCGATTGATGCGGATGGTTCTGGCAGTTGTGACCATGCTGCCCTCGGCGACACGCGGGCTGCCGGTGAGCACGAGGATTCGGTCGGCGGGAGTGTAGAGCGCTTTATCCGCCCAGGCTTGTGTGCGTTTGCTGGGAACCTGGCCGTCGCTGTAGGCGACGGTTCCCTGCTGGACGACGGATGAAATCCCACCCTGCGGGGAGAACACGGCGTCGAGCATCTGACTGGTGCTCACGCGATCGGGCAAGCCCGGAGTGAGGTTTACGATCCTGGCGTCGGGCGCGCCGTGGATTGAAGTCAGGCGGCTTGAGCTGTCGGAAGTCGCGGAAAATTTCGCGTGAAACCGGCCGGCTGTGATCACGGTATGAGAGGAAGGTTGCGCGTTCGCGGGGGTCGAGGCTTGAGCCGGAGAAATTGTAATTTGTGCCGCTCCATAGGTTTCGGCGTGGTCCACCCGGCGGCCTTCCGCGATAAAAAAGTCGACAATGGGAGCTGTGAGGTCGAAGTCCTGGGGTTGCGAACCATGTTCTGTGGCATTCGTTGCGCGAGCATTGGTGCTGTCAGCATGCTGCGCCAAATGGACTCCATCCATCGCGTGCACTTTCTGCAACTGATTCCTGCCGAGGAAATCGAGGATCGCGCGTCCAGCATTGCCCTGCATGGGTTGAGATCCAATGCGCTCAACGTGGACATTGCCGGTCAGCGTGGCGGTGCGCAGGAGGTTTTGTTTGCTGATCAGCAACATCTCGGCTTCATCGGCGCGGGCACGCAACTGATCGGCGTCTTGGCCGTTGGACTCTGCCTTGACGTTCCCTGTGGCCAGGACACGCTGCACTTCGTTGTCCGGTCCCAGAAAGAATGTGGCCTCCTCGGCTTGGATCGTACTGTCTTCACGCTGCAGGCGAGTATTCTCTAAAACGACTTCGTGAGGGTCATGGGTGATTCGGCCGTGAGTTGCGAAAAGAGTTGCGGCGCCGGGACCGCCCAGCGTCACGTGAATCTGCGAAATTAATGTGAGGGTGTTGGTCTTTCCGGAATACTGCACTCCCACGGCCCACCCGGCGACCTGCGGCGTACGGAAATCAACCCGCGCAGTGGTGGACGCGTCTCCGCTGGTTTGGTTGAAGATCAGGTCTTTGGTTTCGAGATGGATGGGATTTTTGAGCTCCCTGGGAGTCTCCTGATCAGGTCCGGCGAGGCCTGAAGGGTTAGCTTCCAAATCGATCTGAACTGCCCCGTGAGCGGTGACGTTTCCCGATTTCTTGTCGTAGGAGAAGTCGTCCCCGTAAATCTGGTCGAAGCGGGAGGAATCGCGGCCGTAGAGAACAATGCTGACGTTGTGCAGTTCGGCGCTGCCGTCCAGTCGGAATTGCTTGAGGCTGCCGGCCTGGACTGTGAACAGGGTTCGCTTGCCGTCGGACTTGGAGAACTGATAACCGTTCGCCGTCTGCTTGATGTCGATACCAATCTTGTTGGGAAGTTCCTTCAGTACATTGCGCTGACGGAGGCGGGCATAGAAATACATTCCTGCCACCACGGCGGTAAAGAGGACCGCGATCACAGCCAGCCAGCGTCGTAGTCGGTAGACCGGGAGCGGCATGCTGGATTTAGTCTAATGGAAATGACTGGGAGAGTAGTTAGCGGTAAACCGAGGCGATCGAATCTTTAGGCCCTTCCTAGGGCGTCGTGTACAAGAAGCGGTTTGAAATCCCGCAGGGAAAGTTCCAATCCGCCGAAGTCGGGGTGGTCGTTATGGCCAATGGTGAAGGCGATGTCGATGGAGTCTCCCGCTAAGAGCGGCGACTGCTGCAGTCGTTCGGCCATGTGCCAGCCCAAGGCGTCGAAAACAGTTCTGAGTTTTGCCGCAGTTTTCAGCTTTCGGTTCTCAGTTCTCCGTTGAAAATCCCTCGCTTCAGCCTTCTCTTCGCGGCGGATGGCTACGCTATCGGGATGACAGCTTGGCGTGGCTCGGATCGCTACCGCTGAAAGTTCTTCCTCGCCGGAATCCTCCGCGGATGACTCTTGCGGGGAGAATTCGTGTTTACCGTCCTCTCCCGCTTTCAACTTCAGCTTGAGATGTTTGTCTTTCAGAATCTTGGGTGGGGCAATCAAATGCACGCCGCGGGCTGCGAAGGCGGGCTCGTGGTTTCCTGCTCCGTGGGGTTCGAGCAACTGCAATACTTGAAATAGCGCGGGAGTAATTTCGTCGAAATGGAGTTCGGCCTCGACATCGAGCACGGGATCGAAATCGGTCGGGGTCAGGCGGGTCCGCGCGAAGCCATCGAGTTCGGCTCGGAGTTGAGGCACATTCGCGGACGGCATGGCGAACCCGCACGCGTGGGAGTGTCCACCGTAGCGCGTGAAAAGACTGTGCGAGAATTCGACGGCCTCGAGCAGATGAAAGGGGCGAATGGAACGGCCGGAACCGAAGGCCTGCTCGCCTTCGCGCGCGATGACAATGGCGGGGCGGTGGTAGCGCTCCACCACCCGTGTGGCCGCAATGCCGATGACGCCGCGATGCCAGCCTTCGCCATCCACCACGATGCAGTAGGCTTCGCACAACGCGGGATCGCCGCTGATGCGCTCCTCGACCGCGCGCAGAATGCGACGCTCCTCCTCTTGACGATCGGAGTTGAGGCGATCGAGTTTGGCGGCGAGTTCCCGGGCTCGAACCGGATCTTTCACGCTGAATAGTTCGATCACGTCGCGGGCAATGTCCATGCGGCCTGCGGCGTTGATGCGCGG